>Ga0307510_10011642_pt1 | contig 10443 bp, 7 predicted proteins | sample 12_EM_MG_FD_207224 | JGI IMG/M metagenome (GOLD analysis project Ga0307510, IMG submission 207224) | Populus trichocarpa ectomycorrhiza microbial communities from riparian zone in the Pacific Northwest, United States - 12_EM | ecosystem: Host-associated > Plants > Roots > Unclassified | place...
ACGACGAGCCCCATGATGTGAGACATCTTCTGGTATGGGACGGTAAGTGCCTACATAGGACCGCCGGGGATGATGGGGGACGGCAGGGGACGGCGGAAAACATCGGAAAACATCGGAAAACGGCGGGGGACGACGGGGACGGTGGGGGACGACACAATGTCGTCCGTCCTGGTCCTTTGTTCTAACTTGTCGGGCAAGTTTTGGAAAAGACGGGACGGGATGACGAAATGCCGTCCGTCCTCGTCCTGGCCCAGGACGGACGGGCTGCCCCGTTGCGAACACTGACTGCTCCATCTCCTTTCAATCGGAGTGGCTTTAGAGGGTCATTAAATATTACTGACATATTCGGACAAAGATTACACATAAAGTGACGTCTAGAGAGCAGACAGAAAGGCAGGTATATAGGATCCCCATTAGCACCCCAATCTTTATTTATCTGCTCTTGCCGCTAAGTAGTAGACCCCCCTGCCATAACCTTAAACATTATATATCGTCTATAGCTCGCGCCTTCTATGGTAAGCAGTGGAGACAGAAAAGTCGAGTTGGACGAGCTTATAAAAAAAACAAGGGGAGGAGTCAGGGAATAACAGGAGGAAAAAGACGCCAAGAGTGAGAAGAAAATATCCAGAGAAAATGATTCAGCAGGGCGATTAAAAAGAAAAAACCACAGCAACTCTGGTCGAGGAGGGAAGGTAGAGGATAGTATCCCAGCAAATCCACCCATCCAACGAGTAGATAGGAATTCAGCATTGCATCCGCCGTCCATCGTGAAGCGGAATATCTATAGTATATATCTGGTAACTAGGAAGAAAGAGAGTGGATGGGAGAAGCAAAAGGAGGAATAAGGGAGGAGTGGAAAAGCACAGGTCGACTGCAAATAAGAGAATTGAATAAATGATGCGGAGATGGGTCTTGGTGTTCCTCCAGCGATAGAAGCGCTTCAGGGGCAAGACGGAAAGCGGTTGGGGCCAACAATATGATTATATTGAGCTGCCGCTATCTGCGGACTTGGGGACAGAATTACCATGGTTCAACGGTTTCAGCTGCCAGCCACGGGATGCCGGCAGGGTAGCAGGCCGGCCGTTAGAGCCTATTATGTCGGTATTAGAATCATGAGATTTGAATTGCATCTCTACCACAGACTCGTTCAGATACACAGCGGAGGGCGGAGGTGATGCCGAGGAACGATGGTCTGCTGTTTTGCAATTTCCATTGGCCCGCTCTAGTGAGACAGCTACAGCTCCATAATGTCGATCGGAGAGAGCTAGCGATATTGGGTTAGCTGTTATCTGGCCTGGCGGTGTGGACATCTCTCTGTTCCAAAAGCGCCTTTACTACCCCCGAATGCCCGTTTTCAGCCGCCAAAGATAGTGGCGTCCGGCTATATATGGGGTCTGCCTGGTCGGGATTGACATCCCCTCGTTCCAAAAGCATCTTGACTACCTCCTCTTGCCCGTTCTCAGCTGCCCACGTGAGTGGCGCCTGGCCATATTTAGTGTCTGCTTGGTCGGGATTGACATCCTCTCGTCCCAAAAGCATCTTTACTACCCCCGAATGCCCGTTTTCAGCCGCCCACGAGAGTGGCGTCCGGCCATATATGGTGTCTGCCTGGTCGGGATTGACATCCCCTCGTTCCAAAAACATCTTTACTATCGCCGAATGCCCGTTCTCAGCTGCCCACGATAGTGGTGTTTGACCATATTTAGTGTCTGCTTGGTCGGGATTGACGTCCTCTCGTTCCAAAAGCATCTTTACTACCCCCGAATGCCCTTTTTCGGCCGCCCATGAGAGTGGCGTTTGACCATATTCAGTGTCTGCATGGTCGGGATTTACATCCCTTCGTTTTAAAAGCATATTTACTACCTCATCCTGCCCGTTCTGAGCCGCCCACAAGAGCGGTGTCTGGCCATATTTGGTGTCAGTCTGGTTGGGATTGACGTCCTCTCGTTCCAAAAGCATCTTTACTACGCCCGAATGCCCGTTTTCAGCAGCCTACGAGAGTGGCGTTTGGCCATATTGAGTGTCTGCATGGTCAGGATTTACATCACTTCGTTTTAAAAGCATCTTTACTACCTCATCTTGCCCACTATGAGCCGCCCATACGAGCGGTGTCTGGTTATATTTGGTGTCTGGCTGGTCGGGATTGACGTCCTCTCGTTCTAAAAGCATTCTTACAATATTCTTAAGTCCCTTCTCAGCCGCCCACGAGAGGGGTGTTTGGCCAAATACGGTGCCTGGCTGGTCGGGATTGACGTCCATTCGTTCCAAGAGCACCTTTACTACACCCTCATGCCCGTTCAGAGCGGCCCACAAGAGCGGCGTTTGGCCATATTTGGTGTCTGGCTGGTTGGGATCGACGTCCTCTCGTTTTAAAAGCATCCTTACGATCCTCTCACATCCATTCTCAGCCGCCCACGAGAGGGGTGTTTTGCCAAATACGGTGCCTGGCTGGTCGGGGTTGAGGTCCCTTCTTCCCAAGAGCACCTTTACTACACCCTCACGGCCGTTCAGAGCCGCCCACAAGAGCGGCGTTTGGCCATATTTGGTGTCTGGCTGGTTGGGATTGACGTCCGCTCGTTCCAAAAGCATCTTTATTACCCTCTCACGCCCGTTCAGAGCCGCCCACAAGAGCGGCGCTTGGCCATATTTGGTGTCCGCCTGGTTGGGATTGACGTCCGCTCGTTCCAAAAGTATCTCTACTACCCTCTCACGTCCCTCCCTAGCCGCCCACGAGACCAGCGTGTGGCCATTTTTGGTGACAGTCTGGTTGGGATTGATATCCTCTCGTCCCAAAAACATCTTTACTACTCCCTCATGCCCCTCCATAGCGAGCCACAAGAGGGGTATTTGACCAAATATGGTGCCTGGCTGGTTGGGGTTGACGTCCCTTCGTTCCAAGAGCACCTTAACTACACCCTCATGCCCATTCAGAGCCGCCCACAAGAGCGGCGTTTGGCCGGATTTGGTGTCTGGCTGGTTGGGATTGACGTCCTCTCGTTCCAAAAGCATCTTTACTACTCCTTCATGCCCTTTCAGAGCCCCCCACAAGAGTGGCGTCCGGCCATAGTTGGTGTCTGCCTGGTCGGGACTGATTTCCCCTCGTCCCAAAAGCAGCTTTACCACCTCCTCTTGCCCGTTCTGAGCCGCGCACGAGAGCGGTGTTTGGCCATATTTGGTGTCCGCCTGGTTGGGGTTGACGTCCCCTCGTTCCAAAAGAATCTTTACTACCCCCGAATGACCGTTCGCAGCTGCCCACAAGAGTGGCGTCCGGCCATATTTGGTGTCCGCCTGGTTGGGGTTGACGTCCCCTCGTTCCAAAAGAATCTTTACTACCCCCGAATGACCGTTCGCAGCTGCCCACAAGAGTGGCGTCCGGCCATATTTGGTGTCGGCCTGGTTGGGGTTGACGTCCCCTCGTTCCAAAAGAATCTTTACTACCCCCGAATGACCGTTCGCAGCTGCCCACAATAGAGGCGTCCGGCCATAAAAAGTGTCGGCCTGGTCGGGATTGACACCTTGTTCCAAAAGAATCTTTACTATCCCCGAATGCCCGTTCCGAGCCGCCCACAAAAGTGGCGTTCGGCCATAGCTGGTGTCTGCCTGGTCGGGATTGACACCCCCTCGTTCCAAAAGAATCTTTACTGTAGCCGAATGCCCGTTCCGAGCCGCCCACAAAAGTGGCGTCCGGCCATCGCTGGTGTCTGCCTGGCCAGGATCGACATCCCCTCGTTCCAAAAGCATCTTTACTACCCCCGAATGCCCGTTCTCCGCTGCCAACGAGAGTGGCGCCCGGCCATAAAAGGTGTCTGCCTGGTCCGGATTGACGCCCTCTCGTTCCAAAAGCATCTCTATTACCCGCGAATGCCCATTCCGAGCCGCCCAAAAGAGCGGCGTCTGGCCATAAAAGGTGTCTGCCCGGCCGGGATCGACATCCCCTCGTTCTAGAAACAGATTTACTGCCCTCGAATCCCCGTTCCGAGCCGCATACAAGAGCGGCGTCCAGCCAGAGCTGGTGTCTGGCTGGTTGGGATTGATGTCCCCCCGTTTCAAAAGTCTCTTTACTATCCCCGAATGCCCGTTCCGAGCTGCCCACAAGAGAGGCGTCCGGCCATAAAAGGTGTCGGCCTGGTCGGGATTGACACCTCGTTCCAAAAACATCTTTACTACCTCCTCCTGCCCACTTATCGCTGCCCATGTGAGAGCCGCACTCCCCGTGCAATCGGCTGCATTAACGTCCCATTCCTTCATATCTAATACCCCTTCAGCTATCTCCACGATCCCCAGGAATGCTACCCCGTGGAGCCCTGTAAATCCTACGGGTCCTGCCTTCCCGCGGTAGTACGGCTCCTCGAATATCTCATTATAATAACGCAATAACAGTAGTTGGGCACATATATGCCGATCAAATATATCGAGGAGTCTTAGAGCAAGTGTTTTTATATTTCCCGTCACCTCGCTTCTCGCATGCCTCCCCCAATGAACCGAAGCATAATCTAGGAAGGGAATAGTTGAGGGGGCCAAGCGCAGAGTTGGTGAAAGATCCCGGACAGATCCAAAATTAAGGTATGTCAAACAAACCTCTGCAATTGCTGAGTGAGGGTGATGGAATAGGGTCGGATCACTTGACAGATGCTCCTGAAGAGTAATGTGCACCAATCGGACAGTGGACGAAGATGCCTCGACTGTGACAAGACCAAGGCAAGATGCTACAAGTGTCCTTAACGCAGGAATTTTTTCCAGATCCGGATCGGCAGATCCTATCTCCACTCCCAAAGCATGACAAAGCTCCTCGCCTCGCAACGGCCGTTCGGAATACAACACCCACATCAGGACCTTCAGCCCGAGTACCGATTTACACCCCTTCTGCGCCTTGAGTCGTGATAGAGTTGCCGTGTAGGCCTCGCTCAGCCTATTGCCTTGTGTCATTTCTTCGAGTTTCTTTCTTCTCTGGCGGATGGTGACCTCCTCCAGAATGGCGTCGATGTTTAGCGATACAAGCAAGAATCTTCACATATTCCTTAGCAAATATACATCAACAATGGCCTTGGGGTGCCGAATTTTCCTACTCACATATCAGATATCTTCTCCAGAATAACCCTCACAATGTCTGCTCGTAACTCCCTGTTCATAGCCTCTGGCTCGGTATCCCTATTTCGCCTCATCTCCACATAATCCCGGATATCTCCCGGGCTAGGGCTTATGGGTATTACGACCGCCTTGGAGAAATATCTTTGGACATCTCCCCCGACGTGGGGCCTCCCAGTGAGGAATATTCTCGTCTTAGGGGACTCCCGAACAATGTCTCATGGTGACTCGAAAAGCTCTGGCAGGCGCTTCGGTAAACATTCGTCCAAAGCGTCGAGACAGATGAAAACCTGGGGTAGCGAAGAAATTGCGATTTTCAACATTCCCATCAGATCCACAAGTCGCGGCACCCTACCACCGAATTCCTTTTGCCCTTTTTGAAACGCCTCCCGTAGATAATCCGGGATTCCTCCTCGACCTACTAACTGCTTTAGAATAGCCCCCATGATGTTGGCGATTGTTTGCTCTTTCTGTGAAAGGAAGTCGCAGTACAGGCCTGCAACGGCGATATCTTCCGTCCCCGCCTGGTCGCACAAGCTGTCGATCACTAGGGAACTGGTGTTTCTAGCAGTTAGCGGTATTCGCTTCCTCCAAAGAATCCTACTACTCACCTCAGATATGTCTTACCCACTCCTGGATTCCCGGAGCAAAACAAGACCTCCTTACCAGCCCCATCCTCGCTGCCTCTCCACTCTCTAAACTCCCTCGTTTCCAAAAGCCATTCCCCGACACCGTCGAACCGGTCGGTGCGCACGTTCCTATGTCTGTTATTTGGCTCCAATGGAGAGAGCCAGCGCAAAATCAGCGTATCCTCCTCGGATTTATAGAAGGTGTTGTTGAAACTACCGATTATGTTGTTGCAGTTAGTGTTGCCGTCGCCAAAGCTAACCGACCGCCTAAGTAAAGGTTGGGACATGGTATCCTATTATCTTATCCAAGGCGTTGGTTGAGCGTAGAAACGGTGTAGCGGTTCGTAGAGGTATCAGGGAGTTTATAAATATTCAGTTAACAGAGCTGAAGAAAGCGGGGTGATGAGGCTTGTTGTGCCACAACGACTCCCCAATCGTTTCCCTTCTGCAAAGGTGTATGACTAATAGGAAATACCACCCATAAACCTATTATACCACCCCACCCGTCTCCTAAATACCACCGGTGAGAAATCTGTCTTTTCTCTCTCCACCCGCCATGTCGAAGCGGTTTTTAAAATACTTCTATTGCATACCACCAAAATCCAAGCGAAGAGGCCAAATTTGATGGTATGCAGTAGCACTCTTTTTTTAAAACGTTTCGACATTGCGAATAGGCGCGACTGGTAGGAGCGCATGCCAAAATGTGGTGAAAAATGGACATCTAATGACAAATGCCTTCCCCTCCCCTAAAAGAGCTACAGTACCCACCCTAACGCCCACCCGCAAATAGGACACTTCCGAATAAGAGGACCCGTTTCAAAATAAGAAAGAGGAGAATCGCCCTACGAAAATACCATCTTAGAATCAACCCCTAAAACTATTACCGTTGGGTCACTGTGTGGTCGCTGACGGGGAAGTCGGCACTACTACTTGTGGCGGTTCGGGGGATTGGAATATGAGAGGGAAGGTAATGGATTAGGGCTTGGAATTCAGGACTCAGAGAGTGAGGCTGAGAAATTTCTCATACGGGAATTGAGGCTGTTAGTGCAATGTCCTCGCCGCAATGCAACCGGGAGTGGTGTGCGATTGGGAGTTGCATGCGCGTTAAGGAACTGGATCTGCGTCCAGGTGAGGCTTTGCTTCGATTATATCACTACCTATCTAAGTGGAATATTTATTTCGAGCTAAAGAGATGTCAATTGATTGAAGCCTAATGCGGTAGAAACCCTCTGCAAACAAAACCAACCGTAGCAACTCGGCAAAAAATTAAAGTAGGATTGAGTTCTTGCTATATAATGCTATCAACTTACGGATAAGGTGTTGAGTAGATGCTTCCACGGCTAGAGATATCGTGCTACCCCGGATGCGGGGGGGGGTGTTGCAAACTCATTCAGATTTCTCACTATAAGTTACCCTATGGGGTGCTCGGCGCCGTGAGACGGGTAAGATGGCTGCTGGTTCCCACGAAGATAGTCACTCTGTTACTGCGTTACAATATTTGAGGTTAGTAGTTAGCATCGAGGGAAATGGAGGGATCCCCGATCCCTGGCCTCTAAGATTGCCGCCACTATCAAGTGTTTAATTATGACAGGAGCAGTCTGTTGAAACTTACTACGGCTGGACCTAGTGTTTCACGTCCTCACCAGAATCACTCGGTGTTTTGAAAATTCTGATATGCGTTTGACTAGTATAGTGGAAACATGTAATCAGACAGACTAGCACTAGCTACCAACTATGAGACTGGATTTGTATTGGGATAGTTTGAGATGCGAGACAGTGGAGGATTTCCTACATTTTCCTTGCGTCTTTCCTTTTTCTGTCTCTCTGTTTTTCACCAACTGTGTCTCTATAAGAGACCATCTTGTTCCAGATTCTTTTCCAATATCGTTCATCAACCTCCATCATCATCATTCTTTATGTTTCTCTTCTTTCTTCTTTAAAATAAGAATCAAGTCTTTTTGTCGCTTGCCTTGTTGCCCTCGTATTCGAGTGAATATATCAACCGTCCGAGTAGGCTCTACGATATTTTAAGACAGACATGGGAATTTGGACTTTGTTTCCCCAATTATCATTTTTCCCGAGACAGAGGTTCAATTTATTTCGACTATCCTAAGATTATTATTACAGTAGGGGCCTCATATGTCTTCCCTTTGACCGTAATCCCCTTGAATTACACAGTACTCACCCTCCTTTACCGACAGTACTTCGGGAAGCTGAATATTTGGTGAGGACTTCAGCAAAATATCGATTAGAGGAGGTATTCTTGGCAAAGACAAGCGGGTACCCTCAGATGCAGCAAATATATTATGTAAAACTTTTTTTATTAGCAGGTTTATTTTTCCTTGAATTCTTGTATGTTCGATCCCCACAAGGCAAATCCTGTCAGTTTCGGTTGTTAGCAACTATAATTACTACTGGATTCAATCCCAAAAAACTCTACTTTCCTTGTCTTAATAAGGTGCTCTTTTGAATAGTCCCCCAACAAAAGTAACTAAACATTTGACGCTGCAATATTCTACTACTAGCATCTCAATTTAGCCTCTTCATTCCTGAACTCACCGTTCCTTTACCACAACAACACAATCTCAATAAAACCTTTGGATGACACGGAAAGTATTATTTAGGATTATGTTTATTTTATTTTTAAATATTTTTTTGGTTTTGGTTTTTGAGGTCATTTATTGAGTTGTGTGTTGACATGACAGTGAGTGTCTTTGCAGAACAACATTCGGTTAATTTTGCTAAGGAACAATATTATTCCCTCAACAGGGTAAAAGTACTCCCCTACCTGAAATCTAACATTGCTCCTTATGAACTAAATGATAGTTGTCCATCAATATTGAACACAAGGCTTATTAACTCTATCATAAGACCTTATTAGGTTTGGCTTTTCTGTTTTGATGCTCTACTATAGTCTCCTGCCTTTTCAGGATTTTAAATCATAATATTATAATATGGGCAATAAAATAATTAATTACTAAAAAAAGAAAAAAAGCTTACATGATGTACTTGCTACGAAGTCTGCCGTTACAGTGGGATATTACTCAAAATTGATGGCATAATATTATCAGACTTTTGTTGATAATATTGTCCACGTGCTTCCCCCAAATACTCTTTGGCCTTACCGTTTCCCACCCGGATTTGTGCTCTGTGAGGTAGCATGTCAGGGGCCTGGACACTATACAGAATGGTATTATGTGACAAATACACCCCACCAATGAGGAGCCATCTCTTGGGCTGCTGAAACAGTGGAAAATTTTATTTCACCCCTCTCAGCCTTTGGGACAGGAATTATTAAGGTGCTCTCTGAGTATTCTTCGGTGATGGTGTGCTTGGCACAATCATATTGCTAATATTAGTTATGGTCTGGGTTTTTTTCACCTGCGAATTTGCTAATAATTAACCAAATTTGCGTATTAACCTGTGTCTCAGACACACGAGGGGGAATAAAGATCTTCCACCGTTTCAGTATCCAAGAGAAACCGTTGAGCCCCAAAAAACCCTTGCGATTCGCTGTCGAACTGTCCTTCTATGGCGGGGCGTAACTTAAGCCCAATAGTTTTGGTCTATCATAGCAAGGAAATAAAATTTCCAAAAGGAGAGCAAATACAACCAAAGGGTCTAGGCTGTATCTTTTCAGTAAAGTGCAAATTGTTCCCAGCGGCCTCTTGCCTCTGGATCCAGACATTGGCGACCTAACAGAGGTAGAGTATTGAAAAGGTTTTTGCAACAACCATGCCTAGGGAAGCAATGCAGTCACCGTTACACGACAGGCAGTATGATAGCAAAAAAGGCCCTGTCCCGCTTTCGGACAAATTGTGCCGGCCACCAGTGAAGTGACATACCACCCACTGGGATTGCGTCTTTAGAAACCCTCAATGGGGGGAGAGGACTTCGTTTTCCTTCCGCTGCGCCCCAAGCTATGATAGGTGAAAATAAAAATGCCAAAATGCCACCTCTCTGGGTAAGGCTCTACCTCCGGAGGGGGATCTAGCTCTGCAAGTGCTAGGAGGGATGTTTTCGCACAGTTACCTTAGAAAACTTTCCCACTGGTCCTTGGAACAGCCGAGTGTCCTGGAAAGCCAATCATATTGTCAGGGTCATTGCTAGGTTCAGACAAAATACCACAGTAAAGGCCGGTGATAGGTCTTGGCATGACGAATCATTTTCCCAACCCTCTCTTGCTCCCCAAGCGCCCTTAAAGCAGCCATGTCATAGCTCACGAGGAAACACTCAGTATACCAATATTCATGTCTCCGCTACGATATCGGGCTAACACTAATTTATGAAAAAAAATATCAAAAAACTATTAGCTAAATGACGAGAGAAACCCCAACATTTTGAAAGGACAGTGGTGCCTAAGCACTAACTAAATGTTCGTGCCAATTAAGGAAAAAGAAGAAACAACCTTAAGAGTCCAAGGTCTGATGACGTAACTAAATTTACTTGTGCGAGCAATTACTAGATAAGAACCCAAAGCCTTTTATAATGGCCAACCGCTCAACTAGAATGAGAGCACGGAACAATGTGGGGGAGTGTGATGTGTTGCGGGGCAGAGAAAAAATAAATAAGAGAATGTTGGTATTGCACGTTGACAGAACTAACCGAACATCAACTACGAGTAAGAGGAAAAACTCCGGTTATGAAAACACCCCCCCCCCACTGATGCTACCATACCGATAGCCAAAATGAAAATAAAAAAGACTATTTGGCCCAACTGCAGAAGAGG
>Ga0307510_10011643_pt1 | contig 10441 bp, 12 predicted proteins | sample 12_EM_MG_FD_207224 | JGI IMG/M metagenome (GOLD analysis project Ga0307510, IMG submission 207224) | Populus trichocarpa ectomycorrhiza microbial communities from riparian zone in the Pacific Northwest, United States - 12_EM | ecosystem: Host-associated > Plants > Roots > Unclassified | place...
CAAAATACGATGTCTGTGCGAAGGGTGTGAACTAGACCCGAATGAGCCAACTTCGCAGGCGCAGGGTGTGGGGAAAGAGATATCCCTCTGCACGGGGTGACTGTGTGGCAGACTTAGTTATTGCGCGGAGCTTCCGTGCCCGTCATGAAGATATGCTTTATCTTCCTTTCAGTTCTGCCATCCCAAGAGAAGGTCGCAAACTCGTTCTCCTTCCCGGTCTAAGTCTGCTCTTCATCAGCCGCTTAGGCGTCTGAAAGACAGAAAACCGGCTCAGGTCGGGTAGCTTAGCCAGTTCAGCATGGAATGGTATCCGATACGTCCTAGTGCAGCATGATGTCGTAACGTTCCGCTAACCGCCATCGCTGGTTTCAGATACACATTCTCAAATTTGATAACGTGACACTACAAATCTGACGGGGGCTCAGGTATACAGTATATTGAGTCAAGATAGTTTAGGATTAGTAATAGACTTTGAATAAACATACATTATGTCGGGGACTATAAAGTAATAACCCCAGCGGTTTCTGACGGAGAGAGATTCATTTTTACACACCGCGTTCCACGTCTCCATCAACGCTTAATTCCGAAGGTTTCTCGTGCGTCCGCTCGTCCGTGCTAATATGCGAGTCATGATCTACCATCGATGGCGTTGCACCCCTCTCCGAGATAATGTTCGTGGCTACCTCCACCTGACTTATCGGAATCGATGCGGTGTTGATCCGCCTATTCGCTTGAACTGGAGGACCACTGTTTCGTATATCCGGGTGTGTGGTGAAACTATATCGATCCAAGTGAGTAGGAAAACATGATGGGGTGGAGAAGGGCGTACACATCGGTGGAACTGGAGGGAAAGTCTACCAGAGAGCGGTACATCCGTGTTCCGGCGATGGCCATCATGATCCAAGACGTCTGCTGGAACATCTGCATTGAACGAAGCAATTAGAAATCATCCCAGCGATGAGAACCTAAAGCATACAATGTTGAATGGGCCTAAGGTTCCGAGGAGGGCGGTAGTCAATGGGCGTTTGGCATAGACCAGAAGATGGAATACCATTCAAATTTAAAAGGATGAATACCTGTAAAATAGAGATGAGCGATAAGTGGACGAACGAGAAATTCGTTAGAGTTACCACTGGCGGAACCTCGGCAGCGGTAGCAAGCAAGAGCCAAATTACGCCCTTTCAAAGTGTATCAATGGATTGCGTGGAGAACGACTGACGGGAATCACACCTGTCTCCAGAGATGTTCGACCAGACCAACCTTGCCGCCTCTGTGACGGCGCATGCGAAACAAGCCAACGAGCATGACGAGAAGTAGGGCGGTATCGACAACAAGCATGCCGATGAAGGTGGGTATAGTGCTCTCGATGTTACTGGGAATGCAAGCCAGTTGGTCAGGTTCCCATCTAGCGCGAAGCTATGGATGGGATAAGCACAAATGATCGAAATAATGGGAATGGAATATTTACACGCGCAGCGCCTGTGATCAAGCATCGTTAGTGTGGGATTTCATTCCAGATCGTCACATACAAAGGAAGAAATGATCTACCTTGGATAGAGAGTGCTGCACTGATTCCCCACACGGCAATTGATATCACCTTTGCAACCCTGTTTTTGTTCCAAATCGCAATTCTAGCAAACCTCGGTGAGAAAAGGCTTTGGGAAAATTGTGGGTATCGTGAAAGAGCTGGTGAGGACGTACACGCGTAAAGCAATCAACAGCGAAGAGGCGGACGTAGTTAACAAGGAAAAAAGCTGGAAAAGAGATAACGATCGAGTATTAGGCACTTTCTTCTCGGACATGAGAGCACATTATGAGTGTGCAGCACTCACACTCATGAAAGAGATTGCGGCCTTGAGATGGTAGCCAGTCAGGTCACATATGAGGAAGCATCGAGTTCGAAACACGGTACCCACCTGACAATTGATTGGTCGTGTATTATTCAACAGGATAAAATCAAGGATAATGCCCAAAAGGGAAGCCACCCGTGTAAGTGAGTAAATCTATCGAATATTGAACGAGCATATCAGCCGGAGACTCAGATAGGCCCGGGAACAGGAATCCCAAGCGAAGAGCATATTGTTACGGACCCATATTGTCCTCTGGTAGGGGAGACGCCCCTGAATAACTTCCCACTCATATTCAAGGGTAGTGACAAATTCCCAGCTGTAGGCGAGGAGTGGGTCATGAGTCATACGACTGGTACTGTGACAAGAAGAGGCTGGCGCTGCGGCGCTGCCCGATAACCTCACATGTAGAGACCGCCCAGGGTGTGCCACAGCTTGGTGACCGCCACTGCCAAATAAGAACTTAGTGGCTTCCTAGATTGTGGCTCCAAAATTTTACGCACGTGAATCCTGTGCAATTACAGCGGGATCGCGGAAGTTGACCATACCGACAGGCTACAGTTCAGTTGGATATGTGGGAAGGTGGGCTAAGGATAGGGAGGATCTTTGGGGCACCTGACAGTTCATATATAGATACTTTCTGGTGAAAAGTGTCACATCATGGTCATTCTCCTGGAAACCTTGAAGCTGCACAAACGGTTATGTTGCTAGTGAACGACATTCCGCCCATAACAACATCAAAGGCGGAGCATCAGACGAACATCAGACGAACATTTCCGATTACGTAATTAGTTGATGGTTTCAACGACCGACCACGTGACGCAATTTGACGTTTCACGTCCACGATCAACGTCCGAGTCGTCTTGGCCATCATTTACCGTGTAGGTCAGGGATCGTTTCACGGTTCTACTCGTATAGATGGCCTAAAATACGGCAAGGCGGGCATTGGATGACTCGCCGTTGCTTAAGGGAACGGACTGAAACCATGCTAGTGGAGCTCAGGCTAAGGCCGTGCCCAAGGCTGTATGTGTATCGTTACTGAAACTCCGGCATCATAGATACATCCATTGTAATGATATTAATGAATCACAAGTAACAATCATTCTCGCAGTCATGATTAAGCAGTGTTACAGTGATACTTAGAAGAAAAACTCAAATACTTGTACCGCTGAGTCCACCCTTAACATTGCCAGTGGCGAAGATACGATATAATTGAGTGAGAAAGTGTGTGGCGAGCATGAGCGCGCCTGTGTAAACCCAAGTCCATGCAAAACTCCATTTCAGTTTCATACGCGAGAACCGCGAGCTGTTACCTGAGCGTGGCTTCCCCGTACTTCTGGCACTTCTGTTTTGTGAAGTTCTTATGGCTGACATTTCGCCTGTATGTTCCCCCACACGCATGGGCGCATCTTATTCCTTCTAGTTACTATTCTTAAGGACGCCCGGGCCTTTCATAAAAGGAAAGGAAAAGGAAGAAAGATGCACGACGTGCATCGGCCTCCGCAGCCATGTAGGGCTTCCTAGCCTCAATTTCCGTGCTACCCGCCCTGCTTATATACGAGCATACGAGCCCACCCTTCGGATCACCATCACCTCAAGCGGGAGATTCCACGTGACATCCGTCCGTGTCCATTATCTCCAGCTACGACTTGGAAGGAATGTGAGAATGACCCCGTGATAAACGACTGGTCCTGGTCGTGCTAAAGGACCTATCACCTGATCTGGCGACTCTCGATATTGTCTTTGGGCTAAGTGATCGCCTCGTGAGCATAGGGCCGCACTGGGCGGACAAAATGTACTAAGGGTGCGATCATGAGGAGTGTGATATAAGGCCAGACCGAGCCCAGGTCGCAGGCGCAGAATGCGGGAGCGGGATGCTCAGATACTGGGGGGACGTCAAGCAATAAGCGGTTAAGTAGCGCTGTGGTTATGAATGGCCCAGGAATTTTTTCGGGAGGGGGCATAGTGCAAGTCGCGACGGCTTCATTGGTATACTGCATCACTCGAGGTGGAGATAATTCCGCGCCGGTGTTAGTTCAGGATCAGGGAGGCAGAGTGGCCAAAGTCGACACGCACCTGATCACGACGGCCGTGGTCCTACCAATTGCATCCCGACGTGTTAGATTTAACCCATTCCGCGTTCTTCGTGCGCTCAAAGAACCGGGCATAACCGAAGGTGCTCTGAGCGTCATGGGAGAAGAGGTACAAGCAGAATGGTAGGGTAATTGCTAAAGCTGAAAAGTTTGTTGGCTGGGCTTGCTGGCCGCGACATAGCTGTTGGGGGTGAGCTCTCGTCAATCTGAGTCGAGATCTGGCATGTAAACTAAGAGTAAAATAGCGGTATCAACTCACGGTCTTTCTGATCCGAGTTTGAACCGCACTAGTTCAATGAGACGATCATGTGGTGCAGGCTGGAAGCGTTCATGGGGCCGCGAGATGATAGAGAATTGTCAATCCGAGGGAAGAGGCAGGTGGAACGGAGACGGAAAAGGGTGAGAGAGGACGACGAACACACATGCGAAGGTTTCAGAAAAAAGGAGAGCTTGAGATATCCTTCTCGATGAGCTGGAGGGTTTACATACATGGGTAGTGTACCTATTACTATTTTGTTCGTGACTGGAAGGGAAGGCAGTTACGGTGGCGGCAGATTAACAAAAAAGCTGGAAAGGAAGCGGAAAATGTACCATCAAGATGTGGGTCGTCGTTGGAACGTGCAGTGAGAGGTCCGACCACCAGTTACGGCAGTCACGTGACAGACTGGACGACGATCGCCGCTGCGGGGTCGCATTCGAATCATGTGCATGATGATTCGATTGGACTTCAATTTACTTGTGAGTTCTGTGAATTCGTATTCACTGGCACTATCTGGTTAACGCTTCACCTTTAGGCGCTTCCCTTACACTGAACCCCTCTGTTCCGGGGACCGCTAGGTGGGTGCTATTGCTTTGTAATTCTTGTCGCACTATAAGCTTGTAGTAGTCGCGCACAGTTAGTGGGGACAGCAAACATGGTCCGTGACTATGGCTGTTGAAATTTCCCAGTTGCTTTGTTTGATATCACGACGTTTAACCTTCCGTCCCTCTGAGATTCCGGATCACGTAGTGGGCCTGGCCCTACTGTACGTTGGGTTTATTCTGTGTTGCATTTAAACTATCTAATCTATTAATGGTTTTGTGAAACGATGGCGATTTCGGTAGCATGAAAGCTGTGGCGCCGTGGTATGTATTCTGCAACGTATCAGGCACTGCTCCATGCCCAAACTTTCACGCATCCGCTCAGTGAACTAAACGGGCCATATTTCTGTTCCTGTGGCTTGTACAGTAACTGAGACGCTCGTCGGAACTCAGAAGCGGGCGTAGACCGGGAAGAAGTGCAACTTCGTAGCCTTCTCCACCGAGCATCTTAGTAGACGTCGTCGTGACCGGGGATGAGAAGAAAAAATTTGCGCTGTACAATATGATGCTGCATAATCCATTCTTCTGTGCTGGTAAGCAAAACGTCGTGGATTACCTAGACCGTGCGAGTCACGTAAGTGATGTGTTTGCCATACAGTTAAGCCAAATGTCCTCAGGGAATCTTGGTCTCAGGCCAAATCATTTTTAGAACATTAAAAACATGGAATGTGTGAGTTACTGCAAACCTGTTGAGGCACAAGTGTTGGATCATTGGCATCATGACCGCGTGTGTGCTGAGTGAGGGCCACCTTCCCCACCCGGCCGCCTGCACCGATGCGCGGTGCCAGTGGCACCCGCCCAGCATAAGTCCTGCGGACGGATGCCCAATCTGCCAAGTTTTGGCTAGCCATACTGAGTCCGGGAGCCATTTCTCCTTCTGAAATAGATGATGGGGATCAACTCGTATTTAGTTTGTCTTGCAGGAGTCGGCGCGAGATGATCTTCTCCAGGAATCTGCCAAGACACTAGAGGACTAGAGCGGTTCGGTCCAGGTATTACTACTACCGCAAAACCTGCAGAAATTCAAGGCTGCGGCCTGCGGGTGGTGGGTAATGCTGAGGCATGGGTTGAGAATGTGGCGTAAGTTGTTCGACGAAGAGGTAACAATCTTCCCTGGACGGGCCAGGGACAGCCTTGATAAATAGGTCCAAGAGGGCTGACAGGCGTTCGTCTTGGCAGTACGACGCCAACTCCTGAACTAGGCCTGAACGGGGAGACGGGGACCAATGGGAATGGTAATTCCGTAAATCCGTGGGATTTTGTGTACGTGTTCGTGCCTGATTGCCCGAGCCTATCTAAGATATGGGACTAGAACTGGATTAGAACGGTATACAGGCAGGCTTCTAGCCCCAGACTCTATGACAACGATGTCAAGCGTTCTGATACCCGCCTTTTTGCAGTACATTGGTACCAATAGAAATGTGAGATACGTCCCTGAGTATGACCGAGGGGTGGAAGTTACAGCTCACTCTGATAGCTGTACAAAATTGCATGTAGATACAACGCTACTGGTTTGTGAGGTTTACGCGAGACAATGAACTGAGAAAACGTGTTGTTGAGGGTCAAACTCATGCGTTTCCCGTTGTCTCTATTCTCGACTTGCAAGTTATACTGTCGAAGGAACTCCGAGGAAATCGTAGGAAAATAAAAGAAAGTTCAAATGTGATTCCTGAACGAGCTCGACCCTGTCCAACGGGGTTTTCCCAGACTGCTGTCAAGTTCCGAAGGAAGAAGGTGCTTGCTGGGCGCGATTTACGGCAAAATCCGCAGGCACAGAACCTGTGAGTTTTTGCAAAATATGGTTACGACAGAGTTGACTCGAGCAACACGTGCAGCACTGTATCCTTTCAATCCGCAGTTCGTCCAATGTCCATAGTGTAATACTGTAGGTCCTCCCCCACTTGTTCTCGGGGTCAATATGTCATTCAGGCTTAACATTTGACAGTCGGTGTGGCTTCCATAGCGGTGCTGTGTCACAGTTTTACGGACCCACTCATCAGGAGAATGGTTATAATGTGAGTCTGTTGACCCCTCGCTGCAGAAAAAACGGATCTATATATGTTTATCATCAGGTGCTGCAAAGGGCGTCGGCGTCTTTACCTCACTCCCATTCCCCAATTTCCCCCACGTATCCCATCTGCTGCTGGCCTGTCACTATGGTTAACTTCCGTGATCCCGCTGTGATACTTCAGGATGCTCGTGCGTATACCTTTCCAACCATGCTTTGCGGATTAGGAAGCTTACTGGGACCTCCCTTACAGTGGTGCTCTCCAAGCTATGGCACACCGTGGGCGGTCTTTACGTGTGAGCATATCCGGAGATTCAGACCTCACAGGCCTCACCAGCCATAACTCAATCCTTACTGCCTAGCTGGGAATACTTCACTACTCTCGATTATGAGTGGAGTGTCATTAAGGGACGTCGCCCTTACCGCCGGTCGATATGGGTCTGTAAATATATGCCCCTCACTTGGTTTCCTCTGCCACACCAGTTCTCGGACTTATTTTTTGTTTGGTATTCAATAGATTTACTCCCTTGCACGAGTTTCCGCCCTCTTGGCCGTAATCTTTGATTTTGTCCTCTTGGATACCACAACCCCGATCAATTGCCAAGTGAGTACCGTGTCTGTGCACTCTGCTTCGTTACTGCTGGGGTCTGACTAACCACAATCTCAAGGCCTTCATCTCTGTCGAAAGTGTGAGCACTGGTGCTTCCCTGGTATATCTACATCTCCAAGGACGGAACGCCTCACACTTTATCGCTATATATTTTGCCAGGCCTTTTACTTCTTGACTATATCCGCCTCATCACTATTGATTGTTCTTCGAGTGTACGTCCACCGCAACACTCCAGGATACTATAATACAAATCAGACGCTTATTGGGTGGCTAGCATTGCAATTTGGAACAGGAACAAGATTGTTATGGCGATGGCAATCTGCTTGTGGGGAATCAACGCTGCATTCTTCGTCCAGTGTAAGTTATTTCCTCCCTCTCTGGCGGGTGATTACTGACTGTCCATACATCACCGTGATTTGGCCACAGTTGTCGCTCGGGTGAATATTCAATTCCCATCATTATTAAGCGTATTCTTATCCCATCCACAGCTTCGTGTTGTATGGGTGCCTGCCGTACTGACCTGTGCAAGTCTTAACCTCGAGCGGAGCGTACCCAACCTCATTGCCATACCTGTTACCGACATTGCCTTACTTCTCATGATGCTCGTTGGCTTGTTTCGCCTGCGCTGCCACCATGGTGGCAGGTTTGGTCTGGCCCGAGTTCTCTGGAGACAGGTGCGATACCGGTTCTTGCTAGTCGTGGTTCTACTGATATGTTTCCCTTTTGGAAGGGTGTCCTTTGGCTCTTGCTTGCTCTGGTGACTGAGGTTCCGCCAGTGGTAAGTCTGACGAATTTCTCGGTTGCGACCTTTTCGTTCATCTCTGTTTTATGTTCCAGGTGTTCATAATTTTGAATTTGAATGGTAGTTATGCTCAGCCAGCTTGATTCCGAAAGTCCTCTGAATAGCCTGAATCCTATCCTCCACGGGAATGATAGATGCTTTGAACGTCGTATGTTGAAAGTCGTCACCACTGGGATGGCTCCTTACTGTTTCGTTGGATGCAGATTTTCGAGCTACCAACTTGGATCACAATGGCGATTGCTGCAACGCGGATGCACCGCGCTTTGGTGGACTCTGCCTCTAGCGCCACTGATGTGTATGTGTATGACGTTCTGCACTCCCTCGCTTTCCGGCTCATTGTGGTCGATCTAGTTTTAGCGTACCCGGGAATCGACGAAACAGTAATCTCCCAGTTAAAGAGAAGAAGTGGATCAACGCCACGTCAATCCCGACGGATGGGACGGAGCTAACAACGCACATCGTCACCGAGCAGAGTAGGACACTGCAGACGAGGGAGGATGGTTCGTGCATTAGCACAGACAAGTATATGACAATGCATGTGAAACAGAACGGTTTGTTCTGTGATGATGCAGAGCGCGGCTTGTAAAAATGGATACCTCTGTACTAGATACCACGACTTGGGTGCTGTTGATTCGTGCTCTCATCACAGTACTGGCTTGTCAACAGTTACGCGTCGTTAGTGAGAGCAACAAAACGCCGACTGTGGCTACGAGAGCCTCAGATTCATAGGTTTAGGCATGCGGTGTTTAACTGGACCCTCGGGCTCTGCGGGCGACACAAGATGCGGGTATCCAAAGTAGGTAGAAGCCGTGTCACGCCTCAACCACCCAATGGTAATATTAATGGTTGTGTGCAGCTAACGCTGGCAGTCAGTACGAAGGGCGGGACGCCATGGTACGCCAGAATGTACCAGGTACCGCTTCAAGCTGCCATGATGCTGAACACACTCTGATCAATGAGTCAAATGGGCCGACTTTCTATTCCTACACAATCTCCATCGATTGAGACTGGAATACATCCCCGAAGTTACACAATGAGTGCTAGTAGGCTATCGGTAAATATTGATAAATAGTGAATATTCGATGGTGCACGTGACGTCTCACTTGAATGACAAAAAAAAAAAGCAAACGCGAGGGCTCCTTGAACCGCGACCAACACCAGGCCGGTTTTTCCCACGGCAAATTGTCGGGGCAAGGATTCAACAAAGGATACACCACCCCACACATTATCAGAATAGAGCAAACTGATGACAAGAACCTATCTTGTGAGACCCCCACCCACAACACAATAGAAGGCCCAACTGCCCCCCCAATCCCCCGCGTTGAGAATCAACATGACACCCTCTGGCAGTCATCGGACAGCCGTCCCCTGCCCATCACGCCCAGTCCCCATACTTCGGAACCACTATGGTCTACCTAAAAACTCGTACTGAGCAGCTAGTACCACCTAGACTGTGACTACCACCAGTTGCTCAGCATGTCACCCTCCAGGGAGCTGCCATGTCAGCATACACCAGTTGGAGCCGCTGCTGCATGACCCATCGCTCATTGAAATCCCCACCCACCAGTCATCCAAATCCTGCAAGCACAACTCATTCGTGGCGAGACCCAAGATAAACCAGTAAAATTTAGTATTGCATTTTACAATGTACCTCATATAGACTTAATTCTTTCGGGGAGAGAACAAAGGTATAGAGTATCCCAGCTCTACAATGGACCTGACGTTGGTGCAGCACTTGAGGTTAAGATGCCCATCAAGGGGGTGCAAAGACAGCCTACTGACCCCCCACCGGTTACAGACACCAATGCGAGGGACATTGGGCCCGCAAATGTTGACGTGTATAAATAAAATGGAACTCCATCACCAAAGGTGCTGGCATCGAGCTTGCTGGCGGGGCTGAGATAGCCACCACACCAAGACCCAGGGTGCAGGTGTGAAGCGCCACCGTAACGGCAAGGCCAGGCGTGTAGTCAGGACGCCATCGCAAGGGAGCGAATGAGAGCTCAGTGGCCTGCCTGGAGGGCTGGCGCAAACCAAAGGTGCTGCCAGGAAAGAGAGAGCGCAAATCGACGCGATACTGCAAGGGAACCCAATGTTTGAGACACCACAACAAATGAACAGGATGGAGGGGAGGCTGCCCGCACCAAAACCAGTCAGAAAGTGGCACCACCATCAACAAAACAACAACACACCTTGGCCCAAACATCTGTCACCCAATCC
>Ga0307510_10011644_pt1 | contig 10441 bp, 10 predicted proteins | sample 12_EM_MG_FD_207224 | JGI IMG/M metagenome (GOLD analysis project Ga0307510, IMG submission 207224) | Populus trichocarpa ectomycorrhiza microbial communities from riparian zone in the Pacific Northwest, United States - 12_EM | ecosystem: Host-associated > Plants > Roots > Unclassified | place...
ATGTTGCGGCGCTCGTTGACGGAAACCCGCCATACGGGCGAAGGTGTGCACGGACTCATAAAACGGACAGGGGATCACTCATGACCCAGGCAGCCACGGAAAGCGCTTCGCCGCCCGATTTCCCCACAACGCTGGGCCACCCGCGTCCGTTGTGGATGCTTTTCATGACCGAATTCTGGGAGCGCTTTGCGTTCTACGGCATTCGCTGGGCGTTGGTGCTGTATATCGTGGCGCAGTTCTTCGGTGGCGATCCCACCGGCGAGCAGCCGGCCAGCCGCACCTATGGCGCTTACCTGGCGCTGGTTTACGCCTCGGCCATCTTCGGCGGCTACGTGGCCGACCGCGTGCTGGGTTACCAGCGGTCGATCCTGGTCGGCGCCGCGGTGATGGCAGCGGGACTTTTCCTCATCGCTTTCCCGGAAAAACACATCTTCGAACTGGGCCTTGCCACGGTGATCGTGGGCAACGGCTTGTTCAAGCCGAACATTTCCACCATGGTCGGCAAGCTTTACGGTGTAACCGACGAGCGCCGCGACAGCGGCTTCACCATCTTCTACATGGGCATCAACCTGGGCGCGCTGATCGCCCCGATCATCACCGAGTACCTGGCCAAGGCGGTCTTCGGCAGCCTGGACATGCCCAGCTACAAGGTGGTGTTCATGGCGTCGGGCGTTGGCATGATCATCAGCCTGTTCTGGTTCTGGTTCGGGCGCCGGGGCCTGAACGATATCGGCCGGCCACCAGCCGGTGGCGAGAGCATGAAGCGGGTGGCCTATGTGCTGGTGGGCATCGTGGCCGGCATCCCTGTGATGTACCTGCTGCTCGCGGTGGGTGCGGGTTTCCTGCAGTGGGTGCTCAGCATCCTGTTCGTGGGGCTGGCGGTGCTGCTGCTCGTCGAAGGCATCCGCGAGGGCCGCGTGCAGCGCGACCGGGTGATCGCCATGCTGATCATCTTCGCCTTCAACGTGCTGTTCTGGATGTTCTTCGAGCAGGCGGGCAGCTCCTTCACCTTCCTGGCCGACAAGATCGTCAACCGCCAGCTGGGCGACTTCGTGTTCCCCACCGCGTGGTTCCAGTCGGTGAACTCTCTGGCCATCATCGCGCTTGCGCCTGTGCTGGCCTATATCTGGATTCGCATGGGGCGGCTCAATCCGTCCATCCCGCGCAAGTTCGGCCTTGGACTGATCTTCAACGGCCTGGCCTTCGCGCTGTTGATGCTGGCGCTCTCGGACATGGTGGATGCGGCGGGCAAGATCCCGTTCTGGACGCTTTTCATGGTGTATGTGATCCAGTCGGTGGGCGAGCTCTGCCTGTCACCGATCGGACTTTCCATGGTGACCAAGCTCGCGCCATTGCGCCTGGTCGGCTTCGGCATGGGTGGCTGGTTCCTGTCCACCGGCATCGGCAACAACCTTTCGGGCATCTTCGCCGGCCACGTCAGTGGCGAGACGGGCATGACCACCGCCTCGGCGCTGGATGGCTACACCTTCGGCTTCTGGTCACTGATGGGCGCCGGCGTGCTGCTGTTCCTTATCGCCCCGCTGATCAACCGGCTGATGCACGGGGTGAAGTAACCGTACTGTTCAGGCGGAAAGTTTTTCCAGGATGCGCAGCAACCAGGCGCGTTCCTCCGTGTCCAGTACGGCGAAGAACTCCGTTTCGTGGGCGCGTGCCTGGGGTGCCACTTCGTCGTGGATGGTCCAGCCGGCCTCGCTCAGGCGCAGCACCGATCGCCGCTTGTCTTCGTCGTGGGTTTCGCGGATCACGCGCCCGGACTTGACCAGCCGGGCCAGCGCGCGGCTCACCGCTACCTTGTCCATGGCGGTGCGCTCGGCCACCTCGCGGGCCGAGACATCCGGAAACCGGCCCAGTACCGCCATCACCCGCCATTCGGTCATGGTCAGGTCGAATCGGGTCTGGTAATCGGCGGCGATGGCCTGGCTGATCATGTTGGAGACGATCGACAGCCGGTAGGGCAGGAATTGCTCCAGGGCCAGGGGGTGGTGGGCTGAGTCGGCCATCGTGTTGCGATACTCCTTGCAAATGGTTTCAAGTGAAACTATAACGTATGGTATGACGGCACGAGCCGGCCTTTCCCAGGAGAATTCCATGAGTGCCCAGCCCAATGTCGGCATGCAGGTGACCACGTTCGAGAACCCGCAAGGGGTGGATGGCTTCGAATTCGTCGAATTCGCGGCACCCGACGCCAAACTCCTGCATACCCTTTTTCCCAAGCTCGGCTTCACGGCCGTGGCCCGGCACAAGTCCAAGGCGATCACCCTGTACCGCCAGGGTGAGTGTAGCTTCCTGGTCAACGAAGAACCCGCCTCGTTCGCGGCGGATTTCGCCGCCAAGCACGGCCCCTCAGCCTGCGGCTTTGCCATCCGTTTCAACCGGCCGGCCGCCGATGTACAGAAGACTGCGCTGGGTAACGGCGCGGAACTGATTCGGGCAAAGACCGACACCCTGGCCCTGCAGGTACCCACCATCCTTGGCATCGGCGGGGCCGCGCTGTACCTGGTCGATCATTACGGCGCCCATGGCGATGCCTACGAGCAGGAGTTCGACTACTTGCCCGGCGTGGACCGCCACCCGAAAGGTTTCGGCCTGACCTTCATCGACCATCTCACGCATAACCTGTATTTCGGCAATATGCAGAAATGGTCCGATTACTACGAGCGCCTGTTCAACTTCCGCGAAATCCGCTACTTCGACATCAAGGGCGCCAAGACCGGCCTGGTATCCAAAGCGCTGACAGCGCCCGATGGCATGGTGCGCATCCCATTGAACGAGAGCGCGGACGAAAAATCCCAGATCAATGAATATCTGCACGAATACAAGGGCGAGGGCATCCAGCACATCGCCATGTTCACCGACAACATCTACGACTCGGTGGAAGCCATGCGTGCGCAGGGGGTCGAATTCCTCGATACGCCGGACACGTATTTCGAAGTGATCGACATGCGCGTGCCCAACCACGGCGAGGATGTGCCGCGCCTGCAGAAGAACAAGATCCTGATCGACGCGGATACCGAAACCAGGACGAAACTGCTGCTGCAGATATTCACGCAGAACAACATCGGGCCGATCTTCTTCGAGATCATCCAGCGCAAGGGCAACGAGGGTTTCGGCAACGGCAATTTCACCGCGTTGTTCGAATCCATCGAGCGCGACCAGATGCGCCGCGGCGTGCTGTAAGTTGCCGGGGTTTGGGGGTCAGAGTAGTTACTCTGACCCCCAAACCGCGCAACCGATCAGTGGAATGGCATGCCGTTGCGGAACATCGCCATGAATACCGCGCCGAAGAACACGAAGTACAACAAGAAGATGATGATGCCGATCAGGTAAAGCACACCCTGGATCACGAAATAGGTGCGAAGCTTGGACAGTGCTTCTTTCATCGCCATGGCATCGCCTGAGAGCTGGGCCCGCTCGATGGCGCCAGCGGACTGCATCACCAGCACGCCGATCCAGATCGGCAGCCAGGCGATAACGATGCCGACGATGGTGATGGCGGTCATCGCGCCCTGGATGATGAACATGATGCCGACGAACTTCATCCAGCCACTGCCGGAGGAAAGCGGGACTGCAAGGTCACTGACGGTATTGGACACGGTTGTGCCGTACGGCGGCGGAGCCATGGATTCGGACATGCAGATCCCCTTGATTTGAGTTTGGTTTTTTTACGCCCGTCCCTGGCTGCAACGGCGCGCGGGCACGATAGCATCCACCCTTGACGCTTTGCCAACGCATGGAACCGATGATGACCAGCACCTTGCGCTACCAATCGGGTTTCGCCAACGAATTCGCCACCGAGGCCCTGGAAGGCGTATTGCCCCACGGCCAGAACTCGCCGCAGCGCGTGCCTCGCGGCCTGTACGCCGAGCAGCTCACCGGCAGCGCCTTTACGGCGCCGCGCCACACCAACCGGCGCAGCTGGCTCTACCGTATCCGCCCGGCGGCGATGCACGAGCCGTTTGGGCCGCGTGAGCATGCCCGCTTCCACAATCGCTTCCACGAGATACCGGCCACGCCTAACCAGCTGCGCTGGGATCCACTTCCGGCTCCTCCGGCCGATACCGATTTCGTCGATGGCCTGGTGACCTACGCCGGCAACGGCGGCGCGGACGAACAGGCGGGCGTCGGCATCTACCTGTACGCCGCCAATCGTTCGATGCAGGGCCGTTATTTTTACAGCGCCGATGGCGAGCTGCTGATCGTGCCGCAGGAAGGCCGCCTGGTGCTGCTTACGGAGCTGGGCGTGATCGAGGTGGCTCCGCTCGAGATCGCGGTGATTCCTCGCGGCGTGCGTTTCCGGGTGGATCTCCCCGATGGTACGGCCCGTGGTTACATGGCCGAGAACTTCGGTGCCGCGTTGCGCCTGCCGGACCTCGGCCCAATCGGCGCCAACGGCCTGGCGTTGCCGCGCGATTTCCTCACGCCCGTGGCAGCCTACGAGGACGTCGACGGCGATTTCGAACTGGTGGCGAAGTTCCAGGGTGGCTTGTGGTCGGCGCGCATCGATCATTCACCGCTGGACGTGGTGGCCTGGCACGGCAACTACGCACCCTACAAATACGACCTGGAGCGTTTCAACACCATCGGCTCGATCGCCGTGGACCATCCTGATCCGTCGATCTTCACCGTGCTTACTTCGCCCAGCGATACCCCGGGCACGGCGAACATGGATTTCGTCATCTTCCCGCCGCGCTGGCTGGTGGCCGAGCACACTTTCCGGCCGCCGTATTTCCACCGCAACGTAGCCAGCGAGTTCATGGGCCTGATCAAGGGCGCCTACGACGCCAAGGCCGGCGGTTTCGTGCCGGGCGGGGCCAGCCTGCACAACTGCATGAGCGGCCATGGCCCGGATGCCGCCAGCTTCGAGAAGGCCAGCGCCGCCGATACCGGCAAGCCCGACCACATCACCGGCACCATGGCCTTCATGTTCGAGACCCGCCGCGTGATCCGCCCGGTGGCGCAGGCCCTGTCCTCGCCGCAGTTACAGGGCGATTACTACAGCTGCTGGCAGAATATCCACCGGCACTTCAATCCGGAATCGTGATGAACAAGTCAGTCCTGCTGCCCGCGCTGCTGGCCCTCGGCCTTGCCGGCTGCGAAAAGGAAGCCGCCGATACCTCGCAGATGGCACCCCCGTCTGCCGAATCCGCGGCTGCGCCCGCACCTGCGCCGCCGCCCGGTCCGGCACCGGGCAGCACCGCCGGCCCGCCGGAAGGTTCGGCGATGGTCGCCCCGGTGGCTCCGGCCGACCAGCTGGGCAGCGACATCATGGGTTTCTTAGATCTTCACTGGGGCATGCCGGTGGCGGACCTGCGCGCCGCCTGGAAAGCCCCGCTCACGCCAGCCACGCTCACCGATGCCAACGCCTGCGCCTTCCTGGCGCCGCCGAAGGAAAGCCGTGAGATAGCCTTCATGGTGCAGGACGGCGTGTTGAAGCGTGTCGACGTGCGCCAGGGCGACACCGTGGCCCCCGGCGGTGGACGCATTGGCATGACTGCCAATGAGATCGCCGGGCTCTACAAGGACAAACTGGCGGTGCAGCCGAACAAGTACACCGCCAACGCGAAAGACCTCATCGTCACGCCGTCCCCGCAGGCCCAGGCGCGTATCGTCTTCCAGGCCGGCCCCGACGGCATCGTCTCGCGTTGGCACATGGGCGTGCCGCCGCAGGTGCTGTACGTCGAAGGCTGTGGCTGATCCCTCCCCAAGGAAATATTGATGAAGCTGGCATCACTCAAGGAAGGCGGCCGCGATGGCACGCTCGTCGTGGTCAGTCGCGACCTCACCACGGCCGTCGTAGCCACGGGCATTGCAACCACCCTGCAGGCTGCGCTGGACGACTGGGAAAACCTGGCGCCCCGGCTGAATGCGCTGGCGGAAGACCTGGCCAACGGCAACGCGACCGGTGCCTTCCCCGTGGACATCACCCGCCTGGCCGCCCCGTTGCCGCGCGCCTATGAGTTCGTCGACGGCAGTGCGTATCTCCCGCACGTCGAACGCGTGCGGCGTGCGCGCGGCGCCGAAGTGCCCGAGTCGTTCTACAGCGATCCACTGATGTACCAGGCGACCAGCGCAGGGTTCCTCGGACCCCGCGACCCCGTCGTGGTTCCCAGCGAGGATTTCGGCATCGATCTTGAAGCCGAAGTGCTGGTGGTGACCGACGACGTGCCGATGGGCGCCAGCGTCGAGGTAGCCTCCGAACACATCCAGCTGGTGGGCCTGGTGAACGACGTTTCGCTGCGTGGCCTCATCCCCAACGAACTGGCCAAGGGCTTCGGCTTCCTGCAATCGAAGCCGCGTTCGGCACTGTCGCCGGTGTTCGTCACGCCGGATGAACTGGGCGATGCATGGCATGGCGACAAACTGCACCTGCCGATGCGTACCTGGATCAACGGCCAGTGGTTCGGCGAGGCCGAGTGTGGCGTGGACATGCAGTTCAGCTTCGCCCAGCTCATTGCGCACGTGGCCCGCACACGGCCGTTGACGGCGGGCACGTTGGTGGGTTCGGGCACGATCGCCAACGAGGATACGTCCAAGGGGGCGTCGTGCCTTGCCGAACAGCGGACGGTGGAAACGCTGCGTGACGGCAAGCCGAAGACTCCGTTCCTGAAGTTTGGGGATACGGTGCGGATCGAGGTGACGGACAAGGACGGCAAGTCGATCTTCGGCGCAATCGAGCAGAAGATGGCCGCGCTTTAGGCTGCCGCGGCCTTAAAAGATAAGCCCGCCGGACTTAAGTCGCGGCGGGCTTTTTTTGTGAACCAGGGTCAGAGTGAATACTCTGACCCTCATCGCTTCGACGACAACGTCGCCTATGGCGCGCTGCCTTACTTCGCAGCCATCAACGCACGCGTCATATCCAGCATGCGGTTGGAGAAGCCCCACTCGTTGTCGTACCAGGAGAGCACCTTCACCAGCGTGCCGCCCATGACGCGCGTCTGCGTGGCGTCGTAGATCGACGAGTGCGGGTTGTGGTTGAAGTCAATCGACACCAGCGGCTTGGTGTTGGTGGTGAGGATGCCCTTCAGCGGGCCGTTGCCGGCCTCGGCGATGGCGGCGTCGATCTCTTCCTTCGAGGTCTCGCGCTTGGCGACGAAGGTGAGGTCCACTACCGACACGTTGATGGTGGGCACGCGGATGGCGAAGCCGTCGAGCTTGCCGTTCAGTTCCGGCAGCACCAGGCCCACGGCGGCGGCGGCGCCAGTCTTGGCCGGGATCTGGCTGTGCGTGGCGCTACGGGCGCGGCGCAGGTCCGAGTGGTACACGTCGGTCAGTACCTGGTCGTTCGTGTAGGCATGGATGGTGGTCATCAGGCCGTGCACGATGCCGATCTTCTCGTGCAGCACCTTGGCCAGCGGTGCCAGGCAGTTGGTGGTGCACGATGCGTTGGAGATCACCTGGTGCGCGGCGGTGAGCTTGTCGTGGTTCACGCCGTACACGAACGTGCCGTCCACGTCTTTGTCGCCGGGAGCCGAAATGATCACCTTCTTCGCGCCGCCGGCGATGTGCGCACCGGCCTTGGCCTTGGAGGTGAAGAAGCCGGTGCTTTCCAGCACCACGTCCACTTCGTTCTCGCCCCAGGGAAGCTTGGACGGATCGCGCTCGGCGAACACCTTGATGCGGTCGCCGTTGACGATCAGATCGCTGCCGTCGACGGACACTTCGCCCGGGAAACGGCCATGCGCCGTGTCGTACTGGGTCAGGTGCGCGTTGGTCTCGGCGTCGCCGAGGTCGTTCACCGCGACGATCTTGATGTCGTCGTAGCGACCCGATTCATAGAGCGAGCGCAGGATGTTGCGACCGATGCGACCGTAACCGTTGATGGCGACCTTGATGGCCATAGGGCAGCGTCCTCTTGGGGTGCGTGGTGGTTCGGATGGGCTAAGACCTCCAATTTTAACCGGAAACCGGCCCGGGCGATGTTGTGCCGCCTTTAACGCCCATACGCGCCGTCATCTGGCTGTGGCAGACTCCGCCGCCCAAGCCATCATGCAAGGCCTCCCATGCGCTCCACCCGTTTCCGCGGCGCCGTCGTCGCAGCATCTTTCGCGCTCAGCCTGGCCGCGGCCCCCGCCGCCTTCGCCTGGGGCCAGGTCGGCCACAGCATCGTGGCGAGCCTGGCCCAGCGCCAGCTCGATCCCAAGGCCCTGGCCGAGGTCAAGCGCCTCTTGGCCACCGAAAACGATACGGACCTGGCCGACATCGCCAGCTGGCCCGACCAATTGCGCGATAACCCGGACACCAAGGAACTGGGTAAGGCCACCGCCAAGCTGCATTACGTGGACTTCAACGATCCCACCTGCGTCTATTCCCCGCCCAAGTGCCCCGATGGCCAGTGCGTGGTGGAGGGCATACGCAAGTACGTGGCCATCCTCGGCGATCGCTCAAAGTCCGACGCCGAACGGCGCGAAGCCCTGAGTTTCGTCGTGCATTTCATCGGCGACGTACACCAGCCGCTGCATGCGGGGTACCGCGACGACAAGGGCGGCAACGACTTCCAGGTGCAATTCCAGGGCAAGGGCTCGAACCTGCACAAGGTGTGGGACTCGGGCATGTTGTACACACGCAACCTGCAGTTCCAGGCCTATGCGGACCTCCTCGCGGCGCAGGGCGCGGTGACCCTGCCCAAGCCGATCCCGCCGCTGGACAACCCCTACGCCCAGTGGGCGGAGGAGTCGTGCAAGATCAGCAAGGCGCCGGGCTTCTACCCCGACAAGCACGAGATCGACGATGCCTATGTCGCCGTCGAGCGCCCGGTGGCCGAGGAACGCCTGCGCGAAGCGGGCAAGCGCCTGGCCGACGTGTTGAACAAGACGCTGGACTAAATGTGGTAATTTCCGACAAATGACCGAACCCCAAGTCCGCCGCACCAAGATCGTCGCCACTCTAGGCCCCGCCACCGATGCGCCCGGCATGCTCGAGCGCATCATCGAGGAGGGGGTGGACATCGTCCGCCTGAACCTTTCCCATGGCGCGCCCGACGACCACCGCGCCCGTGCCGCCGCCGTGCGTGCCGCGGCCGAGGCCGTTGGCCGCGAGGTGGGCATCCTGTGCGACCTGCAGGGTCCGAAGATCCGCATCGAGAAATTCGCCAACGGCCCGGTGGACCTCCTTCCTGGCGATCCGTTCGTGCTCGACTGCCGGCCCGGCGCCGCACCGGGGACCGCCGCCGGTGTCGGCGTCAGCTACTACGGCCTGCCGCAGGATGTCCATCCAGGCGATGTGCTGCTGCTCGATGACGGCCTGGTCGGGCTTACCGTGAACGAGGTGGTTGGCACCGAAGTGCGTACCACCTGCCTCATCGGTGGCCGTCTTTCCGATCGCAAGGGGCTGAACCGCCAGGGCGGCGGCTTGAGTGTCGATGCGCTGTCGGACAAGGACCGCAACGACATCAAGCTCTCGGCCGAGATCGGCTGCGACTTCCTGGCCATCTCCTTCGTGCGCAGCGCGCACGACATGGACGAGGCCCGTCGCCTGCTGCACGAGGCCGGCGGTTCCGCGGCCCTGGTGTCGAAGATCGAGCGCGCCGATGCCATTCCGGTGCTCGGCGAAATCATCGACGCTTCCGACGTGGTGATGGTGGCCCGCGGCGACCTGGGCGTGGAAATCGGCGACGCGGAACTACCGGGCCTGCAGAAGAAGATCATCCGCGAGGCGGTGCAGCGCAACCGCTCGGTGATCACCGCCACCCAGATGCTGCAGTCGATGGTGGTGGCGCCGATACCCACCCGTGCCGAAGTGCTCGATGTCGCCAACGCCGTGATCGACGGTACGGATGCGGTGATGCTTTCCCAGGAAAGCGCCGCTGGCGCGCATCCGGACAAGGCCGTGGCCGCCATGCGCCGCATCTGCCTGGGCGCCGAGCGCCAGTTCGAGCCCAACGATGCGCTTTCCACCCAGACCACCCCGCTGGACCGCACCGACCAGGCCATCGCGCTGGCCGCGATGGTGCTGGCCGCCCGTATCGGTGCCCGAGCCATCATCGCGCTGACCGAATCGGGTGCCACGGCGCAATGGTTGTCGCGTTACCGGTTCTCCGTGCCGATCTACGCCTTGTCGCCATCGGGTCCGGCCCGCCGGCGCATGTTGATGCTGCGTGACGTGCAGCCGGTGGATTTCGCCGAGAACACGCTCGATCCGGCCCATACCGCGCGTGCCGCGTTGCAGCATCTGTTTGCGCTGGGCAAGCTCGCCGAAGGCGACCGCGTGATCCTTACCCATGGCGACCACTCCGGTCGTGGCGGTGGCACGAACACGCTGAAATTGCTGGTGGTGGGTGCCGACGGCATCGCCGAGAGCCTTCGCGACCTTTAAAAATTGCGGCCCGGCGCTAGACTAGAGCCCCCAGTCCAGCGCCGAGGTCGCCATGTCCACCATGTTCCCCCGCCTCGCGTTTTCCGCGTTCGTGGCCCTCGCCGCCATG
>Ga0307510_10011645_pt1 | contig 10441 bp, 5 predicted proteins | sample 12_EM_MG_FD_207224 | JGI IMG/M metagenome (GOLD analysis project Ga0307510, IMG submission 207224) | Populus trichocarpa ectomycorrhiza microbial communities from riparian zone in the Pacific Northwest, United States - 12_EM | ecosystem: Host-associated > Plants > Roots > Unclassified | place...
TATACTTAATTTTATAATTTAAAGTTCACTCTTTTTTGCTCATTAAAATTTTTATGTTTCGTATGTTATCGCTATTATATTAGCTTCCACCTACAGGGGGGTGTACAGCTCACGATAGATGACTGGGGGGGCCGCAAATTTGGAAAGTAAGAAAGCCACAATTTATACGGCTGGAGGTGGGGGGCGCAAATTTGGAAAGTAAGATAGCCACAATTTATGATGACTTTTGTGTGTTTTGACCCACCTTTGTCATTTTGTGTTCAATACAATGAAAGGTTGAGGAAGAAATTCCTAGTAAATATCACGGTTTGAGCGTGAATGGCTTACGTAAACACGATCAGAAAGAGAGTTTGTCTAGATATGTGCAGGTTTTTCTGAGAATACCCTTAGCTTGAAATGAAGAATATAACAAGCATGCAACGGTATATATGTTCTCATATCATGTCGATGGACCTGCGCGCATTTCTATGAACAAACTAGAGATTTGCAGGCCGAGAACCTCATCAGATAATTAATACAGAATGTAAAAATCTCTACTGTTAAAATGTTGCATGAGGAGGTAAATAATTAGCAGTAAGAAATGGTGAGCAATAATTCATAATTGGAGAAAAGAGATGATAATCAAGAGAAGGGGCAGAGAGGGAACCTGCAGCTGCTGCACCAATAACATCTTTCTTTGAGTCCCTGGTGTTGAGGACCAGTCTAGTTTTGTAGTCACCATGAGAGGCATAGAAGTCTGAAAGGGCCATGTTGATGCAGCTCAAAGCAATATTTGCATCCAAATAAGCCAAGTCAAGAACCACTCCTACATTCACTGGGATTGTAGATGTCGTGTTCTGGGCCACCCCCATTTCTAAGAACAAAATCATCAAAGAAAGGAAGAAAAAGAAAGATAGAACAGGATTTAAAGAGTATTCTTTCATGATCATCTTGTTGTCCACCTATGGTTGAGCTGATTCTAGCTAGTTTTCTTGGTTTAAGCTTGGAAGGAAGGAAGAAAGGAAAGAAGTGTTATTTATAAGGGGAAACTAAAGTTCTTGAGGAGGGGCCTAACCGTGTTTTGGAGAGAGGAGAAGAATAGTGATTGTAATTTCTAGGAAATTGCATGATTTGATTGTTTGAATCAAATCATATTAATAAATTGGAGATGGTTACATGGACGTGGGTCCTGCAGGGGCTACAATTTTACGATAGCCATTTACATTTACATTGAAGAAAAATTTATTGAATTCTTTCAAATAGAAGGTATTAAGAGGAATTAGCAAAATTCTTCTTAATATATATATGAAGTAAAAAAAATTAATTTCAATTAATGTATAAACTAATTTAAAATACCTTTATCATAAATAAATAAAAAATAAGTTACCAAGTATACACCAATATCTTATAAGATGTGTATGTGAACTTGATGGAAATAAAACCAAATGTGTGTTTAGTATTGTGATGTGTAATATATATATGTTTTTTTTAATATCAGAACTTTAATTAAAATCACATAAAAACCATTAATTTAAAACTTTAATTTTCATAAGAAAAAATTGAAAAATGCTTTAAAAAGAATGTTATAACAAAAACAAACACTTAGTAATTAAATGGTTACACTATTGAAACTAAATACTATATCCTAGCAGATTACTCCTTTCCCTAATTCCCTTTTTTAATTAGAAATCATGTCTCCCTTTGTAAGAATAAATAAAAGATGTCCAAAACACAAATGGGGAGTGGGTATTTTGGTTAAATATTAAAATTATTTAAGAAAGTGTTATTCCGAAAAAGTTGGAAGAGTAGAATGGCAAGAGATTTACATTTACACTGTACAGTACCCCCACCATAGTCAATGATGCCGGCACATGTTAATGTTTCTTGTAAAACAGAGGCACTTGGACGTTTTGGTCACATATGACAAAAATCTGTCGGAATTCGCCTTGTACTGATCAATGATATCCCTTGTCTTGGTGGTTATTTCCCCCATCGTTTACCCTTTGACTAAATCAAAGTATGTGTGATTATTATTGAATATTCAAGCTTAGATCCCTCAACTTTTGCGGCGATGGTGGCAAAGAGCTTCGTTCCGACATCATCTTCTCGAGTTTGAGTTTAATAAGATATTGTCTCATTGTTTTTAGGTTTTACTAAGAGAAAGCACCGGGCTTTTTCTTGATTGTTTGAGAAATCATACAAGGCATTCCTCAACAAGCTGTAGCTAAAAAAACCAGTGTACCTTACTTAATTAATCACTATTATAAAATATAAATCAGTTAACAGAAAGTCAAGTCTTAGACGTCCATCACTAAACAGTGCGTATGTAATTGTCTATTGTTTAGGACAATGATCGAATTTGCCAATCATTTATTTTAGTTGTGGCTTTCTTCAAGGAAGCATCCTTTGTTATGTCACAGGATTTTGTTTTCAAGACCCATCGTTTTATCGAAAGTAGTGTTTAGAAATGTGGTTTAACTTGTATTTCTAAAAAATTTAAATTTTTTTTTTATTAAAATTTAATATAATTTATACGTTTTAAATCGTTTTGATGGGCTGATATTAAAAATAATTTTTAAAAAATAAAAAAACATCATTGACATACATTTTAACACGAAAAGTTATTTGAAAAGCACCCGCAACCATACTGCCAAACACGCTTTTCAATCGCGTTTTACACTGCTGCAAGCTTTTTCCTAGCTGCTACTACTTAATTCTATTTCAAAATAAATAAAATCACCATAGATTTTTAAGAAGAATTAAGTGGGGGCTCTCCTCCGGTTCGGATATCTTCAACACCTAGTGCCTTGGAACACCAGGTGCCTTGGATGTTAGGTAGCCTTTATTCTTCTGACCTGGTGACCAACGCCTTGGAGCCTAAATTGGTTTTGATTGAAAAAATAAAAAAAATGAAAAACTCAACTTGTTAATTTAAATTTTTTTTTTTGTCAAAAACATCATCATCTTAATTCTTTTTTCTTTTTAATTTTGTTTTGAGGTCGACCCTCTTGCCCCTAACTTGTCCCTTGCCCCCGGTGAACCCTGACATAGTTTAAAAATCATGACTAACACAACAAGTTTCAAGAAAAGAATCTAGGTGGTGACCCAGTGGTAAAAGTTTGGGACTAAGGGGTTTGCTCCCTCTTAGGTCTCAGGTTCGAACCCTGTAGTCGCTCATATGATGGCCACTGGAGGCTTACATGGTCGTTAACTTCCGGGCCCGTGGGTTTAGTCGAGGTGCGCGCAAGCTGGCCCGGACATCAACGATAATAAAAAAAAAAAAAAAAAAAAAAAAAGAAAGAATCCAAATGATTCTTGTGATTGCTAGGAGGATAAATTAATAGCTGTAGAAAGAAAGATGTATAAAAATATCAACTGGGATTTTAAATTCTATTGCTTGCTTGTATACCTAATGCGGGATGCAGAAAGTCAGCTTGGATTTGATTAAAGTAATTAATTTACGATTAAGTCCATCAATTCCAGTTTTAGTGTTCAATGATTAAGAAATCAGTCCCGTCTATTGGCTGTTGCAAAGGGAATTTATATATTAACTGCATGTTGTCAGAGATAAGCCATTATTTTAGTTCTTTCTTGAGATTCTGAAAGTCTCTATCCTTGAAAGAAATTAAGAACCAAGCTTAAAACCTTGAACTAGCAACTCTAAATTATCAAATTTCTATTCAAAATTTACCCGAAAGCAGGAACTAGATCAATTTACATATGCATATAATATAGAGTTGCAATTACAAATTGTTATTACTTTCATTCCTAGAAAACTGTAAATACAAACAGAAACACTTACATAATTTTTTAATTAGTAGATTACAATAAATTTTATTGATATACTATTCTCTCATTGTATACATGATAAACTTAGACAAAAATAAATTATAGCGGGAAAAGAAGTTAAAAAAATCAAAAAATACAATAATATGTTATTTTTATAGATAAAATTACAGACAGAAAAATTCCATCAATAAATGTTGTTAATAAATCTATCTGTAATATTTAATTTATGATTTGAGGAGGAATCCTTCTCTCCCCCTCCCTTATTTCTTCTTCTTCCTCCTTCATTTTTCACTGCAACAAACAGCACGACCCCGTAATTTTTATCACAAATCAACCTCTCACTACAAATTTAACCAACCCAACACTTAATTTGTCAACATACTTGTTTTAATTCAAATTTTATTAAGAATTCTCCACTTCAAACTTAATTTTTTAACTCAATTTTTTAATGTTAATTTTTATTATATATATATATATATATATTATTTAGATGTTTACTTATTTTATAGCCTTTTCGTTTAGAAATTTGTTGTATAATTTATACATATAAGGGTTTATTTGAGATTTTATAAAATTATATTTGTACCTTCAAAAAAGTCATTCTTCAAAAAATAATTTAGCTTTAAGGATTTTTATTATGAGACCTACATAAACTCTTTTGATCATGAGACATGTAGGGTATGAGTTGGTTCTTATCATTTATTTTTATTTCATCAGATATGTTAATGAAACCTTTTTGTGAGTCTCCAGTTCACAAAATGCTGCGAGTTCAACTCCAACAGCTAACATTTTGAGAACTTACAAAGAAGAAGAAAACAGATGAAATCTTGATATTGATGATGAACTCTATATTGGTGAAGAAAACAAATGAACTCTCGATATCAACAAATCTATGTTGCTCTTTGTTGCTGGCTATAACGCAGTATTCCATAGACATCCATAATGCCGGGAGGGAAAACTGGATCAGTTGCTGCCCTTACTGCAACTTTCATCACGGTAGTAACATTGACAGGGGGAGTGAACAAGGGTCCAACGAGGGGAAATTGTTTAAGTGGTTTTGCATGTTGGAGAACCTGCAGTGAGATTGCCATTAATAAATTACAATGAACCTCCAAATTACAAGATTACAATATGATATGAGTGAATCCTCCTCGTAGCATTTCAAGCATTTCTCCCATGTAAATGATTACATGGCAACAGAACACTCCTCAAAACTAGATTTCTGGTGAGTAGAATCATAGCATGCTCCTAAAAGACAAGTTGCGATCTCCACTTATCCCCTTAAAGTGTTAAACTAGACTCCTCAAGCGCTGAAGGGCTAAAACTATTAATGAATTGCAAGGTGCATAGATGAGGACCATAAATATTGAGAAATTAAGAAGTCATCACAGGGTGGGGGGGATTGCAAAGGCAATGACTTTGATTGGCTAACCTAAATTTGCCAAAAGCTTCAAGCTTGGATGTACGACATTCAAGTGTTGTTTGGGATAACCTAGTAATCTAGGTAAATATACAAGGATGCACAACTTACCATCTCCAACGGAGAACCGATTACACCAAGAGGTAACTTCACACTTCCAACATTGCGAGTTTCATAAATAAACCCAGTCCGGAGAACCACTCCTAAACAAGGAAACAAAACATATATATTTCATCAGATTTACGGTTACTATAATCCATAATATAAGATAGCAATACACTGTCAGCTACGAAAAAACACATTTACCCACGATACTAACAAATACATACACTAGCACTCTAAACTGCAAGATTTTGATGATTAAATGCAATGAAAAGAGTACTAAGATATAAAGGATGAAACCAATATATCATAATAGCATTTTACATTAAGGAAATTTTACAGTTTTCCAAATTCAAAAGTTTTAGGACAGCTTTCTCATATTTCAGTTGCTAAGAAGAGTAAAATGAATGACAGATATATAAAAGGTATAAATTACAATAATGGAAAGAAAAAAATTACCTCCATATGCAAACTTGGTCAACAACTATCACGACCCGAATCCCGGATCCATGACCTGCACATAGGCAAGATTCCCCTCCAAGATTCTATACCTATGCGAACCCAAACTTACATACAAACTTATCCTTTAAACAACTCAATCAGAGTTCAACACATCATTAATAACAAAATTAACTTCATAATATAATTCGATTGTCTTAATACAAGAGTTAATACAAATTCATAGTTATGGAGCACTAACTAGACATAAAGAAAAAGTACTAATTTCAACAAAAGAGCAGGTTCTGAAGGTTCAACAAAAGTAACCCGCTAACAAGCTATAAGCCTGAAAAGATAAATAATGAGAGGGTGAGTTCAACAACTCAGTGAGTAGATAACGTTCAATATACACACACGAGGTAATACAACAATGAGAATATATATACAATTATGGCTCTAGGTTCTTATAGGAAGGTTTCTCAAATAGACCATAACAAGAATATCATAAGGTAAAGCTCGTCAGAAAGTCAAAATGCAATGAGCATGAGGCTCCGTACTGTGGGATGATCAGTCCACACAGGTTGGTGACTCCCTCGACCAACTAGGGTTCAGATACGATGTGCACAAAGACTAACACTACCCTGTTAGCATGAGTATTCTAACTAGCATACCTTAGGTTCATAATCATAATCAAACAAACATATTCATATCTCAAGGCACAACTCATGACATCAATCAAATGAGGAGTTGTCAATTCAGAAGTCAATTCAAAATACATATTGGTTCATATCAAGAATTCAGATTCAACATTTGATCATGCTTTATCGTAACAAGAATAATAATCAACATATATATTATCAAAAAGCATGATCCAATTCATATTAACAAATCAAATATTTTTAATATTTCTCATGCATATGGAAAATTATCCACTCACCTGACTCGAAAGAAAACAGAACTTGAAAGCAGATACCGAAGTAAATCCTACTAATGTTCCGCCGGTAGAATATCAGGATTATCTGAATAAAAAGGAGTTATATTCAAAAATAACTCAAAAGAACATACAACCTATTTAATACACTTAACTAAAGGTTTATTCCATAACCCTATATGTTTTTAAACTAAACTAGTAATTTTTCCTAAAAACCCAAAATTAAACGGTTTTCCTGAAATCTAATCCATAATAAAACAAATAATAAAATTGATAATAATTCATTAAATAACCCTCATTTATTCATCAAACCAATATGCAAAAGCTAATATTACAGCTAGGGACCAATCTGGAATTTATCATATTTTTAAGGTTCAAATTGAAACTTTTGTCAAATTGAAAGACCAAACTAAAAATGTCATAAATTCATGACTATACTATAATTTTGCCCATAATTCATCCTCATTTCTGTCCAGAATCTCTAATTATGCTCCAGGGACCATAAATTCATGACTATACTATAATTTTGCCCATAATTCATCCTCATTTTTGTCCAGAATCTCTAATTATGCTCCAGGGACCATTCTGGAATTTTTCCAAATTTTTAGGGTCAAATTATAAGTTTTGTCAAATGGGAGGACCAAATTGAAAGTGTTATAAAATCATAACTATACTGGAATTCTGCCCATAATTCATCCTCATTTCTGTCCAGAATCTCTAATCATGCTCCAGGGACCATTCTGGAATGTTTCCAAATTTTTAGGGTCAAATTGTAATTTTTTTCAAATGGGAGGACCAAATTGAAAGTGTTATAAATTCATAACTATACTGGAATTATGCCCATAATTCATCTTTAATTCTGTCCAGAATCTCGGATTATGTTCCAGGGACCAATCTATAATTTTTCCAAAGTGAGGGACCAAACTGTAATTTTCACAAATTGAGGGACCAAAGTGAAATTTCATCATCTTCAACCTCAAACCCAGAATTTCCACAGAAAACCTACTATTATCTCCTGATTTCTAACTCAAAATTCACCATTTACACAAATCATAACTCAAAATCATCATCTTTACCTAAAATCTTCCAAAATCAACTAAACAACTCATTACCCATAACAATCAACCTATAACATTCAAATCAATTCATCAATAAACCCAAAACACAATCTTCAAAACCCTAACATTTATCAAAATAGAAATTTAAAGCTTAAAGAACACACATTTATACATAATTTTACCTTTAAACTTATTTTCTCCAACTCTCTTCTCCTTCCCTTATCTTTCCTTCTTTTCTTTCTTCTTCTTCCCCTTTTCTTCTCTTCTCCCGTCAGTTTTTCACTCTTAGAACACACCTCTCTTCTTTTTCTTTTTTTTTCTATTTATATTTATCAACTCTTTGTTTAATTACTACAATACCCTTTATTCATTTATATCCATTTTTAAGCCTTCAAGGGCTTTATTGCCTTTTCCTACTCATTTTATTTCAAAACATCACAACAACTCTGTTTCAGCAACCTTCTACTTCAAACAAACCACAAGTAAAAAATTTACATAAGGTAAGAATGATAAGAAAAGGGAAAAGTAAATATCAAGGCACACTTGAAAGTGTTGATTCTTCTTGTGATATAACTATTTCATATCAAACAATGTATTATAAAAATCAAACTGTATCTACGTATAATACAAACTGGTTTTTATAAAGCTTTAGAAAACAGTCCTTGTTTCCAGAAAAATGAAGATGAAGATGTGTTATGCCAGCCATCAGCATTAACGTGACATGATTCTAGATACAACACTCGAAATAAGCAGTAATGAAAATTAGTACCTTTCCCTCATAATAACCTTGCAGCAAGTAATTGACCAAGCCAAAGTTAGTAGCAGAGATGTAAACAAATCTTTTTACACCTACAACAAATGAGCAGCCAACTATCAAATCCAATCCATTAGAACTGGAACCACCTACTCTCTAACATGCAACTTATTTTGCAATGGCTCTTTTTCCCTTTGCTGCTATATAATCACCATTCCCAATTCAAACCTTTGAAATTCTTGTAGGTTGCAATGTACTGAAAAGACTCTTGTCAAAGTCATGTAATTTGTGCAAGCACTGTCAATGAGCTAATGATTTGAGGAGTCTCTAGTTGAAAAACAAGTAACCACAAACATTTGATCTTCATCACCTTGGTCAACAACTTGAGCATTGGCCTCCTGTTTTTGAGGTTTTGTTTTGGAAATGACAACTTCATGCCCAAGTTGATTGCACTTGTTGCACCTTGCATCTGGTCTTTTCCAGCACTTGAATGTGGATGATCTGTCTTGCCATATTGTTGACATGGTGGATAACCATTTTTCAAAGATTTTTCCTTATTTTGCATCTGGTCTTTTCCAGCACTTGAATGTGGATGATATGTCTTGCCACATTGTTGACATGGTGGATAACCCTTTTTCAAAGATTTTTCCTTATTTTGAAACTGGTTAGTATTAATTTTACTGCTTGAAGCCTGATTTTTCTTGAAGAATTTCTTATAATCCTTTTCAGAATCTTGATGCTTGATTGGTAGAGCTCCTTTTACAAAACGATCTTGCCTCATAAGCCTTCGTTGTTCTTGAGCTTACAGGGCATTCAAAAGTTGTATCATTATTATTTTGGATAGATCTTTTATGTTCTCCAAAGTTGTGATTGATTCTTCATATCTTTCAGGCACTGTAACCAATATTTTCTCAATAATTCTAGAGTATGTGGATGTAGTACCAAGTAATTTAACCTTGTTAACAATAACAAGTAATTTATTTGAGTGCTCTTTGATAGTCTCAAATTCTTTCATTCTTTGCAGCTCAAATTCTCTTATTAAATTCAGTATTTGCATTAGGGGTGATCATTTTCGGTTCGGTTTTTACCCATAAAAATCAACCAAACCGAAAAAAAAAACAGACCCGAAACCGAACCGAAACCGGCCCAAACCGACCGGTTTCGGTTCGGTTTCGGTTCGGTTTTTGATGCCCAAAACCGAAAAAACCTATATGCATTTTTTTGGGCTTCATAATGGGCTTTATGATGGGCTTTTAATGGATTTTTGATGGGCTTGCAATTAATGTTGATATTGTCTCATTTTCTTTGAAGATCCAAAAGTATATTTAATTTTTTTACCTCTAAATATTCATTTGTATTAAATTGTTAGTCACTCTTATGTTTATAAGTTTTTTGGCCACTGAATATTCATTTATATGAAATTATTAATGTTAATCTTGTATTCAATTTATTTTTTACCTTCCTAATATTTTTCTGCTTTCAAAAAATTTAAATAACACACTCACAATCACACACTAATAGTTAAAATTCAAATTACAAACCATTGCCTTCAAAGGGCTTAAAGAAAAAAACAACAAATACCATTATTATAAAACACAAAAGATATCTAATAAACCTTTGCTATCATACTATCAGTTGTTCCCAACAAGTTGTATATTAGTACACCAAGAAAACCCAATAGCAAGCTGTCCTTTGAATAGAGCATTCTGCACAAGCATGCGAGTGAATTCCTAACAGAATCAATGCATCATCATCTAACACCAAAAAAGAAGAAACTAAACATAAGGCATGAAATATAAAATAGCAAGAGTGTTTTAAATAGTGAGTGACACCAGTCATAGCTTAACATGCAGTCATTATCATTGCAATAAAATCACCTCTTCCGTATATAAACTTCACCCAACTCACCATTGCCCAAGTAACAACATAATCAATACAATTATATGATAGATCTGCATTTTGATAGCAAG
>Ga0307510_10011646_pt1 | contig 10441 bp, 7 predicted proteins | sample 12_EM_MG_FD_207224 | JGI IMG/M metagenome (GOLD analysis project Ga0307510, IMG submission 207224) | Populus trichocarpa ectomycorrhiza microbial communities from riparian zone in the Pacific Northwest, United States - 12_EM | ecosystem: Host-associated > Plants > Roots > Unclassified | place...
TGACCGATGGGTTAGGGTCAGTGACGCATTGAGGAGATCGAATTTCGACCTGAACGAATGAGGCTGGTTGGAAATATTTGCGAAGGTCGATCCGGATCTGGAATACTCGATCCTCGCCTTTGCGGAGATGTCCGTACTGAGCTCGCGGGTATAGGCGCCGGTAACGGAGTAGGTGAGCTTCGGCGCGCTCGGTAGGCGTCCCCCGAGCGGCACCTGGGCGGATGTGCTTTTGGTGATCTCACTGTCGAGATAGGCGTAGGTCCCGCCGAGCTCGAATCCGTGCCCCAAGTCGGCCTGGAAGGTGCTCTCGATACCCCGGATTCGCGCTGCCGCTGCGTTGGTCAGGATGGTCACGGTCGTGGTCGTCCCCGGAACGACCTGCGCAAAGTTCACCTGCAGGTTGGTGTAGTCCATTTGGAAGGCGTCAAGTTCGAACCGCAGGCGCCCGCCAAGGGCCAAGCCTTTGATTCCGGCCTCATAGTTCCAGACATACTCAGGCGCGATCGGCCTGAGGCCTGCCGCGCCGCCGGGCTGACCATCGAAGCCGCCGCTCTTGAAGCCGCGCGAGGCCAGCGCATAGGCGTTGAGGCTCGGAGCCAGCTCGTAGCGAACTGAGAACTTCGGGGTGGCCGCCCGCCATGTGCCGTTGAGCGCAGCGGGGTATGGGTTGGTCGGGAACCCGACGAGCGGACCGGGCGTGCCGGAATGGACGAGGTCAAAATTGCGCTTGTCGACGGTATAACGAACGCCGGCGTCGAGCTCCAGTCGCTCGATTGGACGCCAGCTCACATCGACGAAGCCGGCGTAGCTCGTCGTGTGACCATCGACCTTGTCGTCTCTAAAGGTGAAGGCCGTCGGACTGTTTTGGTCTGTTCGCTCGTAGCGGTCGATGGTCTCACGCAGGGCGTAGACGCCGGTGAGCAGTGTCCAGTTTCCCTCCTCGCGGAGGAACCGGAATTCCTGGCTGATCTGGTGCGCGTCCTCATCGATGGTGTTGTAGAAATCCAGGAATTGGGGTGGCCTTGGAAGTCCGTTCGCCTGCCGCGGCGTGCCGCTGCCAACGTAGCCCACGAGGATGTTGGACTGCGATCCCCGGGCGGCGGTGATGGAGGTCAGCGTTCCGCCCAGGACATCGAACTCGGCGCGCGCCGTGGCCCCATAGCTTTCGACCTTCTGATAGCCATCCGGTCCCATATAGACCGCGCGGGGTTGGGCCCCGACCCGGTAGGCCGCATTGAGTCCGACCACCGGCACGGTCCCGTTATTGAGGGGATAGTAGAGGCGGCCCGCACCCTTGCCCGTTTCATAATCCGCGGAGAGCTTCAGCCGGACGCCGTCGCCAGAATAGGCAAGTATGCCGCGCGTGGTGTAGCTCTCCTCGTCGTCCAGGCGGTTTCCTGTCGACAGGTTCAGATTGTAGCCGCCGTGCTTGTGGTAGGATGCTGACAACGAGCCAGTCCAGTCCTTCGCCAGACCACCGCTCACCACGGCGCCGAGCTCGCGTTCGTTGTAGTTGCCGAGGCCGCCCGATATCCGGCCGGAAAAGGCGTCGCCCGGCGTCGGGGTCACATAGTTTACAGCGCCGCCCACCACATTCTTCCCGTAGAGGGTGCCTTGGGGTCCGCGCAGAACCTCGATCCGCTGCAGATCGAAGATGTCTCCCGCCGCGGCGGCGGCGCGGCCGATGTAGACGTCATCGATGAACATGGCGACTGAACGATCGAGCATCGCACTGTCGATGTTCGAACCAACGCCACGAATATAGATCTGTGTGTCCGAAAGATTGAACCGCGCGTACTTCAGGCTCGGCACGCGCGTTTCGAGATCTTTCACGCCTTGGATTCGTTGCTGGACGAGCGCCTCTGCGCCCAGCGCCGAGACCGCAGCCGGCACCTGCGACAGCGGTTGGCTGCGGAGCTGCGCAGTGACGACGATTTCCCCGACAAGCGAACCGCTGGCCTGACTTGCCGGCGCCTTGACAGCGGCCTCTTCCGCAGCCGCCTGGCCGGCAAGCGCTGCGCACACAATCAAGCTCGTTCCAGCGAGCCATCCCATGCGATTGGTCATTTTGTCCCCCTCCTAGCGTTTCTCGTTGAGACTGGCGTCGGCCGTTGCCGAGCGGAACGGCGATGCGAACCCAATGCCCGGCACAACGATCTTGGCCCGTCTTTTTCGTTCTTTTGTTGGAGTCACGGATAGCGCCAGCGAGCCCCTGCCGCAAGATGATTTCTTTGTTATAGTCATTAGTGTGCGCTTATTGCACGTTCCGCACATCGCCCCTGATCAATGCAACCGTCGGTATCGAGCCGGATGCGTTCTTTTCTTGTAGTTAGCCCCGGCGTTTGTTAGCCAAACGTTCTCTGGCCGAACGGCGCTCAGACGCCGATCGCCCTCAGCCGCAGATCTTCCGATCGGGACCGATGACCGACCAGCCACTCGTACCGATCAGTTCGACCACTCGGACGCTGAGGATCATCGGAGACGCGCGTGTGCTGCAGATCCTGCGCAGCGCCTTTCGCGGGGCTCGCAGATTCAGCGATTGGGCGGATGACCTTGCGATTCCCCGCCCCCTGCTGGTGGATCGGCTGAACCGTCTCGTCGACAGCGGCATCATGGCCAAGGTCGGCTATTCCAGCAGCGAGCGGCGGTTCGAGTACCGGCTCACCGCCATGGGGCGCGACCTCTGGGCCTACCTGTTGTCGTTGTGGGCCTGGGAGAAGCAATGGGTTCCGCTGGGCGTGGAGGCGCTGCGCAGCATGCGTCACCGCACCTGCGGGACAATTGCCATTCCAGTGGCCTGCTGCGGCGCCTGCGAACAGTCGCTGACGGCGGCCGACGTGGTCGACGTCCCGGGTCCTGGGTACCGCTTGGAGCCGCGGATGATGCCCAAGTGGCAGCGGCGCGCACTCGTGAACGATCCTCACCTGGGCCACCCCGACTTCCACCACGAGACCACCCAGGTCCTCGGGAATCGATGGAGCACAATGCTGGCGGCCCGGGCGATGGCAGGCGTCGTGCGCTTCCAGGACCTGCAGGCCGATCTCGGCATTTCGCCGAACCTGCTCACTAGCCGTCTGCGTGAGCTGACGGACATGAACATCCTTGCGAAGGTTCAATATCAGGGGTCGCCCGCGCGCTTTGAATACGTGCCCACGGAAAAGGGGCGCGCCCTGTACGCCACCCGCGTCTTTGCCGTCGCGTGGGGGGATCGCTGGCTGGCCGATGCGGCGGGGCCGCCCTACACGCTCGTGCATCGCACATGCGGCGAGGCGTTCACGCCCACCTTGCGCTGCAGCGCCTGTTCCGGCGTGCTGCGGCCGGGAAATTTCCACTTCGAGCCGGACGTCGCCTTCAGGGGGCGGCGCGCTCAGCGGGCTGAGCGGGCCGTAAGTCAAGGTTAGACGCGACCAGGCAACTTCGCATGCGACGTAGAGGTCTGCGGGGCGGCGCACCAGCGGCGTCACTTCACCAAATAAATCGTATTGCGCGCCCGCTCAGCCATCGCTACCACTTACTTCAAGAAATGAACGAATGTGACCCCTCGCGGTCGCGTCATGGTGACGAGGAGGGGTGACCCGGTGATGACGGCTTCAACTCCCTCAGGCGCCAGGCGCGCCGCCCCGCTCCTGTTCCTTCTGGCGCTGAGCTACATGCTCTCGCTCTTCGACCGGCAGCTGCTGGTCCTGATGATCGGCCCGATCAAGCGGGACATGGGCATCTCCGACACGGCGTTCAGTCTTCTCTACGGCTTCGCGTTCACGATCTTCTATTCGAGCCTCAGCCTCGTGGCCGCTCCCCTTGTCGACCGCCTCAACCGAACCCGCTTGCTCGCGGGCGCGCTCGTTCTGTGGAGCCTGGCGACGGCGGCAAGCGGCCTCGTTCAGTCCTATGAGGGCCTCTTCGTGGCCCGGATGTTGGTCGGCGTCGGCGAAGCCACGCTGGCGCCTGTCGCCTATTCCCTGATCGCGGACCTCTTCAAACCCCACCAGCGCACCCAGGCCTTCTCGATCTATGCGATCGGCATGTTCGTGGGCGTGGGCCTCTCGCTCAGTTTGGGCGGTCACCTGATCCAGATGCTCGAGCACTTGCCACCCGTCGAGCTCCCCGTCGTGGGTCCCGTCCGAGCCTGGCAGCTTGCGTTCCTGGCCGCGAGCGTCCCGGGCCTCGTGGTGGCGCTGGGCTTCCTGGCCGCCGGGGAGCCAACCCGAGGCTACGCCGCCACCGCGTCCGCGACGGAGCGGGCGTCCCGTCCCGGCTGGGGCGCGTTCTTAGGCGCGTTTCGTGCATCCGGCTCGACCCTGCTGTTCCACCACCTGGCCTTCGCGCTGCTCATCGGCCAGGGCTTTGCGAACTCACTTTGGTTGCCCACTCTCTTTACGCGCGTCCGGGGCTGGCCGCTCGGCGAAGTGGGCTTGATCTTCGCCGGTGTCGTGGTCAGCGCGGGCTTCGCCGGCGCCTATGTCGGCCCGCGCACGATCCGGGCGCTCCAGCGTCCTGGCGCCCCTGACGCCGCAATTCGCGTCTGCGTCCTTGCGTGCGCCATCGGCGCTGCGGGAGTCTTCACGGCCGCACTGGCGACGCCGGATTGGGCTGCCGTGCTCGGGGTCTGGATGACCTTCTTCACGATCTCCGTCACGGCAGGCCCCGCCAGCGCGATGATCCAGCTACTGATGCCACCCTGGGCGCAAGGCCGCTGCGGAGCTTTCTTCACCTTCTTCACGCAGTTGCTCGGGTCCAGCCTGGTGCCGCTGTCGATCGCGCTCGTCGGTCAGCACATCTTTGCGGGCCCCGGTGGTCTCGCCCCGTCGTTGATGACGGTCGCGGTGGTCACCTACGGCCTGGGTGCGGGCCTCCTGTGGCGTATCCGGGACCGCTTTCCCGGGCCATCGGCTGAGGCGCGGGCTTCGACGGAGACGCAGGCGGCCCCCGTCCTCCGCAGGGTCTAGAGTAAGATTCGGAGGTCGGAGCGCCGCCCGCGGGCCACGCGCCCAGCCCTTCAGCCGGGCGCCGCCGCCCAAGGGTGGCGTTGCAATCGGCGACTTCGATTTAGCCCGGGCCGGATCGACGGGTGCGCGCTCGCCCAGAACCGGCGGGGTGCAAACTGGACAACGCTCCCGCTGCGGCTGTAGGCCTGAGCGCGGAGAACCATGGCCCGCCCGCGGAAGATCATCAAAAACTCAGTGCACCGGGCGCTCAACGCCATCGGTGACCGCTGGAGCCAGCTGATCATTGAGGAGGCATTCCGCGGCGCCTCGCGCTTCGAGGAGTTCCGGGCCCGCACCGGCGCGCCGCGCAACACGCTCTCCAACCGGCTGCGCGGCCTGATCGCCAACGGCATCCTGGAGCAGCGGGCCCATCGCGAAGGCGCGACACGGCAGGCCTACCACCTCACGCCTATGGGCCAGGGCCTGTTCGATTCCGTGCTGATCGCCTGGTGCTGGGGGATCCGCTGGGAGGCCGTCTCGCCAAACGGACCGGCCGGGCTGGTGCACACGATCTGCGGCAAGTCGATGCTGCCCCAGATGGTCTGCACCCACTGCGGGGGCGATATATCCCTGCACGCCTGCTCGCATCGCCAAGGGCCGGGGGCCGGCATGGAGGCCCTGGAGGTCACCCGGCTGCACCGCCGCCGCCAGCCCGGAGGCGAGGACGCCCAGCGCCTGGTCTCCGATGTCGTCGATATGACCGGCGATCGCTGGACCGGCCTGGTGATCTCCACCCAGTACTTCGGGATCCACCGGTTCGACGACATCCAGGCCGCGCTGGACATCGCCAGCAACATCCTCACCGACCGGCTGCGCGCGTTGGTGGCCGGCGGCGTCTTCGAACGCCGGCTCTACGAAATATCCCCGCCGCGATACGAGTACTGGCTGACCAAGAAGGGCAAGGACCTCTATCCGCATGGGCTCGCCCTGCTGCTTTGGGCGGATCGATGGCTGGCCGATTCTGCCGGAGCGCCCGTGATCGTCACCCACAACCCCTGTGGGCGGCAGGTCGCCGCCGACGTGATCTGCAGCGCATGCCGGCTGCCGCTGGAGCTGGACACCGTCGCCGAACGCCGCCCGCAGGAAGGCCGTCGCGGCTGAGCGCCCAGCGGGTTGCTCACTTGCATAATCGCACTTAGGGTCTCCGCAAGGGAGCCAGAACCATGTCAGCAGACCAGGACGTCCTCGCCTTCGCCGAACGCTTCATGGGTGCGATCCATGCGGGCGACACCGAAGCCGTAAGGACCTACTACGCCCCGGACGCCAAGCTCTGGCACAACACCGACGGGCTCGAGCAGACGGTCGACCAAAACATGAAGGCGCTGGACTGGTTCACCCGCAAATTGCCCGACCGCAACTATCGTGTCCTGCGGCGCGAGGCCTTGCCCGACGGCTTCCTGCAACAGCACGTGCTGGAGGCGACCCTGCCCGACGGCCGGCCGTTCAAGCTGTCGGCCTGTTGCGTGTTCCGGATGCAGGACGGCCTCATCGTTCGGCTGGAGGAGTACTTGGATTCCGCCGAGACCGTGGTGCTGCAGGAGCTCGGCCGCTGATCCCGGCGGGCCGCGGGCTCGAACCCTCCGGCCCGGCCGAACGGCGACCATCCGCATCGAGTGGCGGCCGGCCTCAGAGCCGGGTGCGGAGCGTCAGCAGCTCGGGGAAGAACGTCGCCTCCAGGGCGCGGGCGAGATAGGGCACGCCGGCCGAACCGCCCGTGCCGCGCTTGAAGCCGATGATCCGCTCGACGGTCTTCAGGTGTGCGAAGCGCCACTGCTGGAAGCGGTACTCAACGTCGACCAGCTTCTCGCCAAGTTCATAGAGGTCCCAGTACGCCTCGGCGCCGCGGTAGACGGCGATCCAGGCGGCCTCGACGCCCTCATGCGGCGCGTAGGCCTGTGTCCAGTCGCGCTGCAGCCGTTCGGCCGGAACGTCGAAGCCGCGGCGCGCCAGCAGGCGCAGGCTCTCGTCATAGAGGCTTGGTTCAGCCAGGGCGGCCGACAGGCGGGCGTGAGCCTCGGGATCGCTTTCGTGAACGGCCATAAGCGCAGTGTTCTTGGCGCCCAGCAGATATTCGAACAGCCGATACTGGTGCGACTGGAAGCCCGAGCTCGGCCCCAGACTGTCGCGGAACTTGGCGTAGTCGGCCGGCGTCATGGTGGCCAGGACCTCCCACGACTGGATCATCTGGGCCTGCACGCGGGCGACCCGGGAGAGCATCTTGAAGGCCGGCTCCAGGTCGTCGGCGCGGATTTGCGCTCGCGCGCCCTCCAGCTCGTGCAAGCAGAGCTTCATCCAGAGCTCGGAGGCCTGGTGGATGACGATGAACAGCAGTTCGTCATGGGCCGTGGAGAGCGGCGTCTGGGCGGCCAGGATAGTCGGAAGCTGCAGGTAGCTGCCGTAGGTGGTCTGCCCCTTGAGGTCCCACTGCACGCCGGCCAGCGGCTCATCGGGTGTCTTGGTCGTCATCCTCTGGTCTCCCAGCCCCCTGAACCGCTATGAGTGAGGTCGCAGCCGGCCCAACGCCACGCCGACGCGAAGGGGATGCACGCCCGATGCACTATTCGCAACTGGACCAGGCCTGGGCCGAGCTGACCGCAACCGGCGCGCCGTTCGAGATCGCGGAGATCGAGGTGCGCGGCGCAACGTTGAAGTCGTTCAAGAACGCGCCGCCGAATGTGCGGGCGCTCTGGCTCTCCACCGCCGCCTACGGGCCGCGCGACTACCTGGTCTATGAGGACGAGCGGATCACCTATGCCGAGGCCCACCGTCAGACAGCCTCGATCGCCAACTGGATCCTGGCCCAGGGCGTGAAGCCCGGCGACCGCGTCGCCATCGCCATGCGCAACTACCCGGAATGGATGCTGATCTACTGGGCCTGCGCCTGCATCGGCGTGGCGGTGGTGGGCATGAACGCCTGGTGGACCACTGCCGAGATGGCCTTCGGCTTGGCTGACGCCCAACCGAAGGTGCTGTTTGCGGACGCGGAACGCATCGCGCGGGTCGTCGAGCAGCCCGGCATGCTGGGCGAAACCCTGCTGGTCGCCACCCGCGCGGATGCGCTCCCCGCCGGCGCCGTGGCCTGGGCCCAGGTCATCGGCCAGACGGGCGAGATGCCGGACGTGGCGGTCGATCCGGACGCCGACGTTTGCATCTTCTACACCTCCGGCACGACTGGCTTCCCGAAGGGCGCCCAGCTGACCCACCGGGGTTGCATCTCGAACCTCTTCAACATGATGTTCTCGGCGCAGGTGCAGACGCTGGCGACCCAGCGGGCCAACGGTGTGGCGCCGGACCCGGCCGCGCCGGTCCCGATCCCCGTGGTCCTGATCACCACGCCGCTGTTCCACGTCACCGCCAACAACTGCGCCGCCTACCTCATTACTGCGGCCGGGGGCAAGATGGTGCTGATGTACCGCTGGGACGCCGCCGACGCGCTGAAGCTTGTGGAGCGCGAGGGGGTGACGGGCGTCAACGGGGTGCCGGTGATGGCGCGCGAGCTGATCACCCATCCGGACTTCGCCAAGTACGACACCTCGAGCCTGCTCAGCGTCGGCGGCGGCGGCGCGCAGCTGCAGCCGGACCTGGTGGCCAAGATCGACGAGGCGGTGGCCACCGCCCGGCCCGCCACCGGCTACGGCATGACCGAGACCTGCGGGATCGTCACGGCGATCTCCGGCGACTTCTTCACCGACAAGCCGGCGAGCTGCGGCCGGGCGATGCCGGCCTTCGAGACCAGGATCGTCGACGACGATGGCCGCGAGGTCCCGGCGGGTGAACCGGGCGAGCTGTGGGTCAAGGGCGCCGCGGTGATCAAGGGCTACATCAACCGCCCCGACGCCACCGCCCAGAGCATCACCGACGGCTGGCTGCACACCGGCGACGTGGCCCGCATCGACGAGGACGGCTTCATCTTCCTGGTCGACCGCAAGAAGGACATGGTGCTGCGCGGCGGCGAGAACATCTATTGCGCCGAGGTGGAGGCGGCGATCCACCAGCACTCGGCCGTCGCCGAATGCTGCGTCTTCGGCGTGCCCGACGACCGGCTGGACGAGGAAGTGGGCGTGGCCCTGATGGCGCGGCCGGGCGAGGCCCTCACGGCGCAAACCCTGCGCGAGCACCTGGCGGGCCTGATCGCGCGCCACAAGATTCCGCGCTACGTCTGGATCCTGGAGACGCCGCTGCCGCGCAACGCCAGCGGCAAGTTCCTCAAGCGCGAGCTGCGCGAGAGCCTGAAGGTCGCCGACGCCGCCTGAGGCGGTGCACAATCGCGGCCCCGTCCCCATATGAGGGGCCAACCTGAGCCTCGGAGCAGCGCCTTGTCCCTATCCCTCTACGAAGCCTCGATCCCGAACTATGTCCGCGCTCTGCAGAACCTGGACGCCATGCTCGACAAGGCCGCGGCGCACGCCAAGGAAACCGGGACCGATCTTGCCACCTATACCGACGCGCGGCTCGCCGCGGACATGCATCCCCTGCCCCGCCAGATCCACATGGCCAGCGATGCGGCCAAGGGTGGCGCGGCCCGCCTGGCCCGCGTCGAGGCGCCGGCCATGCCGGACGTGGAGACGACCTTCCCCGAACTGAAGGCGCGCATCGCCAAGACGCTGGCCTTCCTGGCGACCATCAAGCCCGAACAGGTGGACGGCGACGAGGAGCGCATCGTCGAACTGAAATTCCCGGGCCGCACCATGGCCTTCACCGCCAAGGACTTCCTGTTCAATTTCTCGCTGCCGAATTTCCTGTTCCACGTGACGACGGCCTACGGCCTGCTGCGGCACAAGGGCGTGCCGCTGGGCAAGATGGACTACCTCGCCGGCGGCCAGCAGCAGGCGGCTTAGGGGCCGTACTCAATTGGCCTGATACAAAGCTCTGTCATCCCGGCCGGAAGCTCGCTTCAGCGAGCTGGAGAGCCGGGACCCAGGGGCCAAGCTCACAGCCAGACCCCCTGGGTCCCGGCTCTCCGCTTCGCTGCGGCCGGGATGGCAGATGCTATGGAATTGAAAAAGCTTCAGTCTTTCGCACGGCTATTGAGTACGGGCCCTAGTTCTCGGCGGTGTTGGTGCAGGCCTCGCCGTGGCCCCAGACCTCGCCCTTGGCGTTCTCGATCTGGCCCTGCTTGCGCCGGGAGAGCAGCGGGAAGAAGTCCAGCCCCGTCTCGTCCTCGATCTGGGCGATGGGCACGACAAAGTCGCGAAGGTCGCTCTTCTTCGTCTTCTTGTTGAAGAGCTTGTAGCCGACCGCCCGGCCAGAGCGGAGGTCGTAGGCGATCTTGTAATAGGCCTCCGGGATGGTGATCGTCGGATTGGCGATGGTCCGCGGCGCGTCGCCGTAGATCGGGCCGGTGATCACCAGGACGTCGGTCTTGCCGCCGCAGATGACCGAGGCGCGGATGGCCTCCTCCAGGTACTTCCACTGGCCGCGGTTGAAGCCGATGCCGACCTGCGGCGACATGTTGG
>Ga0307510_10011647_pt1 | contig 10441 bp, 5 predicted proteins | sample 12_EM_MG_FD_207224 | JGI IMG/M metagenome (GOLD analysis project Ga0307510, IMG submission 207224) | Populus trichocarpa ectomycorrhiza microbial communities from riparian zone in the Pacific Northwest, United States - 12_EM | ecosystem: Host-associated > Plants > Roots > Unclassified | place...
ACCGCCGAAGGCCTGGTGTTGACCGGCCGGCTCTGGGATACCCAGCTCAATGTGACCGCCCGCAGAGCGCAGCGCAAGGAAGTCGAGTCGCGAGCATTCCCGACCTACCCCCTGCCGAGCCTGCGTGATCTGCCCGACAATGGACTGGCCAGGACGCCGCCCATGGGCTGGAACAGCTGGAATAAATTCGCCGAGCACATTGACGAAAAGACCGTACGCGAGGTTGCCGACAGCCTAGTCTCGACCGGGCTCAGAGACGCCGGTTACGTGTATATAAACATCGACGACGGCTGGCAAGGCGTCCGCGACGCTACCGGGAAACTGCAACCCAACTCCCGGTTTCCCGATATGAAGCGGCTCGCCGACTACCTCCATTCCCGCGGCCTCAAACTCGGCATCTACAGCTCGCCGGGTCCCAAATCCTGCGCGGGCTACGCGGGCACCTATGGTCATGTGACGCAGGATGCCCGGACCTGGGCAGCCTGGGGAATCGACTACCTCAAGTACGATCTGTGCTCGGGTGAAGCCTTCTATCACACCTCCGAAACCGTGCGAGCGACCTATCAGCAGATGGGAGCCGCCCTTCAAGCGACCGGGCGTCCGATTGTCTACAGCCTGTGCGAGTACGGGCGCTTCAACGTGGGCACGTGGGGTCGCAAGGTTGGCGGCAATCTCTGGCGCACCACCGGCGATATCTCCGACGACTACCCCTCCATGGCGAAGATCGGTTTCGACAAGACTGCGCCAGCGGAAAATGCCGGCCCTGGCGGCTGGAACGACCCCGACATGTTGGAAATCGGCAATGGCGGGATGAGCGCTGAAGAATACCGCACGCACCTGAGCCTGTGGTCGCTGCTCTCCGCGCCTCTGCTGCTCGGAAACGATATTCGCAGCATCACTGCCGAAACACTCGCCATTGTGGCCAACGCGGAAGTTCTTGCCATCGACCAGGACCCCCTGGGTCGTCAGGCCCGAATGGCGCTTCGCAAGGCAGACAGCGAGATCTGGATCAAGCCCCTGGCAGACGGCTCATCCGCCGTGGGCTTGTTCAACCGGTCAACAGCTCCTGCGCACCTGTCCGTTTCCTGGAATGAGCTCGGGCTCGGCCCACGACCTCGGGTGCGCGATTTGTGGCGGCACGTTGATTTGGAAAGCGCGCAGGACGCAGTGACTGCGGATGTGCCACCCCACGGAGTGGTGTTGCTGAAGGTGCGCCCTGTTGCGAGCTGACAGCGAAGCCTGCGTCAGGTATCAATCGCCACCACTTCATGCAGCAGCACTCCCGGCACCTCCACCGTCAACTCCCGCTCCCGCAGGCTCGTCACCAGATCCGCTCCGGTCGCCAGGGAACGCACCTTTTTAACGGCGACATCCGGCGGTAAAGTCAATCTGACGCGATACGGCCCCATTTGAATCAACTCGCGAAACGGCCCCTTCAGGAGCATCGGATTGGTGAGATTCACGAGATGGAGGGTGATAGCGTCAGGTTGGCGCCAGCAGGCAATGTCGAGGACGCCCTGGCCCGCAACACTGACCCAGGGCTCTTCATCGGCCGCCCATTCCACCGCGTTTCGCAAAACCAACCGGTGATCCGGATTCATCACCTGCCAGAAACAGCGGTCGATATCCATCGGGAGATAGACCACACGGCCGCGCCCGACCTCGCGACAATAGGCCATCGGCGTCCGCGTGGAGGTATCGCGCGGATATACGCTCTCCATGGGCAGATCCGGATAGGACGGTATCAACATGAGTGGCGAAGTCGCAGCGCCCTCATGGGGTTTAACCGCCACATAGCCGGTTGCACCGATGATACGGGGAGTGTCCTCGAGGCCGCGGGTCAAAGCATGGCCCGGCTGGGTTGCAAGGTACGAGTTGCGCACATTCCTGTCGGCGCGACCGGCATACGAACAACCGAACAAATCACTGAGGCCGAAGTCCGCCCGTTGCTCGCCCCACTCGTCGTATAGCGATGTCTCGTGAGTTGCGACAATCCGGCCGCCGCGGCGTACGTACTCGGCGAGCTGACTGCATTGCGCAGCGGAGAGTGCTGCAATGTTTGGAAGTATCAATACCCGGAACCGTGCGAGGGAACTCGACTCGAGAAAGTGGTCGTCCACAATCTCGAATGGGATTCGGGATTCGAGCAGCGCGTGGTAGAAACCATACTGCGCAGCGTCGTACTCCCCGCCTTGCTGCTTCCTTTCGTAAAACGTCGTAGTCTGATTCGAAACTACGATCGCCACCCGAGCCAGGTTGGTGCCCGAGGCAAGATAGCGTTGCTGGGTGGCATGCCACTGATAGACTTCCGCAACGACGGGCATCCAACGTTTGTCGAATGGCTTGGCGTTGAACTTACACAGCCACGGGCGAAAACCCTGAGCGATCCCCTCGGCGAGCCACAGGCGAATCTCGGCCGGGCTCTGCACTGAATCCTTCCACCGGAAAACTTCCTCGAGCCCGATGCTGAAGATGTTGGCAACCGGCTTCGTTCCCATGAATGACCGGTGCACTTTCGCATTGCGCCCGTTGATCCAGGCAGGCGTGTTTCCCGCCCGCCCCTGACGGTCCACTGTGAGAAACGGAGCGGCTCCCAGCCGCCGTGTATCGAATTCAATGTGGGGCTGAGGTCGTGAGCTCGAGCCGGGCATGAAGAATCCAGTCGGCTGAACCTTGCGAATTGTCCCGGTCCACAGATCGACGAGATTCAACAGGTGCTCGTTTTCCCACACCATGTAGGCTCGCCGCACTGGGTCCGCGGGATCCAGGATCTGCGGTATGGCAAAGCCGGTTGCCTCACGGAACAGGCGTTGACAGCTTGCGCAGTGGCAAACTGTATGGCCGTCCCAGCGATTCCCGAATATCGCATCAACGCGATACCGCTCGACAATCTCGCGGATGACGCGCGGCATGAACTCAAAGTTGTAGGGACCGTGCGCGCAGGTCACATACCGGCTGGGGTCGGCCCAATGTCGCATCGGACTTCCGTCCGCCAATCGAGCAACCCACTCCGGATGGGCTGCAAAGGCCTCTTCGTTGATTGAGTGAGGATCAACCCGGCCAATGACAGCCATTTCCAGCCGCCGGCAACCGCGGACCATTTCACCGAAGCTGTCATGGCTTCCCAGGTACGAACTGCGGTGATGGAACGGGACGTCCGTCGGATAAAAAGCGATGGCACCGCCGGCGCTCAAACACGCGCCTTGCGCACGGATCTCCTGGAAATAGCGCAGCCAGAATTCCGGGTCATAGTTCCCGGGATCATCTTCAGTGAAGGCCACCTGGATCCAGCGATAGGAGCGAGTCTGCCAGGGGCTTTGCGTCGGCCCTTGCGTCCGGGTCTTCGAGGTAGCGGGCAACCCCACAACAGTCGATGTTGCGGCAATTGCCCCCAACCGCAGCAGATTGCGGCGACTGATGCTCGACATAGTCACTCCATTCCCATCGCCTCTCTTACCTCGCGCTCAGCCCGCACGAGGCTGGCGGAAAACGCCGCCGAGGTCGTTCCCCTGGTGCGACGGGCTTCGATGGCTTCCAGCGCCCGTTGTCCAACAGTTCGGACACCGGCTTGATGCACCAGAGCTCGAACGACCACATCTTCCATGGTGGCGTACGCAGCCGGATAGCGTGCCCATGTTTCCAACAGTGCCAGCGACTGCGAGGCGAAATCCGACTTCGAGCCCTGATAACCCAGCAACTCCGCGAAGGACTGCAGCGCAACTTCCGTCGGGTGCGCGGCAACCTCAGTTGCCAGTCTTACCACGGCGGGGTTATCGAGAGTGCACAGCTCAGTGAGTCCCCGCGCAGCAATTTCGCCCAGTGGCCTCGACCCTGTCATACAGGTGACATACACGTCGATCCACTGTGCAGCAACTGCCGAGTCGCGAATCAATGACATCGCGCTCTTGAGGCGGCTGACATTGAGCGGTGAGGCGTCATTCCAACCGCTGCCGGTACTCGCGGGGCGCGCCCAATGCTGTTGGATCCATTCCTGCAGGCGCTCCGGACTTGCAATCGCAAGGATTGCAAGCACCCGGTCGAGCTGCCGGGTATGGGGTTGGAATCCCCATCGAAGCTGCGAGCCACAGGTTCGCATGAGCGGCACCAGGCGGTTGGCGACCTTTGTCACTGACTCATTGGGCGGTTCGCGGGTCGGCGGCAGGAGCTTCGCTCCCAGATGCGCAAAGCGATCGAGCACCAGCTCCCACAGCGCACCATCCGCCGGGTGCCGCTCAATCGCGGCAAACACGGCTTCAAACACTTCCACGGGACTGCTGTCACTGGCATTCAGCAGAGCCCGGGCCGAGTGATACATGGTCTCAGTTTCCGATGAGTGCAGAGCGCGGGCGAGCAGACTGCGCTCCCCTTCATTCAACTCCTGCGGCATGCCGAGCGCCCGCAACCAGGCTTCTTCGAGGCGTGTTCCAGGGCGCGCATGGCGAGCCTCGTCAGAGCGACGCGCGCGGTCCTGCTTGCCCAGCTCATCCAACAGGAAGGGCAATAGGGGGAACAGCGGGCCTTCCGCATCTGCCTCATTGACAAATGACCACGCCGCCTCGGGATGGCGCCTTGCAAACTCGCCAATGACCGCGCCAGCCTGGGCGTGCAGGGGCATGGGAGGAACCTGGTCGGCGACGGTCCGCCACAACGCGCGCCACGAATCATTGTCCGGATGACGCGGATCCAGGGCGTCGAACAATTGCTGCGCCGGTGCGCTGGAATTTGACTCGCGCACGGCGGCGAGCCCCTGGAAATATTCAACACGCGACCCGGCAGCCACCTGCGAGTCCTCGGGTACGACAGTGGTCACCGGCAGTTGCTGCGAATGCAGCGCCTTCCACAGTTGGTATGCGTCCGTGGTCTGAATCGAGGTCAGGATCGATTTGCCGGCGTCATGCAGTGCATCTGAAGAGTGCAGCCACCAGTTCCAACCGCGCAGCTCGGCGGTCGCCCACACCGGCAACCTGTTTGTAGACCTGGAAACTTCACTGACCGCCTTGGCGAGCTTTTCGAGCTCGCGGGCCAGTTGCGGACGCCAACGCTCGGCCGCAGCCGGCTCCAGAGGAACTTCGCAGTATGCATAGCGCTCCAGCGCTGCCAGAGCAACATATTGCACTGTGGATTCCGGGCGCGTGATTGCGCGCACGATTGTATCGACAGCGACGTCTCTTACCTCCAGAACGTCCGGAGTCGGCTCCACCTCCAGCGTGAGGAACTGTACACTCAATGTGGATGCCAACACTGCGGCCCCGATGTCCGGCTCGGCGACCCAGTTCCGCAACGTATTGACCGCCGCACGCGCATGGGAAAGTCCGAGACCGACCTCGAATCTACAATTCTCGCGAAGCAGCGCAAGGACGTGCTCTGAGCTGCGATCGTCTGCTCGCGCGGCGGCGTAGAGGTCGCGCCCCAACTGCAGAGCTACCGGAACAATGTCGGGTTGAATTTCACCGGCACGCATCAAGAGCCCGAGAACGACCCACTCGATGCTGTCGGTGCCGCGCAAATCCTCAGGCGGCGGCGCGCGACGCAAGAGCCCACTCTTCTCGAGCAATCCGGCCAGTTGGAGTATCGTCTCCGGACGGCGCGCTGCAAGTGGCTCGCAGCCCCGCAGCAGCTTCAGGACACTCCACTTGTTGTTGACTGTCGCAGTCCGCGCGCTGGACAACAGCAGCTCACTGACGAGGTCCGTATTCTGGTCGGCACCGAAGAGCTGCCCGATTTCGGCGCAGTTGGTCACGGTGGCCAGCGGATGCGTTTCAAACAGACGCGTCAAAAGCTGTTTGCTGTAGGCCGTCGGCTTGCCCTGGGAATCCAGGCAGGCTTCCTCGAGAATCAGATCGCCCAACAGGTCCGGCGTGGGGCGAAGACCGTGCCCGTCCTCCTGGAACAACCCGCCTGCAATCATGCGTTGGATGAGAGTATCCACTTTCGCTGCGGCGACACCGCTCAACTCGACCGCCAGATCACGAACTTCGTTGCGCGCCTTCGCCACGGGAGCAAGAGCTGCGTAAACGCCCAAAGCACGTGTCGCCGCTTCGACGGGACACACACCGTCCACTGCAATTTTCAAGGGTTCGCGGCACGCCCGGTCGCGCAAATCCTGCCGCTGAAAGCTCTGCGGCAATTTGCCCTGGCGACTCAGCAGATTGCAGATGTGGACCGCCAGAAAAAACGACTGACGCACGAAGCGCGCGATGGTGTCGCGATGCAGTGGCGACGAATTCGGCAGCAGTCGATCAATGAGCGTTCTCACGAGCGCCGCGGAAGGCCGCCCGAGATCTATTTCCTGGACCGCGCCTGGTGGAAACGCGCTCTGCAGCGCCCGACTCACGGTCGCGCGGCCGGTTGATCGCGTGAGACAAACCAGGTGATGCCCTGCTTCAGCATTTGCTGCGCACGCTGCCGCCAGAAGCTGTACCAGCTCCGGGCATTCGTGCGCGTCGTCCACCACGAAAACGATGTGCTTCAAGCGGGTAAGCTCGTTCAGCTCGTCGCCCACTGCGGCAGCATCGTGCGAAACGAAAACGACCTGCCAGCGGTCGCGCCGCTTTTCGATCCGGCGCGCAAGCTCGAGAGCGAAGCGGCTCTTGCCGCAACCCGGAGGTGCCCACACGAGCGAGGCAGCACGCCCCGCCGCCAGCCCGTTGCTCAATTCGTCCTGCCGAGCCCCGTCGCCCACCCAGGGTCCGCCGTGTTGAACCAGGGAGTGAGCCGAATCCGTGCGCAAAGAAGCCTGGTAGTAGGTTTTCCAGTCCACAAAGGTCCGCCATTGCGGCTGTTTGCGGAACCAACTCCAGGGTGCGAGCACATTGACCACCTTCAAACCTGAATCCAAATCAATATCAGTCTCCAGCTTCAGCTTTACCCCGCCGTCAGCGGCAGCAGAGCTTCGGCCTGCGCTGCCCGTGGGGTGTTTATGTTACCAGCGACCGCACGCCGGCAACGACCCTGCCCGCACCGCACGCAAGGACGCCCCGTCCGCCTGATGGCGGCAGGCGCGATTTCTTGAACTGGTTCTCATAACCGCCTGCCATTTGCCCGCTCATTTCACGTAACGCGCCCCCCGAGGCCAATTATCCTTGCAGCGTTGCATCCGCCGCCTGCATCCGCGGCGCATGACTCTCACCCCCAGGCCTCAGCCCCGCCTGGTTTCGAATTCATTCATTCGACCCGGAGTCGCTGCGGATGCTTCGTTCTTACAATTATTCAGGCCTCGACGGCTGATCCCATGTCAGGCCAGGACATACTCGGACAAGATGAAATTGACGCGCTGATGAACGGCGTCGTGGGCGGGGACATTCCGACAGAGCCCCCTCCCCCGGCCCGGGACGAAGCGCGCCAATACGATTTCAACAACAACGTAAGAATCGTGCGCGGCCGCATGCCGACGCTCGAGATGATCAATGAGCGTTTCGGACGGCTGATACGCACGACGTTGTACAACCTGCTGCGTCAGACCGCCGTCATCTCCGTCGGCTCGGTCGAAATCCTGAAGTTCGGCGAGTACGTGCGCAAGCTGCACCTGCCCACGAGCCTGAACCTGGTCAAGTTCAACCCGCTGCGCGGCACGGGACTCGTGATCCTGGACCCCAAACTGGTGTTTGCGCTGGTCGATGTTTTCTTTGGCGGCCGTGGCCGGCACGCCAAGATCGAGGGCCGGGAATTCACGGCGCTCGAGAACCGGGTGATCGGCTCTTTGTTGGAGGGCGCGTTTGCGGACCTGCGTGAAGCGTGGTCGCACATCGCGGATCTGAGCATTGAGAAGGTCGGCTCGGAAGTGAATCCGCATTTCGCCAACATCGTGAGTCCGTCGGAGATCGTGGTCGTGACGCGGTTCAATGTGGATATCGACGGCAACGGGGGCGATCTGCACATCACGATGCCCTACGCGATGATCGAGCCGCTGCGCGATGTGCTCGACTCGGGCATGCAGAGCGATCGTGTGGAGCACGATGACCGCTGGTCGCAAACTCTGCGCAACGAGGTCGGCGATGCGGCAGTCGAGATTCGCGGCATCCTGGGCCACAGCACCATCAGCCTGGCGGATTTGATGAACCTGCAGGCCGGCGATGTGCTGCCCACCGACTTCAGCGGCCAGCTCACCGTATTCGCCGAGGACGTGCCCATGTTCAGGGCCGCCTTCGGCCTGTCACATGGCCAACAGGCCATCAAGATCAACGATGTCATCCGCCGGCAACGTCCAATTCCCCGAGGATTATGATGAGCAGTGAACTGCGATTTCTCGTAGTCGATGATTTTTCCACCATGCGCCGCATCGTCAAGAACCTGTTGCAGGAGCTCGGCTACGCGAACGTGCAGGAAGCGGATGACGGCAACACGGCACTGCCCATGTTGAAAAACGGCAACTTCGACTTTGTCATCACGGATTGGAACATGCCGCAGATGCCGGGTCTCGAGCTGTTGAAGGCCGTGCGCGCCGACGACAAGCTGAAACACCTGCCGGTGTTGATGGTGACCGCGGAAGCCAAGCGCGAGCAGATTGTCGAAGCCGCACAGGCTGGCGTGAGCGGCTACGTCATCAAGCCGTTCACGGCCCAGACGCTGAGCGAGAAGCTCAACAAGATTCTGCAAGCGCGCGCGGGCGCCAAAGCCTGATGGGTACGCCCGACGTCACCGCAGTGGAGCCCCTGTGGGAAGACCTGCGGGCATTGAATGCGAGCCTGCAGCGGACGCTGGATGAGTTTCGCAACAGTTTCCGTCAGGCAAGCTGCGCCGGGAAGGAGATTCCTGACGCGCGAGTGCGCCTGGATCACGTGCTGAAGCTGACCGAAGAAGCCGCGCACCGCACGTTGGATCTGGTAGAGCGTTCCTGTCCCCTTGCCGATCGGGTGGCCGTCGATGCGATAGCGCTCGTCGAGCCGATCCGCGAGGCTCGCACGGCCTATCGGGGTACGGGCGTAGAAGCCCTGTTGGTCAGAGTTGAGGACTATCTGACGGGCGTCCAACGCGACGGCAGCGCAGTCCGGGCGAACCTGGCCGAGGTGTTGATGGCACAGAGCTATCAGGACCTGAGCGGCCAGATCATCCGAACGGTCATCAAGCTCGTGGTCGAGTTGGAGCGCACGCTGTCGCGATTCTCAGAACTGAGCGGTGAGAACGGAGCTGGAAAAGCGTCGGCTCCGGCCGCCACGGTGTCCGACGGACATGGATTCGGGCCCGCCGTTCCCGGCGTTACCACAGGCGCTGTCGGCGTGCAGGAAGACGTGGACGACCTGTTGGCCCGGATGGGCATGTAAGAGGCGGCGCCGCTGTGGCGTACGCCGGATCAGCCAGCTTTCAATTGCTCAACCAGCTCCCCGCCGGTCGCACCCTCGAAGCTGGCATTGATCGATGACCCCGCTTCCTGCTCGGTGCGTGCCCGGAGTGCGCGAATGAAGCACGCCCGATTGCGGCCGGCACTTTTGGCACGATACAGCGCCTTGTCCACCAGGGTGATCGCCCGCTCCAGTGCAATGTCGATGGCCGCGCCCTGTATCGGAAAACGCGCACAGCCAATCGACACCGTACAGTCGACACTCTGGCCATTGGCCTGAATCGGACTGGTCTCGACAATATTCAACAGGCGACCGACGGTGGCATTCAGGTCCGCTTCGCTGAGCGGCTCCAGCACGGCCAGAAACTCTTCACCCCCCCACCGGACCAGCGTATCGCGGTCGCGCAAGGAGCCTGACAAGCGCTCGCCGAGTGCCGTCAACACCGCATCGCCCGTTGGATGGCCGAGCACGTCATTGATCCGCTTGAAGTGGTCCACATCGATCAGAAGCAGGCAGCCATGGAAACTGCGATCGCGATGGGGCAACAGGATGTTGTCGTTGAAGTAACGTCGGTTGTGCAGCCCCGTGAGGCTGTCGTGCTCGCTGGCATAGCGAAGCTGTGCGCCCGCCTTTCTGAGGCGACTGAATGCCCAGCTCAATACCATACAGACCACCACGGCCAGCGCCGCTGCCAGCAGAACAGCTTGCTGCCGGAACTGTTGGGCCGCCAGATTGGCCCGTTGCAGTGCATTGTCCCGTTTGAGAATTTCGATTTCGCGGGTTTTGCGTACATCCTCGAAACGAGCTTCGAGCTCCAGCAACGAGCGCTGCCGCGCGGCCGTGAACAACTGCTCGCGCAACGTACTCTCACGGTGAAACACCGTGAGCGCCGTCTGCCATTGGTTGGTCTGCTCCAGCGCCTGACCGTACTCGTGCAACAATTCCACCGCATCGGCGATGTTGCCATTCGTCGTGGCTGCGGTGATGACTGCCTCGACCATGTCCTCGCCGCGCTTCACGGACCCGACATGGATGTTGGCAAGACCTGAGTTGAAGATGATGGTCTCTTCGAGCGCATTGCGATGCAGTGTCCTGGCGATCGGCAAAGCCTCCTTTGAATATTGCAGCGACTGCGCGTAGTCGCCGGTTCGAAGGAAGAAGTC
>Ga0307510_10011648_pt1 | contig 10440 bp, 10 predicted proteins | sample 12_EM_MG_FD_207224 | JGI IMG/M metagenome (GOLD analysis project Ga0307510, IMG submission 207224) | Populus trichocarpa ectomycorrhiza microbial communities from riparian zone in the Pacific Northwest, United States - 12_EM | ecosystem: Host-associated > Plants > Roots > Unclassified | place...
TCGTCCTTGTACATATTCGAGCCCCTTCGCTCCCCCAAAGCACGCACCACGGGAACCGCACTTCCATCCCATCTCAAGTCACTCACCCCCATCAGCGGGCATCTCTTTTTACTATCCCTCGTTGTGCCAAGTCAGTACGGTTGCCCATCGAATCCGGACAACCTTCGTCACCACTATCACCACCCTGACAAACTACCAACTACCACAACTACCACTACCCTTGTCCTTGTGTCATACCGTCACCATCGCTAACTTCACCATCAAGCCACCACGTACACGGGGCAAGCATATACTTGCAAAGTCTTCTGGTTGGCGTCAATTACTTTTCTTCTTTCTCCAATGCCTCCTAAGCAGAAGGATACACTCCCCCCCCCACCCCCCTCGCCATCCACAAAACGGCCTCTACCTGAAGTAGCACAGACGTCACCGGCCAAAAAGCAGACCAAGTGGACTGCGGATGAAGACGCCAAAATCATTGACCTAAGGGGTAGAGGTTACAAATGGGAGGATATCAGCAAGGAGTTACCGGGACGCTCGGCTATCTCCTGTCGTCTACATTACCAAAACTATCTCGAGAGAAGATCGGAATGGGATGAGGACCGCAAGAACAGGCTTGCCCGTTTGTATGAGAGGTACGCACATAAACATACACATACGATGCATATACATAGGAATCTATGTGTGTATATACCCAAGCACTCGGGGGCTAGTTTCGTACACTCGCACACCGAGCGTTGGTGGGCACAGAAACATATCCCAGGGCACTTGTATAGTATATTATATACTATACATTATATATACTTGCCCATTCCAAAAGTATCCGGAAATCCCGGCGCGGCCCAGGCCTACGAAATGCCAAGATTTCTAGGTACCTTTGGAATGGGCAAGTACACTCGCGCGGCCGGGTTGGAGCTAGCACCAAGAAGGAAACTCCTATACAAAGTGTCCAGCTTCAATTCGGCCGTGCAAGTATATATATATATCCTTAACTTTATTTTCCCCTTTCCCCTTTCCCTCCCCTCCCTTCATCAACCAGAGATTTATCTTAAATCTTCGGCAGTCACCCCAGCACACCCATGATATAGCTGCTAACAAGCAAATAAACAACAGGTTCAAGCCAGAGATGTGGGCACAGGTGGCTAAAGAGATGGGGATCCCCTGGAGAGCTGCAGAGGCTATGCATTGGCAACTTGGAGAACGGGAGATGGCTCGCCGGGCTGGTGTCGTCCCATTCTCCCTCAGCAACATCGCCCTCGAGGCTCCGCCGAAGAAGACGGGTAACGCAGGATCGACCGGACAGAAGAGCCAGAGCCCCGGAAGTACGAATAGACCCGTTGCGGGACCGTCAGCTCCCCCGGCGGAGGCAGGCTCAGCACCAAAGGGCGAGGATGCTGAAAAATAACGATAGCGATGGTTTCCCGGATGACGCTGCACTGGACGGCAACGGCAATGGGTGAGGGATAATAGTGGATTCATTCAGGAGTTTGCGACGGGAGTCTTTTTTTTCTTTTTTTAGAAATATTATGTCGTGTTATTAGATTGTTCTTCCAGTTCTTCCAGTTTCCCGTTCTCCCTTCCTTTGGTTCTCCTTCCATTCCCTCCTAGATTATTCCTTGAATTATTTCCTGCATACAGGGTCATAGTGGTCTGGCTCGATTCTCCCTTTCTTTTTTGTTTCTTTCGTCATAAATTTCATATGATATATCGGGGAATGGCGAGCGGATGGGTGCGGCGGTAAACGGAACCTCAGGCGAAATTATATTAGGCTGTTTTTGGATTCTTATCCTTTTTTCTTCTTTTTGTTCGTTTGTTATCCGTTTGACTTTTTTATACATTATCTAGGGGACTTTCGAGTTACTACAGGTTTCTTTTTCATTCTTTTTTTCATGCATTAGCTTTTGGTGTGCTTTCGTTTGTATGAGACATAGAAGAAATTAGAGATATAGCATAGAATAGAGTACCGGTACAGTAGAGTAGAAACGAGCAGATTTTCTTTCCTTTTTTCTCTTTCTCCCCATCAATCAGCCTACCCGGCTTACCTCCCTATCTTCCATAGACCAAGAATAGCTTATGGTGGTATCATACGAATCCTGCCTTGATCAGAACCTAAGTTTTAGTTTTTTGGCTCGGGCCCAGCATAGTCGGTCAGGTTTAGCAATCAATCAATTGGCAAAAAACAAACAAACCGGGATTGATTGATATGACATTGCGGGGCGTGCATTTTAAATGCCCAGATTTGAAATGAGACCCAAGGAGTCAACCCCCAATGGAAACACCGGAACAAGACTGACAACCGAGTCAGTATATGATTCGACTGTCGTTTGCGGTGAGCCGCCACTGCTTTGTCGTATAGTCCTCCTTCTCTCCTCATATTCCCTTCTTTTGATTCTTTCTTCTCCCCTTTCCGGGCCATGTTTAAAACAATGTCTCGAGGGTTTTCACAGCATTGAGGCAAGAGGCAGAAATGTTGGAGAAAAAACGGCCTTTGAGTGGGCGTGCTATGACATATTTTAATTGTCATGCACGCATGGGCTCATCGCTACATCGCGCCTCTCATTCCTCGCCTTCCACTCTCTCCTTCTCACCTGACAGGGCTGCATATAGCCCACCAATTATCTTTCTCATAACCAGATTCCAGAACCCTACCCCCGGCACGAGCGATATCGGCTTCCAATTCACCCTTGCGATACAGATGGTAATATCGCATATAAGTGAGCTTCTCACCCCTACCCTTCTCCACCACTCCCTGCCCACCACCCCCATCATTCGTCGTATCTCGGCCCTTGTCATCAGGTGTGCCTTTCCGAGAATCTGAAACTTGGCGATTCTGCTGGCCACCTTTGGCCTCCGCACTGGTGGAGAACTGTTTGGACATAACCCATGGCACAAAGACGTCTTGCCGATCCCCCTCATCCCAGCCTCTCCTAGATTTCTTTTGCTCTAGGGCCCATACGTAGATAAGCGCCCTCCCACCATCAGAGTTATTGTTGGGCACTTTAAGGGTAGCAAGGATGCTCCTGAGTGCGTGACATCTTCTCTCCGGTGAGGAGAAATGGTGTATGACTGCTATACTGATAGCAAAGTCAAAGCGAGAGTCGGGGTGGGGGAGATCCAAAGCATCAGCCACAAATGAATCCTGTATTTCCCGGCCGCGAGCTATCCCAATGAGAGATGGGGACCTAGGGAGTGCAATACCAGCGGCCAGTTAGTTGAGGTCGGTGTTACAGAAGACAGGCATCCTTGCGGTGATGGAATAGAATAGAATTGAAAGAAAAAAGCAAGGGAAAAGAGAGCTGGTGATTTTTCGTGCGTATGACGGACCTATCAGAACCAACGATAAAGATATCTGGATTGACTGTCAAGTACTTTCCATTCCCGCACCCCACATCCAGACCGACAGCACCGATCGGTAACTCGAGGAGAAACTTCTCCACAATTGGCCAGGGCTAAAGTCACACGCCAGTGAGCAAAGAGAGAACTGTTGGAAACAAATCGACGAGACATACTCGAGTACTCTAATCTAAGACTCTTACCGTAATGAGGGGCTGGGGGGCTATCGAAAGAAAGAAAAAAGAAAAAAAGAGTAATAAAAAAATGTGTACCTTGAAACGGGTAGCAGAGAAATGGGGTGCGATATGTTCATATACTTGATGAACATGGGATGCCTCGTACTCTTCGGGATTAACGATTTCCATGGGCGAGGAGAAAGCAAGAGGGACGAGGAGAGTAAGAAATACACCGCCGTCGGATACGAAACGACGATAATAAGATATTTGGATATACAATTCCAAAGAGAGTTTGACTACAATAGAAAGAAAAACAATCCGATTGAGATGGGTGGGGTGGTACTATAAGAGGTGTATCGGCGGCTGGTATTATCTCTCTCCTTTGGATGCGGAGGTGGTAGTTGGGTTGGAGGGGTGGATGTTGCGGCTTAAGTTGGGTGAGATCCAACCGTGCAGGTGGCTCTTTGCTTGCTCAGCTAAGTTCATACGGGTTTAGCGCAACTAGTGACGCACCTAGCAGCTAGCACAATCCAACTCCAAGTTCCCGGGGGGCGAGCCAAGCAACGCCTGGAACACATGAGGAACTTGTCTCACAACTCTCAGGAAAGTGGTTGGGAGAGATCCGCAGGTGAGAGAAAAATGATATGGAACCTTGCTGATCCGTTGACAGAATTCTTGAGACAATTTTTCAGCCCCTGGTGCTGTATAGTTATAGAATGTTCTTGTAAGCTTCTGATAAGGCATGAAAACAACTTTACATATTATTACAAGTCGAAATACTAATTCACCGTACAAGCGCCAGGCGGGATATTTTAGTACGAGGTAGAGGTTATGCCGCAGGTTAACCTACTGTTCATTAGCTTTATAGTGGGTGTCATACTTGCACCAAGTGCTAATCTGCATGGACATCAAGGTCACTGAAAATCACTCGATGCGTGTTTTGCCCAGGTGTTGGATATTTGCTTCTTCCTTGGATAGCAAACAATCACAGAATGGAAAACGAACAGGGGGGTCTGGATAGTGGACAACCCTAACAGATTCAACGTTTGCCCCCCGATGTCTAACGCATTGTTCGCTTTCCACACCTGTTGCCCGCTCTGCCATGTGACCACTGTGATGGTTTGTTTTCTCGCTACTGCGGTATACATCCTGTGCTTCCTCCTGTGGCACTTGGCTATATATAAGCAACCTTTGGTTGGACACCAATTATTCGGCGGCTACCAAACATGGCCTAGGCATCTCGGGATTATTTTAGGGCAAAAGTCTTCTAGAGGTGCGCTTTCTGTGGAGATGATGTGAAAGGAAAGACTTTATTTTTCGGTATCTCCGTCTCCTACGATGCTCCTTTCAGTTATTCTACCCTATACCTTTCTTCACTGATTTGGCCCAAGACGAGACAGCCGAAAGCTATGCCAATTCAGTCTTGCGCTTGAGAACTTTCCCACTTATTCCAGCATATGTCTTCTGGAGGAAAGGAGGCTTGGGTACTTGATGTATTATATGATATTATGGCATAAACCGTAATCCAATGCCCCGAACGCAGCATAACGAAGTGAAGGTTTGTGTTCCCCCGGGAAAAAAAGCTGAATTCATCCTATCCGACAAGCAAGATCTCACACCATATTGCTCAAATACCGAGGAGGTCACCCACAGAAGTGAAGCTTTTAGTCCCGCAATTTCTTTGTCTAGCCTTTAGCAGTAGCTACAAAGTGGTTTCCCATAACGTCTCTAGTTTCCACACTACCTCACCATGCTAAGGAAACAAGACAGCTAGTCTGAGGGCTGCTACTATCGAGGACATGAAGAGTGAAATACTCGTTCCGTGAGATGTAACGCACAGACCACCGGAAAGGATCTATATCGAATCCATTGATAACAGTGGTGGGGCGGGAATATCAGTGCACAGGGACCAGCATACATTAGGCTACAAACAGAAAAAACAATCTTGCAGGGTTTACATTTGCTACGGCTGAGACAGGCGGCCGAAAGTTGTCGGATGCGGGAGCGCCAATCAGCCTGACAAGCATTACCCATACTCCCACTGTCTAAGGGCCCACAGCGAGTATTGGAGCAAATAGATCTTCGAGAAAAGAACTTGCAAATATTCTCCACTACTTACTAGCACCAAAAACTCCCTCGCTTAGAGAGATAGTTATAACTACTCGGGGGTGTCCTTAAAAATCGGAAACTACCCGTGCTGAATCAGGGCCAAAACGATCGAGCGATCACAATGTCTGGAAAACTTAACCTTGTAACTCCATGCAACTAGGCATCTTAAACAAGGTATGTTGAACTGAATTAATACTTGTACTTAGCGAGAGACAGGGGACCACTATAAAGTGAACTGAGGGGCAAAAGTGTGGATTGCAAGTAAGAAAAAAAGCTGAGGATATTGTTTGCTCCAAGATTGAAAGGTTCTGTCATTGGTATCATTTGGATAGATTTATTCTATTAAATTTATTTCATGGGATTCTGTCCCCCATACATGCTCTTTTCATTTCAACATACTACGGGTTCTTGGACTGGTGATCCCCAGGGGAGTTTTCCAAGTTTTGTTGCTTTCTGCTCGCCAACCTTGCATGACAAGGATTTGATCTTTCCGATTTTTATGGACACCCCCGAGTACAAGTAAGCACAGAAAAGTGTCTATTTTCTTTGGGCGTGCTCTAGGAGGTACTTTGAGGGGGTCGTGCATTCCAGATGGATGGATGGCCCAAGACAGTCAAACACATACCCATGCCGAGTCGCATGACTGTGGGAATATTTCACATTTATAACCCCGTCTGGGGAACTGCGTCCTACCTTCAAGTCGGTCCGCCCCGGGCACTAGTATGATATAGCTAGATGACAGGTAGGAAAACAACCTGAGTGATTTCCTGTGACATCAGAGAGCAGAGTGCAGGTCCCTATATGTCTGGGCTCTGGTTAATGCTTGCTAATATCATCCTTCCCCTTTCACGAATCGCGAAGCGCCAGGCTAAGGGAGCCCTAGAGGTTCTAATCAGAAGCGGATTGTGCCCTTTCAGGCCTCTAACAGCACAAACTCCGCATCACCAACTCGAATGATAAAATCATTAGGCAGCTTCTGTCAGAAGGTTGAGATTCGTTCCAACTATTCCAGTGCCATAAAGACCTAGTATGTTTTGCTGCCAGCAACCATTCGCACCTGACCCCTTCCCTCAAGAAAATAGAGTAGCATATTATGGAGAGCAATAGTAGAGTGTGGTCTAGAGTTAAACAGCCACCCCCACAGAGCAAATCACCCATCTTCACAGAAGAGAAACTATTTGCAGTTGCTTTTCGAAATAAAAGGAGGCAAAACAATTATCCTTTCTTTTCAATTACCATAAAAACCGGTTAATCGAGTCGTGTGCTACTCCTTCGAGAATTCCCTACTTTATAATAGGGGCGAAAAACACTGGAAAAAAAGAGCGGCTCACCTCCTCTAAGTCATAAAAAACAAAAAAAAGCACCATACTTTAATAGAGGGGGCTACTCTGACTACATAGCACAGGACTTGATTATTCCAGTTCCCAAGGATATCTTTCTTTTTTTCACTTTTTTTTTCTACTTTCCTACCGCTCTTGGGTCTCCATAAGTGTATGGTTCAGGGTCGGGTTCCGTCACCTTGTAGCAGTACTAACCTGCACTACAGCCCAATTGAATAAGACTAGGATCTCAAGTCTTCCAGTCCTCATAGGGCAAGCTTTCTCAATTCCTGTCCCTTAGGTAACGAGCTGTTCAATAATAAACAGCTCATGATGAGGGGAATTGAATTAATTAGCTCCTATCAATTGTGCAGCAGTTAATCAGTTCTTGGAGTATCATCTATTACTCCATCTAGGCGTTTCACTTGGATTACCTTGTGGTGAATACTGACCGAGCTGGAAGATGGTTCGGATTTTTTTTCATTTTCTCACCAACTTGAAGGTTAAGTTAAGGATCACAATATCGTGCTGTTCAACAGTAGACACATTGTAAGAGCAGGTCTAGCCAAGGAGGGGGAGATTATAAATATTGATCACTAGCAGTTAGCTGCAAAATTTCCTCGCATCTAAAGATCGATCACAGCCAGATGTCAATAATGAAAAAAGGTAGATTTGGCTGAGAGAGGGTGGGGTAGGATTTAGACAGTCATCTGCACATTGATACGTGTATAACATAAAGCGCCACAACACTCCTGATTCGTGATAACACCTTTCACTACATGTGCCTACTCGAAAGTCCAGCTTCGCTTATATGATTAAGTGGAAACAAGTGCTTCTTTTTATTAGTAGTTAGAGAGACTGAGGACTATTTTTAGATGGTTTATTGTGGGCTTTGCTCTTGTTTATTGAAGGGATGTTGAAGGAAACCCCGACCTCTGTAACTCTCAAAATATTTACGAACTCTTGAAGAAGTTTCTATATCTCGCCCGGGAACCAGCCCCGTGAATACCTTCTCGGATAGGCAGAATAACATGAGTGTCGGGCTCAATACCTGGTGACACTTCGATGAGCTGAATGGAGAGCAAGAGGTCCCTTGGCCTCTGTTTATTAAATGGTCGAATAAGCTGATGTGTTTTAATAATCTCCCTGTCTCGCGCAGATCCTGAGGGCCAGGTCCAGAGCCCAGAACCAGGCCAACAGTTGTACGAACGATCGCATCGTTAGCATGATATCAGTGTAGTAAGCACAAATCGATGTGTGCGGAATATATTGAACCATTTTCAATACGCCCCTATGGAATCAAGGAGTAAGGGTGTGTCATCAGTGCTCCCAACGAGCCAGGGAGGCGAGCTACTGTAAAGCCCAGCCCGGCCTGCCAAAATTCCTGGAGCCTAGCCTACCCCGAGCCTGCAAGCCTAGCAATGCCTAAGCCTGGCCTATATAGCCTAGGCCAGCCTATATATCCTAGGCCGGTCCTCTCTTAGATAGTAACCATGGAGTGTCAACAGCCGAAATCCACTATAATATAAGGTATCAATATAGGGGAGATTAACAGCTAACGTTTTCCAATTACAAAATAACATTAAAAGTGCATCAATTTCTGTTAGCCCGGGGATTTAATATAATTCCTGCTAAAAATCAGAGCCAAGAATGGTAAGATAGGGCCGTGGGTGCCACTATGGAGGTGAATTGTCAAGACTTCCTTGGGTTGGTTGCGTATCATTCGTTGTGTGATTGCTCAAGAAACAATCACGATCCGTTCTCAATGCTAATAACCCGGCCTATAAACGCCTATAAGGCCTGATAGGCTTTGGTAGGCCGGCAAAATTCGGCTTATATCGGCCAAGGCTGTTTTTTGGGTGGCCTGCTTTGGTCTGGCACTTGGGTACACTTTGTGTATCTGGGATCACAATTTTGGTTTAAAGCATTGGCGTGAGTATTTCTTTGAGCTCGCATACGCTTTGTTGGTCGATCCCTCAAACGCTTATTGGGCATAGGCTTGTATCGTGACAGGTGTTATTCTTTGTCTGTTCTTTGTTCTCTTCTCCTCCGATGGTGGTGTGCGCTCGAGACACTGTTGGCGGCAGGCCCACCTATGTACTCATAAATAGTCGGTACATTTGCCGTACTATCGGTATCTGTCCGAGCCACTATCGAGTTACTTTCTTACTATCATTGTTGCTGCTTTCCATATAAATGAACTGACTAACGAGTGACAATAGATGATCTCATAATATACGGAATTCACCAAATCTAACCACTGGGAGTCAGATTACCTACGAAGTATACGTGCAACTGCCAGTCGAAGAGGGAAAAACAAAAACAAGAATGAAACCCCACTTCAAATGGTGTCCGATAGAATTCGGTGTCCGTCCTCGGGAAACGTATGGCGGCAAGCGAACATTTTAGCGACAGTGCGGTCCAGCAAGCCCGGAAGGTAACACAAAATCACGGAATATAGTAAAATTTTCAAGAGAAGTAGCCTTATCAAAAAAGATATCATGATACCGATAAGGTTAAATTCAAGCAGAGACGGGAACAATTGCGGGTCTACGCCTAATTATTTTACTGATACTACCATACTTACTAGAGCGCTTCCGACTTGCTGGCGCCTCCTCGGAGATTATCTAAGGCAAAAATGGGGCTTATCCTGGAAGAACGCTGAAAAAAATCCTACCGCCTCAGGCCTTCACAATCCACACATTTCCACGCCCATCGCAATCGGTACTAACGAAACCAGGAGTCGCCGCACTCCCTACACTCGCCAGCTGGCTAAGGAGCACTTATCCAATATTTCTACGAGCTTTGGCGAGTTTACGGTTATTTGCGCTCTTCCTGCGCTGATTGCGACTCCAGCGTCGTCGGTACCGTGTTAGTTGGCTATGCCAATTTGAATACTTGAAGGCTGGTCTGGGCGCCTCGGAAAAAAACAAAAAAACAATTGATTACGTGGCTACAGGCTCAATAGATATCGCGATTCGATAATCTATATTAAGGGGAGGAATTCCTTTTCAGTTCCGAGTTGTAAAATTCTCCAAGAAAGGTTGCGTAACCGTCCCGCTGCGGGATGAAGAGGAATTCTGTAGGTACTACTGAACAGGTTCCTCTCCGGACTGGTGATTACTTGTTATTTTCTCCCTCCACCTACACAATCACCATTTACACATCAAACAAGGAGGATAATTGCTTCTAGAGCTCTCTTACCTCTTTAAAACAATACCGGAGCGCAATTTTCCATCGGCTCCACAAGTCAACTGGATTTTCTCTGAAGGAACTCAAAAATACTACTAACGCTTACTTTACAACCCCAAACCGCCTTAGCAAGAATCCACTTGTTTGAGGACTACCAGCTACAAGAGGGTTTATTTAACCTAATTTCATCCTACAAACTACAAACCCGACACTGCTAGCCTAAGCTTTCGAGCCTTATAGGTTTTCGATACCCAGCTACAATAATGGCTCGTCCGTCTTGCCCTAAGTCCACAGTCCGGGAGAAAGGACCCAAG
>Ga0307510_10011649_pt1 | contig 10440 bp, 5 predicted proteins | sample 12_EM_MG_FD_207224 | JGI IMG/M metagenome (GOLD analysis project Ga0307510, IMG submission 207224) | Populus trichocarpa ectomycorrhiza microbial communities from riparian zone in the Pacific Northwest, United States - 12_EM | ecosystem: Host-associated > Plants > Roots > Unclassified | place...
GGGTTCTGGTGGTGGCCTCGGAGGAGGAAAAGGTGGCGGTGTTGGAGGAGGAGGTGGTGCTGGCGGTGGCTTCGGAGGAGGCAAGGGTGGCGGTGGAGGTATTGGAGGTGGCAAAGGTGGAGGCATTGGGGGTGGTGCTGGTGGTGGCTTCGGAGGAGGCAAGGGTGGTGGTGGCAGCGTTGGAGGTGGCAAAGGTGGGGGTATTGGGGGTGGTGTAGGTGGGGGCCTCGGAGGAGGAAAGGGTGGCGGTGTTGGAGGAGGAGGTGGTGCTGGCGGTGGCTTCAGTGGAGGCAAGGGTGGCGGTGGAGGTATTGGAGGTGGAAAAGGTGGAGGCATTGGGGGTGGTGCTGGCGGTGGCTTCGGAGGAGGCAAGGGTGGCGGCGGCGGCGTTGGAGGTGGCAAAGGTGGCGGTATTGGGGGTGGTGTAGGTGGGGGCTCTGGTGGTGGCTTCGGAGGTGGAGGTGGAGCCGGAGGAGGTGGTGGTGCCGGTGTCGGTGGGGGTGCAGGAGGTGGAGCTGGCGGCGGCTTTGGAGGTGGCAAGGGTGGTGGAGGAGGCATTGGAGGTGGAGCCGGAGGTGGTGGTGGTGCAGGAGGAGGATTTGGTGGAGGAGCCGGAGGTGGCGGTGGATTTGGAGGAGGCAAAGGTGGGGGAGGAGGTTTTAGTGGCGGGCATTAATTCCTAAATTAAGCGCGCTTGTAACGTCATGCTTGTGCATGGGATATTTGCAATCGTATTATGTATCAATAGTTTTATCATGTTGTAACCTAGTAATGAAGATCTTAACACGAACGAATAAATAAAGCTTGTATTATCTTGCATCATTTTCTTACACACACACACACACACACACATTCAATCCTTTACAAGAGGAAGAAATTGAACTTATCCGCATCGCTTTATGCAAGCAGAAATTCTCTTGGAAGTAGAATGGAAATTATAAACAAGAAGCTAGAAAAGCGAAAATCTGAACATATACTATGAACTTGCTGATGCTTTGCTTCCACCTCCAACACTTGGAGTTGATGGTGTGCTTCATATTAATTTTTGCTAAGAAAGGGATGACTGTTGAAGAATCTGTTGCCATTATGGGTACAACTCCAAATCATTCCTTGCATAAAACAATTACCTACAGATAATAATTCACAACAACACAAGTATATTCACCTAATTTTTCTCCCTATAATTGCTAGTACTGTTGTGTAAACATTCGGTGTTGTGCTTGTTTTTTGAATCCTTGCAGGTGCACGTACACACAGTAGGGGTTACACATTGCTTAAACATTCTGGAACGTCTGTATTATCTCAAAGCTCGTGGTGCAGAGGGAATGGAACCTGGATTTAAGGCTTTCTTGATGTTTAACTGTCCTCGAGGCTCCCTAATCTCAAATTTGACTTTTGTCCAAAACGATCCTACCACGTTTGTTTTTGACAACCAGTACTATATTAATGCTGAAATGGCAATGGATCCAAGAACAGCTGGTATTGTCCAGCATTTTGCAAGTGGCCAGGAAGGTTTCTTCCGTGGATTTTCTTCTGCTTTTCTGAAACTCTCTTCTTCAGTAGTCCTAACAGGAAGCCAAGGTATCATTAGGAAGACCTGTAATGAATTGTACTGAGATGCATTTCAGAATTGTAGGACCAAACATGGAAATGAGGCTTACTCCCTCTTTCAATGAATTTGCCTTCGTTGGTTGTGGAGAAGCATGTTAATCATATTTCTCATGTCTTATTCAAAACATGCAAAAATAATAACAGTTTGCCAAAATTGAATATTAGCAGAAATACCAGAGCTGCCTGTTCCCTGTGCATTTTATCCTTTCTGAAAGGCTAGAAAGTATAAGGTGTTCCATATATTTTTAAGCAATGGGGCACTAACGAAACTTGAATGCTGATACAACTTAGCAGAGGACTCCATATGCATTAGGTGGATTTAATTTGATCAGTTGTCTGTTTGAGAGAGAATGATTTTCTTCTAATTCAGATAAAAAGATGGCCATTCCTTTTCCCGTTTATTAAAAAGGTAGCGTTACGTTTGCCAAATTATCCTATTTTCCGTGACCATCCAAGAATATAGCAGCTGTTGAATATTTATCGGTGATGTGTTACATATTTAAGCTGTCATACATCAAATGCTTTGCTGCAACAAGGTTTCCAGTTTCAGTGAGATGATATGGATACCAAAAAACGTACTGGATTCTGTCTGGACAAATTAGTGATCTATTTCCACATGCAAGAAGTCCCCGGGGGAATCCTAAAACGTGTCCGCAAGCATAGTTTGCATTTTTGAAGCCCGTGAAACAAAAGTAAATAATCAGCCACATTATAAATCATGCAAAATTTACGAATTTCCAATATGAACATGATGCACAACATTCACGCACCAAATGAGATGTTGCTTTGAATCTTTTGCAGTAGTGTAAATATATATTAATTTGTGCATAAATATGTTTTGATCCTGGAAGATCTTAGTAAGCTTTTCAAGCAGTAACTTCATTTATTGATGGCTGTGTCCTTCTCTGAATCAGTTAGCTCAGTCTTACAACAAAAAATTGAAGAGCTTACCGCAAATCTTTCAGGATCAAGATGTATCTATGCTGATATTTATACTATATGGTGCGTGTTTGTTGCAGTACATTATGTTCATACTGGGAATGCTTAAAGTTCTGCATGATTATAATTGACTTATTATTCATTTTTGTTTCACAGGCTTCGAAAATGCGAACTATGCTTGCTGCCATCTTATAGGACCTCATGGGGGACTGCTACCATGTGGAAATATGTCACTAGTTTGTCCTGAAAGAACAAAGTATGTCTTTCGGGAACCTTATCATCTAACTGAAACTGGAAATCTAAAAGTATGTCTTTCGGGATCCTTATCATCTAACTGAAACTGGAAATCTAATTGCAGCAAAACATCTGATGCATGGCGGCTTAAATTACAGATCACCGATGAATATTCAACAAATTCTGAATTCTTGAATTGTTCACATAAATGACGAGAATTCCACAATGTGATGCTGAGTGTTTGTAATGATTGTGAAAAGGAATGTCCATCAGTTTATTGAATAAAGAGAAATTTACTGTCCCTCAAACTGCTATTTTCAAGTCCAAAAAGAATCATACAAAAAAGGAGTTTTTTTTCTAAATTCTTCAAGCTACATAGCCTCGCAGATGGTGTTTTTACCAGCAAATTCTTTATCTTTTAGTTAGTCTTTATTCTCGGTTTAGAAAGCACTCAAAATCCATGTTCTAAATTTGTTAGTTGTGCGAAAGTGGGGATTTCACAGACTTTGCCCATTGATGGTGTTATCTAACTGAGATGAATTGACTGATTATAGCTAGGGTGACCCTTTGCCTCTGGAATATCATTGCTTCCACAGTTAAATAACTTTAAAAGAATCATTGCTACGTGGAATAACAATAATGCATTATGGGTTAAAAATGCTCATCGCGGAATTACCAATTCCTGGAGGTCTATACAGGCATAACCCATTGGTGTGAGCATTGTCAGGCATAGAGATAAGTGCTAGTTGGCTTTCGATCCTGCCTTTTGAGAGGTAGTTGCCTTTTTACATGGACGCAAACAGAAACCCGTCCCAAAGCAGAACAGAAGTGCGAGCTATAACACCTTCTATACCACTTTGAGTCTTAAACTCTATTTCAAATCTTAATTTTTGTTGCATGCATTTTGTAAAATTATATATATATATATATTCTAAATAAATACCTAAAAAACCTCAAGGGTTATAACTCAAATGATCAGACTTTAGGTTTGTTCCCTAGAGATCATCAGTTCGAGTCTCACAAACCTCAGGATCACTGGAAGCTTACATGGTCGTTAACTTCAGGGCTTGTGAGATTAGTCGAGGTACGCGCAAGCTGACTCGGACACCCACGTTAATAAAAAAATAAAAAAATAAAAAAAATACCTAAAACTAAAGTATTATATTCTATCTCCAATAACATTGAAATAATCCATTTATGATGTATTGCAAAGATAGTTAAAAATTTAAATTATATGTATTGGATTGGATAGGGTTATTTTTTAAAATATTTTTTATTTAAAAATATATTAAAATAATATATCTTTTATTTTTTTAAATTTATTTTTCACTTCTACGACAATATTGACAACTTCACAACCCTCGTACACTTACCGCTAATTTTTCTAGATAAGACAAAAATTAACTATGTGACCAATTCTCTGTCATGTTCGATGCACATTACGACTATGATGATTGCTTCGCACTGTAACTTTATATTACACGGTAAAATTTAAATATGCTCTCTCACAATTACAATTTTATCCCTGGACATCAAATTGCACGTCTTTTTTTTTTTCATAAACAACGTCGTTTTTTCAGAAAATTTAATATTTTCTATTAAAGAATCAAAATAGAAGACTCCAATTTTAGCAATTTTAGCAATTTTAAGATTTGCCTTATACGAGCACTGGTTAGAACACTTATCAAGGCAAAGTCACGACGTTGATCCTGATCCTGATCCTATCCAATTCCAAAGTCCAAAACCCTATAATTCAAGTGGTCGTCACAGTTACTCAGACCATACCCACTAAGCTTTCTTACACGCAAACCAATAAACAACAAAACCTCAACAAAAACGTCATTCAGATCAATCAAGCCACCGAAAGACAAGTAACGTTCACTTCTCCGACTTGAAAATGGATCAAACCCGAATCGAAAACCTCATCCTAGTCACTCGAGACCGAAACGGCATCGCGACGATCACAATAAACCGACCCAAATCGCTAAACTCCTTGACGAGGCCTATGATGGTGCGTTTAGCCCGTCAAATCAATGCCTTGGGCAAGGACGAATCAGTTCGGGTCATCATTTTAACGGGGTCGGGTCGGGCATTTTGTTCGGGTGTGGATCTGACTGCCGCGGAGAAGGTGTTTAAAGGGGATGTGAAGGATGTGGAGACCGACACGGTTGCCCAAATGGAGCTATGCAAAAAGCCCATTATTGGAGCCATTAATGGGTTTGCAGTTACTGCTGGGTTTGAAATTGCACTTGCTTGTGATATTTTGATTGCTGCTAAAGGAGCTAAGTTTATGGATACTCATTCCAGGTTCGTTGTATTTTATATGCCGTTAAGGTAAAGTTGTGCGTGCTTGTATTTTGGTTTCACTCTTCGATGAATATGGTAAAACGGTTTAGGAGCTTGAAAGAAAGAGCTATTCTAGTGTTCATAGTAGTATCTGCTTAGCTTGAATGAGCAACAGTTGAATGTTTTTTGGGATATAGAAGGTATTCACTTTTTTGGTGGAATTTGTGATTGAATTCACTTTTAATCTGTTAAATGTTCCGTGCAATTCTGGTTTAACATCGAGGGGCTCATTTTATCTTAGACTACACCTTCCTATCTTTTCTTTTCTTTTGCTTTAGAATTACAATCTCCTATCTTAATCCCTTATGAATGACTAAGGTTTCATCCGTGGTAATTACCATCCGATTCGTTTACTGCAGCTGCCGAGTTTGGAGCCGCCCCTGCCCACCCTTCGTTTCATATAATTTTGATTTATTTATATTTTTTTTCCAGATAAAACAAGGTTTTCCATTCAAATAATAAACTTTTTAATCTTGTACAAGCGGAGAAATTTTTTTATAGAAAGATAAGTTTGTATTCATAATCCACATCCATAGTGATAAAGAAGTTCTATACATAATAAAAAATCTAACAAAAAATAGAGAAATAAAAGACTCAACGCTAAGTAAGATAAAGAGAATGCTGAATGCCCTTTTATCAAAACATTTAATGATACCACCTTAAAGAACAAGCAGCCACAGGCCACAGAGATGGAGAAGAAAGAGAGACTAATAACACATGTGAAAGAAATTGTATGTTAGCTATTGGCTTATTGCATGGATTATTCTTGGAAATAAGAGGCAAAACGTGGAAAACTGGACCTTTGCCTGGACACTTGCTTACTTGCTTTTAGGTTATTAGGCTACTTTGCTAGACTCTATCTACTTAGTTTACAAGGGAATCGATATTTCATACTTAGAAAGGAACTATGTTCAATTTTTGGAGAATGCATCCAGTTTCTCTCGCTTTTTCTCTCGCTTATGTAAAGGCCGGTACCATATAATTTTGAGGTGCTATAGTCAGGGCACATAATGAGCACTAAAGTTTTTTTTTTGGGGGGAGGGGGAGGGGGTTTGTGCTGTGGCCACCCCTAGTCGACTCGTAGCATCTCCCATGTTTATTGAGTTACAACTACTGCATTAACTGAATTGTAAAAATGATGGAGTCCATTACCAAACAATTATGGTCTACACGGAGTTGGTCCTTCTGCGATTTAATAATCCCAACTCTTTAAAATCCTGTGTAATGGCCGGCGTCTCCCATTTCAATGGCACCATTCTTGCTTATATATCTAAGGTCTTATGTTGTTGCCAGTCAATGCTTTTAAGCGATAGGCTCATGATGCCGCACAAAAGCTGTGTTAATTTAATGTGTAATGTTATCTAATGTTAACTTTTGTGTTCTTGTACTTAGCTTGTCCCCTCTAGGGCAATCTTTTTAGTGTGTGTTCAAAATAATAATGTTTGCTTGAATTGCCTGTGAAGGTTTGGGATATTTCCTTCATGGGGCCTCTCGCAGAAGCTTTCACGCATTATAGGGGCCAACAGGGCACGCGAAGCATCTCTAACAGCTATGCCAATTTCTGCAGAGCAAGCTGAGAGGTGGGGTTTGGTTAACCATGTTGTGGAAGAAGGTGAAGTGTTGAGGAAAGCCCAAGAAGTTGCAGAGGCCATTGTGACAAAAAATCAAGACTTGGTGTTGAGATACAAGGCTGTTATTAATGATGGCCTGAAGTTGGACCTGGGTCATGCTCTTTCTTTAGAAAAGGTAGTTATTTGTTCACTGTTCTGAGTCTAGCATCATATGATAAAACAATGGAGCATTTCATTTTTGCGATTTAGGTTGCTGTTCTAAGACTGCATATTTTTCGGTCTGCCATTTTCTTTGCTATTAATTTCCTAGAGTAGAAGGTGAATAAAATGAGGAGAAAAAGGAACATATGGAGGGCCTTTACGAAACAACCCCCTCTTAACTCGTTGTAAACTATACTTGTATTCTTTTATGAGATTCTACAGTTGATGTAGTGTTAATGAAATATGCTAGCGTCACTCTAGAAGTCAAATGGAACCATAGCAAAGCCATTTCTGTTCATCTGCTTCTTGATGGAACTTGCTCCAATCTCTCTTTTTGACACGTACTCTGTCACATAAATGTAGATCTTTCATGTCTCTTAGCTGAGGGATTTTCCAAAAGTTTTATAAGCATATACTACTTCTCTCTTGAATTGTTTGTTTTTTGGTTACTTGCTTATGTTTTACCTAATTTCGTGTTTCAGCGAACTCGCTTTGCTATGGTTTTGCATAAATGTGCTTGTTTTTACCATCAACTACATCCTTATGTTATGCTAACAAATATTTTTTTTCCCTGATTGCAAAATGGTTTGTTTCAGGAGAGGGCTCACGCATATTACAGTGGCATGAGTAAGGACCAGTTTCAGAAGATGCAGGAATTCATAGCTGGTCGGAGCTCCAAGAAACCTTCGAAGCTGTAACTTTGTAAATCACCAAACTGTTCTGTTATTCTAAAAACCATGTTTTGATCCTTAAAAGTGGGAAATCTGAGATCAATAAAATTATTTCATGTATAACCTGATTGGATGGTTTGGACTTGGTAGACCTCTCTATTTGTTGAAACTGAAGAGCTAAAATTACCAAAACCAATATTATAAAAATTAAATATTAATGGATGAAATTTAAAAAAAAAATTATAGAAGAATCTAAAAAAAATCAAAATAGCAATATTCATGTTAATTTTTAGAACTTGATTAAATTGAAAAAAATATACAATAAAAAAATCTAAAATATAAACATCAATAAAAAAATAAGATTTAAATTCGAAATGAAAAAAAATCGAAATTAAATTATAAGAAATGAAATTAAAATAAATTTAATTAGTGAAGGGATTAAAAATATATATATAAAAAAGAATTAAATTTGATATAAAAAACTAAATGAAACTCAATGATTATGAATAAAATTGAAAAAAAATATTAATAAAAATAAAATAAAATAAAATAAATAACAATAAAAACTAAATTGAATATGAAATATAAATGGTAGAACACTCTTATATTTTAGCTTTTTATTTTATTTTATTTTATATATATTTTATATTTATAAAAAACTAAAATATTCATAAGTCAGCTTTATAATAATAAAAAAACCAAAATATCAAGATGAAAAAGCTCCTCTAGATACAAGTTAATAATTTTTAAAAAACTAATTAGGTCATTATACTTTTTATAAAGGAAGTCAGAAGTTAGTTTTGTTCTTGATGACTAATATATCCTGTAAAAAAAATTAAATCACCTCTCAATGTATAGGTTAGTGACTTTTTTTTTTTTTTTGTAGGGACAAAGTGGGGAAATTACTGTTAATTAATAATGATAGTTTTAATCGGAGGGATTGTAGTTCAGAACTTGCTCGGTTGATGATAGTTCTGTCTTCCGTGGGAAGTTTGTTTCTTGTATGTTACATTGAGTAATTTGTGCATGTCGTTTTGGCTAAATACAGTGATTTGCTCTTATGTTTGTATCGATTATTCGAATTGATCCCTATAAAATAAATCTGGTCAATCAAATCCTTATGCTCTTAGATTTTGGCCAATTTATCCCCTCACTCCAACAATTGGTAGAATTCACTACCATTTAAGAGGATAAGGCATACTTCTGTCTGTTTGGATTAATGCCAAGGTATTGTTGCGTGTCTTTGATGATTCGGCTTGAAGCGAGATTTTCTTCGAAGAAGAAGCTCGGGGGCAGAAAGGTAACACCACATATTTCTAATAAGAGATTTAATAAATACACTTATTAGAGCTCGATTGGAAGTAGGAAGTTTGATTGACAATTGTTTTTTTTTCTTTCAAAAAAGACTTGAATGAATTAAAAACTAGGAAGACAGTCCGTCATCGTCACTTCACACAAGGAACATTCCTCTGGCATCAATCCATGGTTGCTCTGCAACGTGGACGGTCAGTCCAGTCAGAATTAGCTTAACCCTCCTTCCTGTCCCGTTATATAGATTGACTGAACAAGCAGTTTTCTTAGGCGAGCCTTTTCTTAACGGCTCCCACACTCACTCACGGTGGAGGCTCTCTCTCACTCCATAAACAGAATATATTGCTATTTTTTCAAGGATAAGGCCTTATCACATGGTTAGTTACCAGTCACCATCGTACAATTCTTTCACTACTTGAACAAAACGTCGCGATCATATCTTTTTCAATGCAAAATATGAAGAGAATTCTTCTATAAGGATTCTGGGAAATTTGGATGTTCCCGAAAATAAAATAAAACTTGGGTGCTGTATGTGAATCTTACTTGGAGTTCATGCTCAAGGGCTACTGGGTGTCTTCGGTAACGTATTACAAGGTATTTTTTTATAATTAAAAGTATATTTTTTAAGAAGAAATTAAAAATATAAGATCGATACAACGCGACTCCTTAGTGTTTTCACGAGAAGTAAACGGAAGCTAGCTAGCGTGTTTGTGCTGAAAGTGATTCTACATTGAACGGGAGCTTGCGTTATAAAATTTATAGGATTGCAGTGCCATAAATCAACCAGACCAGCCACGTGTGCTTTAAGGACCATTAGTGGAACCCATCACGCTCAGCTGCTGACCCATCACGCTCAGCTGCTGCTCGATCGCTGCTTTTTCACTTGGCACCCGAAGGGTCCAACATCACATAGCCCACCCAGGATTTAAGGCATTTTGTGTAAAGCCTTTTAAACTTGCATCGGTTTTGCAGTGTTAATTTCTTCGGAGAAATTTCATTTATTTGTTTATTTTGAAAAACGAAAATAATGGAGAATAAGATTAGTCGGATCTGCCCACAACTTGGCTAATAAATCACATCTTAAGAGAGCCCAGAGTGCCTAGCCCACAAATCCAACTTTCCTTTCGATGATGCTCAAATCACCGTCAAATTCCATTTCCCATCATGGACCCACCAATGCCTCGCAGTACACGATTGATTCTATTCGTATTCTACCAAACAATTAAAAACACAAAACCTCTCCCCCTCTGCAACTCGATCGTCTTCTTATCAAAATGGCTCTCCCTTTACCCTCTCTAGAACCCCAACAACAGCAACAGCAAACCACCACCAATCGTGAGATCCAAGAGATCGACATTTTTCATCGATTCGACGTCGTATCTGACTCATCAGACCACCACTACCTTCACATCAACAACAACAACGAAAAAAACAGTAGCAGCAAAAAAACCAAAGGTGAGGGAGATTCTTTCACAGATATCTCAAGCGGGGCTTCCAAGAAGATCATGCAGGAATGGAAAATCCTGGAAAAACACCTCCCTGATTCAATCTACGTT
>Ga0307510_10011650_pt1 | contig 10440 bp, 4 predicted proteins | sample 12_EM_MG_FD_207224 | JGI IMG/M metagenome (GOLD analysis project Ga0307510, IMG submission 207224) | Populus trichocarpa ectomycorrhiza microbial communities from riparian zone in the Pacific Northwest, United States - 12_EM | ecosystem: Host-associated > Plants > Roots > Unclassified | place...
ATAAATTATTTCAAATAAAATAAGTAACAATCAAAAGAATGAGGACCAAATTTGATAGATAAAAAATTTCAATTAAAAAATGATAAAGAAAAAGCAAATAACAATTATAAAAATAAGGACCAAAATTATTTAGCAATTGAAAAATTAAATTCTAATAGATAAAATTGAAAAACAAATATTCAAAATAATATATATATATATATAGCAATTAAAAGTTTGAGGACCAAATTTGATATAATCAGCAAATAATATGACATTTCTAAATTTTTCACAACTTCCGAAAAATGTTTTCCGCCCAAAATAAAAGGAAAACACTTTCCTTGAAACCATACCAAATTTTCCTTTGACTGAAAAGTATTTTCTATTGACCGGAAAATGTTTTTTGTTGACCAATTTTTGTAATGGCAAATAAACACAGAAAAGTTTAGAAAATAGTTTTCCGGAAATTAGTTTTTGAAAAACAAACACAATCTTAAAAAGTGTTTGTTTGTGAGGTGCGCGACATATTTTTTAAATAAACACACCTAATCTAATATAATTTAAGTTTGACGGTAGAAAACTCCAATTCTTAGAATTTTCTTAATCATTTTAAATCCTATATGAATAATTTGACGTATTCGACCATGTGTTCGTTAAATCTAGGCAATCCATTCTAACTGTCCTTGATTCCCAACAAACAGAAATTATTAGCCACAATGCCCACAACTTTGACTAAAATGCCCTATCCTAAATATTAACCACATTGATTTTATTCATTTCTTTAATTTTTGAAACGAATTTATTGATAATGAATTTTTTTAATTCAAGAGTTTGGTCATGTGTACGTAAGCAAGTTTTGTTCATTAAAAATTTAAAACAATTGAATCAAATTGTTGAAATATTACTAATATAAGGCCAAATTTCTCAAATTATTTATGCAAGTTTAATTTGCCAATTTCTTAAAATCAAGAGTTTTAACATCTATTTAAAAGTGTGATAAATATTATTTTTTAAAGTTTTTTTTATTTAGAAATGTATTAAAATAATATTTTTTTAATTTTTAAAATTTATTTTTAACATTAATATATAACAATCTAAAATTATAAAATATTTAATTTGAATCTAATTTTTTTTCAGTATTTATTTTCAAAATTACAGCTTAACTATAATAACAAACATCCTTTTAAAATGTAATTTTTTTTTTCCGGGTGTGGGTTTTCACGAACTTTGCTTTCGAATATATAAATTAGTAGTTGCACGCGTGCACGATAACCGTAAAAGCAGTTAAATGTATATACCACCGCCACATAGAAATACGATTGAAAGTACTCGCACGTGTCAATTTCTTCGATGCAAAAGACAAGCTTTTGTGAAAAGCACCAAAAGCAAACAATAATAACGACAACATCCACAGTTGAAGTCTTTTTTATGACCTCCCTTGTCTTGTGTGTCCTTTAAGAGATGCTATAGTTTTTTCCTCCCCTCCCCAAGGTACACCGTAGACGAGGCCAAGAATTTGCCTCGTTTAATGAGCTCCCTTTACACTCTTAAAGTCTAAATCAGTGTCATTGTTCTCAAGAAAAATAAAATAAAATAAAATTGTGATGATTTATCTAAGAATTAAGTCTGCATTTAAAAAAACACGATGGATCACTGAAAAAAGGAGAAAGAAATGGATGTTACGAGGATAATGCATCTCTTTCAAAGTTTTACCAGACCAGTGACATGTGCTACTCCTTGGACGCACTCATTTTTTTAATAAAAGCAAAAAACATCGAGGTTGTGGGATTTTTTTTTTTTTCTAATGGGTAAATTTTAAAAATTTTCAATCCATGTCTTTGCTTAGCATGTATTTATGAGTTGCCCCGACATTATATATTTGACTTGGAAGTTCAAAGTAAGTTAGATAATTGGTTGAAATATGGTTTGAATTTAAATATAAATTCCAATATGATATAATTTTATTAAAAATATTAAGATAATAATTTGTTGGACTAATTCGGGTTTCAAACTTATTTTGTCGAACCCGCGACCTGGATTATAGACTCACCATTTTTTTTTAGATTATATGTTTATTTAGTCATATGATAACAAAAACAATCCCTTTTAAACTCAAGTATGAACTTAATATCAGGATGTTTGTTCGAGATTTTAATAACTTCATAGAAAGCAAATCCAAACAAACTCGAAGCTTAATTCCCGATTAGCTTAAGTTAACTAGTCAAACCCATAACCAAGGTCATTGCCACAATCAGGGTCCAAAATTTTTTTATTTAATTATATGATAACAAAAACAAATGCTCACAAAACCAAGAACCAACCAAATATTGGGTTTTTTTTTATCATGATAAACTTACAAATATCAAACTGAAACAAATTACGTTATCCAATTAGAAATCAACAAAATATTAAAGGATGTAATTAGAAAAAAAAATTAGCAAGAAAAATCAATAAAGATTCAACCAGAAAGGATTCGATTGAAAAAAAAATCAATTAAAAAACAAAGAAGAAAAAAAAGGCTTAGGTGAACGGACCCCTAGTTGACATAACGTTTTAGGCCTAAAAAAGGCTCAGACACGCAGGCCTAGGACAACCCACACATGCGAGCCTATTTTTTTTGAAGGGTATAAGACATGTCATATGACATTTCAATTAAAAAAAAATAAGTGATGTGTCACCTGGTTTTCTAGATTTTGGCTATCATAAGTGGCTGGAAAGTTGGGCAGTTAACTCCGGTAAGTAAAAAACCTATTTTAACCTATTTTTTCAACCAAAAAACCTAAAAAAACACTATAAAAGCCTACAAACACCAATTTTTAGTATTAAAATAGCATTTAATTGGTCAAAAAACCCATAATCAACCTAAATCCAAAATACTTTTTGAGCTCATATCTACCCTTCCAAGTGATGGGAAGACCAAAAAACACCCTAGTATAACTCCTCTTATCGAACAAAACTCATCAACAACAAAATCAATCCTTTTCATAATTGGATTCGGTGTCAATTAATGATTTTCTCTCTCTATCATTGGAATCAACCAACTCTCTTTTTCCTTTCTCAAACCAGAGTTTGAAATATAAGGAAACTAAAATTTTGAACCACAATTGAATTTTTTAAATTTGGTGGGACCATAAAGTTATAAATTGGAAATAATAAGGACTAATGTGAACATTTTGTACCAACTTTATAATCGTCATCCATTTTCCCCACTTTGGTCCTCTATTTTTTAATTTGGCCTTTTATTAACAAATCAAAAGCAATTAACTACCAAAGGGTGTAAAAGGATCAATTGGAAAAGAAAAAAAAGTTGATGACCAAAATAAAAAAATACTATAGATTCCTATAGAAACCATTTATGCCTTTTAGTGTTTTTTTTTTTTTTTGTAATTTGATATTGTTTCTTATTGGAGAAAGAAAAGCGTGCCCAGAGGGTAGATTTTTAATATTCTATTCTATTCTATTATATTTCAGTTTAGATATTCTTGTATGGATAAGATTTACACTATATGACCAATTATTAAAAAAAAAACCGGACTTAAAAGTTTTTTCTATAAGGTAGTGATAATATGATATAAATACTATAATATTTTTTTTAAAAAAAATCAATACCATTCTAATAAAAAGATGATAATGGCAATAGAAAAAAAAAGTGATGAAGATGGTAAAAAAAAAATGATGATGATGTAATAATAATAATAATAATATATTAAAAAACATTTATCACCACCACCAATGGTGACAACAACAGTAGTGGTTAAGGTAATAATAATAAGAAAATTAGCTAATATACAATAAATAAAAATAACATATCAATCTTAAAAAAAACTATTTTTCATTCATTGTTTTTATTAACACCTTTCCCATGAGGATTGTATTATATTTAATCTTCTTTCTCATTCCTACTTCTTATGCCTTTCAACCAAACACTTATTAAATGAAAATAAAATTTTTATTTTTATTTTTACCATTCCATTTCAGCTACTAAAAAACACCTAATTGTATCACTAATAAAAAATCCATTTTGATGAACTAGCAAAACCCATCGTTTTTGTGATGTTGGGTCCAAACACCAAAGCCAAGTTGACATGTTGAAATTGGTTTAAGAAAAAGATCAAGAAAGAGATATTAATCTTAAAGAAACTCATTCTTATACTTTGTCAATAATTCATTGAGTTAATTAAAGAAACCTAAAATAAAGTTCAATAAATTTTAAGCCTTTTCAAAACTAGTTATTGGGCTTTAAAGATTGAAGAAAAATGGTTTGACTGATAATCCACAAACTCCTTCAAATTTAAAGGAGATGTTGCTTTAAAGATTGTGTTGTATCTCACAAAAATAGTAAATGAAGTTGATAAATGCAAGAGATGTAAATGATTTATTTTTTTTATTTTTTATTTTTGTGTAATGAACAAATTATTTTATTTGGTGTTTCATGAGAGTTTATATCTATGAAAAATATCAAAATGCATGGAGAAAGAGGCATAAATGGAAAATAACTATCTTGCCTAATTTAAAGGTAATTGTGGGGGATAATAGCCCCTAATGGATGATGATGTTTCATTTAAGGTAAAAGACCTCATCACAACCACCATCCATTAAGCTCAAACAAGATCAATGCAATAACCACAGTCATGTGTTGCCCATATTAGCCAATTTTTTTTTAATAATAATATATATTTATTAAAATACCAAATTGCTCTGATTATAACAAAGAAACCATAAAGAAAGTACGAAAATATCCCTTCAAGCCAGTTTCATAAATCTTAATTTTAAAGGCACTTAAGTCATTTTACTTTGTTAAAAAAAGGTGAAATGACAAAATAGCCCTCTGACATCAGTTCATCATTTTTTTTGTTTTTATAGATAATTAAGTCATTTCACTATACTTTAAAAATATTAAAAGGCCAGTATAACACCGATCAATTTTGTAATGACAAATTGACTTGTGGAAAAGATCATTTTTCCCTAATAACTAGTTCATTATTTTTTGTTGTGAAAGGTAAAATTGCCATTTCTCTTTTGTAATTTTTTTCTTTATAGGTTACATGTGTGTGTGTGTCTATATATATATATATTACATATTTTCTCCCCATAATTTACTTGTACATATCCCTCAACGTATTTTGTATACATGTAGCAGATTAATATGCAACTTTCAAGTCATTATTTATGAATATAGGAAGTGATAAATCTATTTTTAACGAGCTAAAGAAACCCTTATGACCCTCCTCCCTTGGGCACGCCCAAGGGAATCAGTATGCCTCAAGTAGAGGCTTGGCAGTGTGCTTACCACGCTGGGGCTTGGCACACTGGGTTTGACGCAATCTAAACCCAGATGCTTTTTGGGCTCGGTAATGTGCCAAGCCCGACACTTGGACTTGACAGTCAGCCAAGTCCAGGATAACGTGGGTCTAGCAAACATGTCAGATCCAAGACATTTGGACTTGGCATTCCATCAAGTCCAAAGCAGTTGGACTTGATAGCTAGCCAAGTCTAGGGTAATGTGGGTCTGGCAAACATGCCAGACCCAAGGCACTTGGACTTGGCATCCCATTAAGTCTAAAGCAATTGGAGTTGGCAGTTAGTCAAGTCCAAGGAAACGTGGATCTGAAAAACATGCCGAACTCAAAGCACTTGGATTTGACAGTCAGCCATGCCCAAGGTAACGTGGATCCGACAAATATGTCAAACCCAAGGCACTTGAACTTAACAATCCACGAAGTCCGATGCATTAGGAGTCCAAGACAACATGGGTTTGACAAAGATGTCAGACCCAAGACACTTGGACTTGACAGTTAGCCAAATCCAAGGTAACGACTATCCTCCATTGGCATGGCTCTGTGAATGACCATCCTATCTTGGGTTTAACCTCGAGGAAGAACTTAGTTTTCATGGGCTTAATTAAATTTGATGTCTTGAACTCTAATCTTTCTATACCTTTTTAGGTGCATAAAAAGTCCTTTAAGGATCCATTATATTCCCATCAAACATCAAAACAGATATAAGAGATATTTATCCCTCATTAAATACTATTAGAGTAATTATGCTGCATACCCTTCTTTTCATAAAATGAAAAGATCATGGGCTATAAATACACCATGAGACCTTCAGAATAAAGATTCATAATCTTCATTATTTACTGCACATATATTTTCAGAGCATTTTTCTCTAGAGTATTCTTGTATTTTCTCTCTCTAAAAAGTTACTTATTTAAACATTGAAGAGTCCTCACGTCTATAAAAAAAAATCTTTTGCAGGTATTAGCCATGAGTAACTTTGACCTACCAAGAATTAAATATAAGCTATTAACTACCCTGATTAGGAAGAATAGATAAAATTGTTATGATTAATTAATTAACCGATTGTCCAAACTGAAAACTCTATTTTGGACTAGTTAGATTTGTGAGATATCATGAGGAAGAGAACTAACAATGCAAAGCCCCTTCCAGGAAAAAAAAAATCTAATAATTCTGGCTGTGCCTTTCACAAATTATTTAAAACCACACTTAAATTGATGGCCTCCACTCCTTTGTGGATGGAGGCAGCCAAATTAAATAATCATTGACCCGAGAAAAGTTGAGGAAAAAACCCATTTCTTGCCGATTTTCAAAATCAAATCAACAGTTTCACTACCCAACCAATTGTTTTGCTACCCATGCACTTGAAATTCACATAAAAGAGCAAAGAGACACACACATGGCAACTGCTAGTTGAATTATTAGCTAGCATTTAAAACGCTCCTACCTCTCCTAACACTCTTGTCTTGTATTGAATGTAAAGCAATTATAACATGCACACACACCCACCATCTCTCTCCTAGTCCCTTACCCCTCCAGTCTAAACCAATAAAACATCCCTTTGAGCTTTGACTCCTCTTCTGTGTCTTAACTCTATTATGTTTCCTTAAAATCATTTTTCATAGACGGCAGAGTCAGTTATTGTCTTTCTTCTCTCGCTCTCTCTCTGCATGAAACAGAGTGCTCTGCTTCACTTGATACTGTTACAATGAAGTACATAAGAACCAACAGCTTGAGAAGACTTTTCTCATTGAAAAGACGAAGTCTTGAGGATATAGTTTACACCGATGAAGAAGGAAAAAACAATGAAAACTCCAAGATTGTTCAGGAACCGCAGCATTCTCCAAGACCCTCTTGGAAATGCTTTTCTTTTGAAGAAATATCTGATGCCACCAATGGCTTTAGCCCAGGTTCGCTTCACCTTCATTGCAAGGTTCTAAATTATAATATACTTGTACACATGTTTTGCAATTAATTTGTTATCTTGGCGTGTTAGAGAATCTGGTGGGGAGAGGAGGCTATGCAGAGGTGTACAAAGGGGTGTTAGGTGATGGAGAGGAGATTGCAATAAAGAGGCTAACAAAAGCTTGTAGGGATGAGAGGAAAGAGAAGGAGTTCTTAACAGAGATTGGGACAATTGGTCATGTCTGTCATCCTAACGTCTTGTCCTTGTTGGGTTGTTGCACAGACAATGGGCTTTATCTCATCTTTCATTTCTCCTCCAGAGGCTCTGTTGCTTCCCTTCTTCATGGTACAGAAATATAAGCTTGTTTTGTTTGTACTGTCAGTAATTAATGATGTTGTTTCTTATTGTATCTGGATTTTGTTAGTTCTTGCAATGTTTTGATGTGCAATGCTTTGATGTTTCTTAATGTAGATGAGAATTTGCCAGTGATGGATTGGAAAATAAGGTACAAGATTGCCATTGGGACTGCTAGAGGCCTCCATTACTTGCATAAGGGGTGCCAAAGAAGGATAATTCACCGTGACATTAAATCTTCAAATATTCTCCTGACAGCAGATTTTGAGCCATTGGTAAGGTATCCAATCTCAGTCCAGTAAATTTTAGTTGCTATATTGAGTTTGGCATTAGTGTTGTTTTTCTTTGAATGTTACAGATATCTGATTTTGGATTAGCAAAATGGCTCCCATCTCAATGGACTCACCATTCAATCGCTCCGATTGAAGGAACATTTGGGTAGGGTATCTAGCACCCAATTTTTTTCCATTGGAGGTATGATTATCGTCGCATTGTACTTAGACTGAAACTTAAAATGATGCATATTCTTTTGCAGGCACTTAGCGCCCGAGTACTATATGCATGGAATAGTGGATGAGAAAACAGATGTGTTTGCGTTTGGAGTCTTTTTGCTGGAGATCATTTCTGGCAGGAAACCTGTTGATGGTTCTCACCAAAGCATACATGTATGGGTAAGAAATTGCCATTAATTTACTATATCAAATGATTGCCGTCTTCATTAAGCAATCCCTTAATTAATTATGTGTCTTAGACTTCAGTGAATGTATTACTAATAAATTAAGTTAAATGGACTTGTGGGTTTCTGCTGATTAATCAACAGGCTAAACCAATATTGAACCAAGGAGAGATTGAAAGGCTGGTGGATCCAAGGCTTGGAGGGACGTATGATGCTACACAGCAGAAAAGACTTGGCTTTGCTGCATCCCTTTGCATACGGGCATCTTCAACATGGCGCCCTACAATGAGTGAGGTAGCTATTTGCTTTGCTGTCTGTATATTTGGTTGCGTATAACAAGACATTTATGCAATGATTCTTATTAGACTAATTGGAGGATGATTTTGGTGTTAATTATTCTCAAACAAAATGATGCTAACGTAATGCAACTTCTTTTTCCATCAGAAATCTTCATAAACTGCCAAAATACACTGAACTTGTTGATAAGGTAGATCATTGCATCATGTTTAATTGTATGTCGGGTTAATGATTCCAATAAATACCTTTAGTTGACTGGCCGAGGGACCGATTTTCAGGGTCCAAAGATGTAAGTTTCTGCTATTGAAATCACCATAAAAAAGGTTAGATATGGGAGCAGAGTGTAAGCGTTTTTGATTGTTTTCGTGTGGCGACTTTGCACGTCCTGTTCAGCAATTAAGAAGACTTCAACTTATAAACTTAGATCTGATCCTTTAGGTAAAGGTAGCTAGCTTGCAGGGTATTTGAGTTTTTTCACGCAATTCCAACAGTCAGAGGATGTTCTATCTTACCTAACATATATCTTTTGGCCAAAACACTAAATTATGGATCTCCCATGTGATTAGAAGATGAGAATCTGATTATTAAAATCATTGAGAGAGCAGGTCCAGTTTCTTAGTCATTATTGTAATAAAAATATCCTGAATATACGTTGTACCAAGTCTATAGGCCTATTCCAAGGTATTGATTTGATTACGTTTTTGGACTTGGACAAGTGTGTTTGTTCCACCCTTCTGAATCAATTGCAGTGGCAGGGAATTAATTGCTGAACAAAGAATTCTTATACATCAAGTTGCAAGGTCCTTTCAAGATTAATTAAGTTCTAGTACAGACATTTACCAAGATAAACTAATGATATAAACTTCTTATTATTGTGTTTGTGAGCTAATCTTAAACAAGAAATCATATGAAATAGATATTGAATTGGTAACTTTGTAGTGGTTGAAAACAGTTTCTTGTTTTTCATAGAAGAATGGGATGCAGAATATGCTTTTCAAATAGCATAATTTCTTCTACCAAATGAAATGATGTTGCTTCAGAACTTTTAGAGCTAATATTTTATGAAGTCAAAAGCCTGATAATACCAAATGATGAGCTCTCGTGAGGTTTATAGATCTTGCTCTGTATACTGGCAGGTATTGGAAGTAATGCTAGAAGAGGAGATGGATAAGGAAAGGTGGAAGATACCCAAGGAAGAAGAGCAAGAAGAGTTCTGGGGCTTTGAAGATCTAGAACATGAGTGTGACAGTTCATCCTCAATTTCTCCACAAGATTCAATCTCTACAAGAAGCACTATGACCATTATAGATTAGCTGCTCAAGTCCACCCTAACCACCACTTTCGTTGACATGTAAATACAGTATGTATGTATCCCCACTATCAATGATCAGTATGAACCAAGCTGTTTACAGGCACCACCACCTCTTCGTAATCAATATCTACCTCTAACTTGTTGGCGGCCATGATTATCAATGATTAGAACCGATTTGGCTTTCCACAACTCATCACACAGTGTTCCAGGAATTTACGCAAAAATCCCAACTTTCTTCTGCGTATGCTTTTTGAAAATGTCAATAGAAGGAAAAAAGATGGTTTCCTTTACCAATCAATCACTAACCAATAATTTGGCTTTGTATTCTTGCTAACCCTGCATAGTTCGATTCAAGATTTAAATAAACTAATAATAATTGAAGCTTTGTTTGATTATACGTCCAATCTGTGTTGCGTTTATGTTGAAAGAATTATTAAAATTAATTTTTTTTTTCATATATATATATATCAAAACCATTGAAAATCACATGAAAAGTCAACAAAAAAACCAGATGTATTTTTAAATGGAAAATTATTTCTGTCCAGCAGTAATGCTAGAAATTGAATTGAAAAATAAGGTTTTGAGTTCTCAAAAAGTGCTAAATAAAATAAGGTGGCCG
>Ga0307510_10011651_pt1 | contig 10440 bp, 9 predicted proteins | sample 12_EM_MG_FD_207224 | JGI IMG/M metagenome (GOLD analysis project Ga0307510, IMG submission 207224) | Populus trichocarpa ectomycorrhiza microbial communities from riparian zone in the Pacific Northwest, United States - 12_EM | ecosystem: Host-associated > Plants > Roots > Unclassified | place...
GAACACGAAGGCCTGCAGTGTGATGATCAGGATGTGGAAGATGGCCCACACCGAACCCGCGATGATGTGGCCGATGGTCAGCAGGATGCCGGTGGCCGAGAGTGCGAACGCGCCGCCCATCAATGCGATCAGCATGAAGATCAGTTCGCCGGCGTACATGTTGCCGAACAACCGCATGCCGTGCGAGACGGTCTTGGCGATGAACTCGATGATCTGGAACGCGAAGTTGACCGGATACAGGAACCACTTGTCGCCGAACGGCGCGGCCAGCATCTCGTGCAGCCAGCCGCCCGCGCCCTTGATCTTGACGTTGTAGACCAGGCAGACGATCAGCACGCCGAGCGACAGGCCCATCGTGATGGAGAGGTCGGCGGTGGGCACGACGCGCAGGTGCTCCAGGCCGAACACATGCTCGCCGATGAAAGGCAGCAGGTCGACCGGCAGCAGGTCCATCGCGTTGAGCAGGAATATCCAGACGAACACGGTCAGCGCGAGCGGCGCGACCAGCTTGCGGCTGGTGGCGTTGTGGACGATGCCGCGCGCCTGGCTGTCGACCATCTCGACGAGGATCTCGACGGCGGCCTGGAAACGCCCCGGCACGCCGGAGGTGGCCTTGCGTGCCGCGGCCCACAGCAGCCAGCAACCGATCACGCCGATCACGATCGTGAAGAAGGTCGAGTCCCAGTTGATGACCGAAAAATCGGCCGGGCCATGCTGGTGCTGGTTCTGCAGGTGGGTGAGGTGGTGAATGATGTACTCACCCGCGGTGGGTGCATTCGCCGTCGCGCCTTCAGCTGCCATCTTGTTGCTACGCCTTGTTGTCCGAACGCCGGCCACGCCACGACAGCGCAACCCAGTTGACCTTGATGCACACCACCATCGTGACCAGCAACGCTGGCCAGCTCAAGCCCGGCACCACCCTCGCAGCGATCACCAACATGGCGATCGCCACTCCAATCTTCAGCATCTCCCAGAACATGAAGCCCGTGGCCGCAGCCAACGGATTCCTCGTTCCGCGCGTCATGCCGCGCGCCAGCAAGGCACTCGGCAAGACGACAGCCGCCGCACCGTACAGTGCCGACCAGGCTGCCCCGCTGCGCTGCGTGAAGGCCCAGACTGCGGCACAACACACCAGCCCGGCCACGGCTTGCGCCGCGACCACCCGCCATGGCGACAGCGACGGGTTGTTTTTTCTCCAGGCCTGGGCTTCTTGCTTGGTCCAGGTCTTGAAGGTCTCCGGCTCTGCCCCAGCTTCGTGGCTCGCACCGCGCTCGATTGTGTCAATCATGGTGTGGCCAGAGTCGCGGTCAGCAAAGCCTCGGAATTATATGGGGAAACCCGCGGGCTTCCGGATGCCGCCCCACCGCGTGCGGGCTTGGCTGGACAATGCGCCATGATGCTGCGCAGCCTTTTCCCTCTTCTGATCGCGCCGGCACTGCTGGTGCCGCACGCCGTGAACGCAGCAGACGACAACGCCCCGCCGCATCATCGGTCCAACGGGTTTCAGAACAATTACATCGAGTTCGAACCGAAGTCGCTCAGCGACCTGCTGAAGTGGAAATGGGCCGCGACGCGCGACGGCCTGCCCAAGCCACCCGCGGCGCCCACGCCGCGCGTGGCACCCGACACCGCCTTCATCCAGACGAACGCGCGTGCCGGCGCGATGATGCAGCCGGCGATCACCTGGGTCGGCCACGCGACGATGCTGGCGCAGTTCGGCGCGCTCAACATCATCACCGACCCGGTGTTCTCGGAGCGCGTGTCGCCGCTGAGCTTCGTGGGCCCGAAGCGCATGGTCGCGCCAGGCCTGTCGCTTGCCGAGCTGCCGCACATCGACGTCGTGCTGATCTCGCACAACCACTACGACCACCTCGACGAGGCCAGCGTGCGCGCGCTGAACGCGCAGGCCGGCGGCCCGCCGCTGTTCGTCGTGCCGCTGGGCATCAAGGCGTGGATGGCCGACGTGGGCATCACGAACGTCGTCGAGCTCGACTGGTGGCAGTCGCACGCACTGACCACACCAGCCGGGCCGGTCGAGATCTTCCTGACGCCCGTGCAGCACTGGTCGGGCCGCGGCCTGAACGATCGCCTGAAGACCTTGTGGGGCGGCTACGCGGTGTTCGCGCCCGACCTGCACTTCTTCTTCACCGGCGAAACGGCCTACTCGAAGGACTTCGCCGACATCCACGCGCGCTTCAAGTCACGCCAGACCGAAGCCGCAGGCGGCGGCTTCGACATCGCGCTGATCGCGGTCGGCGCCTACGAGCCGCGCTGGTTCATGACCTCGCAGCACGTGAACCCGGCCGAGGCGGTGCAGATCCATCTCGACATCGCCGCCAAGCGTTCGGTCGGCATCCACTGGGGCACCTTCGAGCTGACCGACGAATCGCTGGACGAGCCGCCGCGGCAACTCGCCGAGGCGCGCCGCGCACGCGGCCTGGCCGACGATGCGTTCTTCGTGCTCGCGGTGGGCGAGACGCGCAAGATCCCGCGGCGCGCGCCCTGACCTTTACGCAGGTTCAGGCGGCGAAGTTCACCGGCAGGCCGGGCACGTCGACATCGAACGCGAGCACGCAGCCGGCGAACGGCTGAGCGATCAGTTCCGCCGCAGGACGCTTCTCGCGCGAGGTGGTGACATAGACCGTCTTCAGATCGGCTCCGCCGAAGCACGGCATGGTCGGGCAGCGCACCGGCAGCTCGACCTCGGCCAGGGTTTCGCCCTCGGGTGACAGCCGCAGCAGGCGCTGGCCTTCGAACATCGCGACCCAGTAGCAGCCTTCGGCGTCCATCGCCGCGCCATCGGGGCGGCCGCCGTAGGTGTCCAGCGCCTGATCGGGCTGTTTCACCGGAAAGCTCGCGAACACGCGCCGGTTGCTGAAGGTGCCGCTGCCGAGGTCGAAGTCGGCCGCATAGATGGTGTGGGCCTTGGTGTCGCTCCAGTGCATGGTGCGACCGTTCGGGCTCCACGCCAGGCCGTTGACGGTCGTGAAGCCCTCGGCCTCGCGCGTGAGCTTGCCGTGCGCGAAACGGTGCAGCGAGGCCAGCGGCGGGTCGCGCGGCTCGTAGATCGTGCCGACCCAGAAGCGGCCGAGCGGATCGCACTTGCCGTCGTTGAAGCGTTCCTTCGCAACGTCATACGGTGGCTCGGCGATGCGGCTGCGCTCGCCGCTGACGGGGTCGAAGGACCACAGGCCGTCGCGCATCGCGAGCAGCAGGCTGCCGTCGAGCCGGGGCGCAAGGCTGGCGACGTCGGTGTCGACATCCCAGTGGCGCAGCTCGCCGCTCGCCGGGTCGAAGCGCTGCAGCTTGTGGCCGGGAATGTCGGCGTAGTAGAGCGCCTGTTCGCGCGGATGCCACACGGGCGACTCACCCAGCAGCGCGGCGCAGGCGACCGCCACGCGCACCTCGCCGACCTGCACCATCAGACGACCGCGACCTCGAGGTTCATCCAGGCCTCGAAGCTTTCGCCTGCCGCCACCGTGCGCAGGCCGTGCGCGGCCGGGTCGGCCATGTGGATCGCGTTCGACACGTGGCTCACGGGCTCGACGCAGAAGTAGTCGCGGTCCTGCGGCGTGAACACGACGAGGCGGTCGAGCGACGAGCTCAGCTGCAGCGAGAACTTCTCGTCGCGGATGCGCGCCGGGCCGTGCCAGCCGTCGAAGCAGTTGTCGAAATCGAGGTGCGAGATGTCGCTGTCGATGCCGGGCTGCGCGACCTTGCGCACCGGCAGCTGCGTGGCGTCGGAGTCCCAGCGGTCGGAGAGCTCGATGTGCAGCCGGCTGCGTGCGCGCTTCGTGAAGTACGGGTGCCAACCCAGGCCCACCGGCTGCGCGATGTCGGCCGTGTTGGTGAACACCATCTCGACATGCATCGAATGCGGCGTCAGCGTGAAGTACTGGGTCGCCTCGAACGGAAACGGCCAATCGGCATCGCCCGGGTGACGCAGCCGGATCACGAGTTCGAGCACGCTGCTCGACACGATCTCCCACGGCCGCTGCCAACCCACACCGTGCACCGAGTGCGGGTTGTCGCCGAAGTTCGGTTGCGTGGTGTAGTCGTGTCCCTTCCAGCGGAACTTGCGGTAGCCGAGCCGGTTGGAATACGGCACCAGCGGGTAGGCGCCGGACGGCCGCGAGCCGGTCAGCGCCGCCGGTTCGGTGGAACGCAGGATGGGCGTGTCGCGGTGCCACAGGCCGGCGATGCAGCCGCCGAGGTCGGGACACAGCGCGAGCCGCAACGCGCCGGCATGCAGCTCGAACGACTGCTGGGTGTCGTGGGTCGGTGAAGCGGATGCGGTCATGGCGTTCCCGGCGTGATGATGTCGGGCCATCCTACGCCCGTCGCGGCGCCCCGCTAATCAAGGTCTACCTTGAGATAGTGCGCGCCGGGGATGGGGTTGAAGTAGTACGGCGCGGTCTCCTCGAAGCCGAGCGTGGCGTAGAGCTCGCGTGCCGACTCCATCTCGTCCAGCGTGTCCAGCAGCATGGTCGAGTAGCCGGCGCGGCGGGCCTCGTCGAGCAGCGCCTCGGCGAGCACGCGGCCCAGACCGAAGCGGCGAAACGCGGGGCGCACATACAGCCGCTTCATCTCGCAGGCGTTGGCGTGGTCGACATCGGCCAGCGCGCGCAGGCCGCCGCAGCCGGCGAGCGCGTCGCCGATGAAGGCGAGCAGCAGCTGACCCGAAGGCGGCGCGTATTCGCCCGGCAGCTCGGCCAGCTCGGCCTCGAAGTTCTGGAACTGCAGGTCGATCGCGAGGCTGCGCGCGTATTCGCGCAGGATCTCGCGCACGGGCTCGACGTCGGCCAGCGTCTCGACGGACACGAGCGCGATCTGCGGGAACTCGCTGTCGGTCGTCTTCATGCGAAGGCCTCCACGCGCGTCACCGGCGTCACCCGCCCAGCGAGATCAGCCACCAGACGAGACCGCCGCAGACCGCGACGAGCACCAGCGCGAGAACGCGCGAGCGGCCGTTGTCGACCGCTGCCGGCACCGCGCCCACCAGCGACTTGTCGCCGCTGACCATCGCGCGCACCAGGTTGCGCTTTTTCCTGACCAGGTAGAACACGATCGCCGCCACGTGCAGCAGCACCAGCGCGATGATCAGCCACTGGCCTCCGGTCTTGTGCCACTTGGTCATCGCCAGGCTGGTGGCGCCGGACACGAACTTGATCAGCGGCCCGGTGTTGGAGATCTCGTCATCGGCGAACAGCCCGGTGCCGACCTGCAGCGCCAGCAGCGCGAGCAAGGCGAACACCGAGAACGCGCCAAGCGGGTTGTGGCCGACCTCGTGGTGCTCGTCGTGCCGGCTGTCGCCGCGCACATAGCGCAGCACCGCAGACGGCGCATAGATGAAGTTGACGAAGCGCGACCAATGCCCGCCCACCACGCCCCACAGGAGGCGGAACGCCAGCAGCGTGAACACCACGTAGCCCAGCCGGAAATGCCAGGTCATCGCGTTGCCGCCGATCTGCGCGCTGACGATGGACGCGATCACGCAGACCGCCAGCGTCCAGTGAAAGATGCGCGTGGGCAGGTCCCAGACGCGCACCGCGTTGGCTTGGTCGTTCATGGTCGGCTCGTCAGCTGGCACACCGCAAAGATAACCGCAACCGCTGCCCGCGGCAGCGCCGCACTCGGATATTCCCGAAGCCGCTGCGAGAACGTCTTGGGTCCTGCTTACACTCCGCGAGCCTCTTCCCCCCCAACTTTCAGGCCAGGAGAATCCGCATGAAACGTCTCTTCCCGACTTTGCTGCTGTCCGGGGTCGCGCTGCTCGGTGCCGCCGTCTCGCTGCCCGCCGCTGCGCAATTCGCCAAGCCTGAAGACGCGATCAAGTACCGCAAGGCCGCGCTCACCGTGATGGCCACGCACTTCGGGCGCGTCGCCGCGATGGCCAACGGCCGCATCCCGTTCGACGCCAAGGCCGCGGCCGATAACGCCGAGATCGCCACCATGGTCTCCAAGCTGCCGTTCGCCGGCTTCATCGACGGCAGCGACAAGGGCGACACCAAGGCCGAGCCCAAGATCTGGACCGAGAAGGACAAGTTCAACGCCGCCGCGACCACCATGCAGGAGGCGATGGCCAAGCTCAACGTGGCCGCCAAGGGCGGTAGCCAGGACGCGATCAAGGCCGCTGCCGGCGACGTGGGCAAAGCCTGCAAGGCCTGCCACGACAGCTACCGCAAGGAATAGCCAGCGCGTTCGATGATTCGGCGGGGCTCGTGTCGCTGGCAGGGTGACACGGGCCCCGCTTCACATGCATCCGCTAAACTTTCGGCCCGATATGCCCAGCGCTCAGGCTGGGTGTCGCCCCTTGCCCGACATGGCTGACGAGACCTCATGACCGAATCCCGCATCCGCTCCGCAGCCTTCCTGGTCGCCCTGTGTCTCGCTGTCGGAACAGCCGCGCAGGCCCAATCGACGGACACGTCGACGGGTACCGGCAACAGCTTCAATGCCCCGGGTTACCCGGCGACCAACACCGAGCGCAATGGCGCGCAGACCACGACGACGAACCGCGGCACGCAGCAGGACCCGACGGGCACGCGCAACACCAACAACGCGACCCCTGGCATCTTCGGCGCGAATGGCCGGCCCATCCTCCCGAATCCGCAGAACGACAACGCACAGCGGCGCAGCAACCAGGCGCCGCCCAAGCCAGGCGAGTTCCAGAAGTTCGTCGAGGGCGCGACCGGCCGGCTGCTGCCGATCTTCGGCAGCAGTTTTTTCGTCGACGCGGCCGACAGCTTCGCGCCGGTCGACAGCGTGCCGGTCTCGGGCGATTACGTGGTCGGCCCGGGCGACGAGGTCGTGCTGCGCGCCTGGGGCTCGATCGACGTCGACTACCGCAGCACCGTCGACCGCAACGGCCTGCTCAACCTGCCGAAGATCGGCAGCTTCAACGTGGCCGGCGTGAAGGCCTCCGATCTCGAGAAGCACCTGCAGTCGCAGATCGGGCGGCTGTACACCAACTTCAGCCTGAGCGCCTCGCTCGGTCAGCTGCGCGGCGTGAAGGTCTCGGTCGTCGGCCCGGCGCAGCGCCCCGGCGTGTTCACGCTGGCGAGCCAGTCGACGATGCTGTCGGCCGTGGTGATGGCCGGCGGCCCCTCGCCGAGCGGCTCGATGCGCAAGGTGCTGCTGCGCCGCGATGGCCGCGTGATCTCCGAGCTCGACATCTACCAGTTCCTGGTGCAGGGCGACAAGTCGAAGGACCTGCAGCTCGCCGCCGGCGACGTGATCGTGTTCCAGCCGGCCGGCGCGCGCGTGGCCCTCACCGGCGCGCTCGACACGCCGGCGATCTTCGAACTGAAGTCGGCGCAGGAGCCTTTGCGCGAGGTGCTGCGATACGCCGGCGGCATGCCCACGCTGGCGAACCCGAACCAGGCCCAGCTCGAGCGCGTCGATGCGAGCCAGCCGACGGCAGCACGCTTCGTCGAGACCTTCCCCATCAACGCCGACGGCCTGCAAAAGCAGCTGCGCGACGGCGATGTGCTGACGCTGTTGTCGATCTCGCCGCAGTTCGCGAACGCGGTCACGCTGCGCGGTCACGTCGCGTATCCGCTGCGCTACCCGTTCAAGCCCGGCATGCGCATCCGCGATCTGATCCCGGACCGCGACGCGCTGATCTCGCCCGACTTCTACCGGCGCAAGAACCTGCTGGTGCAGGTGCTGGAGGAAGATGAGGATTCGCGCCTCGACCCCGACGGCATCTATGGCAACGCCAACGTCAAGAACACGAATCCCAACAACGGCAATGTGAGCGCCGGCTACAGCGGCAGCAACGCCAGCAGCGCGGCCAACGCGACGCGCCTTTCCGCCGCCTCGGCCACGCCCTCCAGCAACGCCCCCCGAGCCCGCACCGACAGCCAGCGCCGGCGCGAAGACCGCGAGGTGGTGGAAGCCTCGCGCAAGGCGCCGACGCCGCTCTTCGACGAACTGAACTGGGACTACGCCGTGATCGAGCGGCTCAACACCAAGGACCTGAGCACGCAGGTGATTCCGTTCAACCTCGGCAAGGCGGTGCTGCAGAACGACGAGGCCAACAACATCGAACTGCTGCCGGGCGACGTCGTCACCGTGTACAGCCAGAAGGACATCCGCGTTCCGGTGTCGCGCCAGACGCGGCTGGTGTCGCTCGAGGGCGAGGTCGCGTCGCCCGGCGTGTACCAGCTGCAACCCGGCGACACCCTGCAAAGCCTGCTCCAGCGCGCCGGCGGCTTCACGCCGCAGGCCTATGTCTACGGCATGGAGTTCAGCCGCGAGGAAACACGCCAGCGCCAGCGCGAGAACATCGCCGCGGCGATCGTGCGGCTGGAGTCCCTGTCGTCGGTGCAGGCCGCACGCGACGCGGCCAACCGCCGCGACGACGCGGTCGCGGCCGCCACCACGGTGGCCGTCAGCAACGCGGCGACGCAGGCACAGTTGTCGCGCCTGCGCTCGGTGCAGCCGAACGGCCGCATCGCACTCGAACTCGATCCCGAGACCACCTCGCTGGCCGCGCTGCCGCCGGTGCCGCTGGAAGCCGGCGACCGCATCGTCGTGCCACCGCGGCCGGGCTTCGTGACGGTCGCCGGCGCGGTCGTCAACAGCAACGCCTTCCTGTGGAAACCGGGCCGCACCGCCGGCGAATACCTGCGCATGGCGGGTGCCGACGAAGCCGCCGAACCCGACAACATGTTCATCCTGCGCGCGGACGGCACCGTGAGCCACGCCAACGACCGCCGCAGCTTCTTCGGCCGCAACAACCTGGAGTCGCAGGTGATGCAGCCCGGCGATGCGCTGATCGTTCCGAACCAGCTGGACTTCGAAACCTGGGGCCGCGCGACCATCCGCAACCTGAAGGATTTCGCGCAGATCTTCTCCGGCTTCGGCATCGGCATCGCGGCGATCAATTCGATCAAGAACTGAGCGCACTGCATGAACAACGACGCTTTGCCCGTGGCAGCTGACCCCGCCTGGACCGACACCGACGACAACGATCCCGGCGTGAGCCTGCTCGAACTGCTGGCCTGGATCGGCGAAGGCAAGCGGCTCATCGCCGCGGTCACCGTGGCGGTCGCGGTGATCGCGCTCATCGTCTCGCTGCTGCTGCCCAAGATCTACACCGCGCGCGCGAGCCTGCTCGCGCCCGGGTCTCAGCAACAGAGCGGCTCGGCGGCCGCGCTCGCCGCACTCGGATCGCTGGGAAGCCTGGGCGGCCTCTCAGGCGCCAAGACGCCCGACGAGCTCTACGTGGCGCTGCTCAAGAGCGACAGCGTGCAGCGCGGGCTGGATGCACGCTTCGACCTGAAGACGCGCTACAAGGCCGAGAACTACGAGCAGTTGCGCAAGCGCATGCCCAACCATATCCGCGTGACGTCGGACAAGAAGAGCGGGCTGATCAGCGTCGAGGTGGATGACGAAGACCCGAAGTTCGCCGCCGACCTCGCCAACGCCCACGCCACCGAGGTCACCAAGGTGCTGGGGCGGCTCGCGGTGTCCGAGGCGCAGCTGCGCCGCGTCTTCTTCGAAAAGCAGCTGAACGACACCAAGGAACACCTGATCAAGGCCGAACAAGACCTGCGCGAGGTGCAGGAAAAGTCCGGCGTGATCGTGCTGGACAAGCAGGCCGAAGCACTGATCACCGGCGCGGCGCAGGTCCGCGCGCTGATCGCCGAACGGGAAGTGCAACTCAAGGTCTTGCGCACCGGTGCGACCGAGCAGAACCCCGCCGTCATCCGTCTGAGCTCCGAGCTGGCCGCCCTGCGCGGCGAACTTGCGCGAATGGAATCGACGCAAGGCGGCAATGCGGGCAGCGCGGTCGACATGCCTGTCGGCAAGCTGCCGGAAGCCGGCATCGCCTACGTGCGCGCACGCCGCGAGCTCAAGCTGCAGGAGACCTTGCTCGAAGGCATGATCCGTCAGTTCGAGACCGCCAAGCTCGACGAGGCCAAGGAAGGCCCGGCGCTGCAGGTCGTCGACTCGGCGCTGCCGCCCGACTACAAGTCCAAGCCGTCCAAGGCGCTGATCGTGCTGGGCGCCACCTTCGCCGCGCTGCTGCTGTCGACCGGCTTCGTGGTGGTGCGCCGCTACAACGCCTGGTCGCGCGCCAACGACCCGCAAAGCGACGAAGCCCGCGCGGCGATGCGGCGCGCCTGGCGCTGGCGCAGCTGACGGCGCCGCGCTGGCCGCTTCAGCGCGGCGCGAGCACCTGCGCGAAGATCGCCGTGTCCACGTTGCCGCCGGTGAGCGTCACGCCGATGCGGCGTTCGGTCCAGCGCTCGCGCTGCGACATCGCTGCGGCGAGCGCCGCAGCGCCCGCGCCTTCGGCCACGTTGTGCGTATCGGCGAACAGCGCGCGCATCGCCTCGGCGACCTGATCGTCGGTCACCGCGACGATGTCGTCGACCTCGCGCCTGATCACGTCCAGCGCTTGCGCATCGGGCACGCGGCAGGCCATGC
>Ga0307510_10011652_pt1 | contig 10440 bp, 3 predicted proteins | sample 12_EM_MG_FD_207224 | JGI IMG/M metagenome (GOLD analysis project Ga0307510, IMG submission 207224) | Populus trichocarpa ectomycorrhiza microbial communities from riparian zone in the Pacific Northwest, United States - 12_EM | ecosystem: Host-associated > Plants > Roots > Unclassified | place...
TCAAAAGTACTCTTCTCTCGTATCCATTCCGAATATTGCCATAGCAAATTGGATGCTCTAAGTCCATAGCAGACTTCAGCCCGTGAGAGATATTAATCCAGTGCCTGTTACACAGGATGGGGCATTGCCAAACTGCTGACTGAGTCCACCGAAATAGTGTATTATAACTAAAGGTATGAAGGACGCTTGGGGCCAAACACTCGAGTGCCATGGCACCCGGTCCTAGCATAGGGGATAAGCACTCTTTGAAATGGGAATTTATTCTACTCCCAATTGCCTGACGTTTGTAAAAACGACTGGTATTGCATACCACCAAAATCCTGAGGCTCCGGTCGATTTTTTGCCCATATGCAATAGCAGTCGTTTTTACAAACGCCAGGCAATTAGGAGTAGAAGTGAGGCTACTAACTGCGAATGGGGAGAGCCCAACCACGTTTTGTCGGGAACAGGAAAAGTGTGGTGTGGTCTGTTGCTTTTTTTGGAAGAATACGAGGGGATGGAGGAGGGAAAGAATTGAAGGACCGCGCTGCCCGGTGTGTGAGGCGAAGGGATCGGAGGAGTCCTTATTCCCATTAAAACTAATCAAGGGGTTGAGTGGACCAATGGAAGAACGAACGAACAGACGCTAGAATTTTCGCCAAGAGAGTATAGTGGAGCATAGCATGTGGTAAATTTATCTCTCACCCACATTGCCGGGTATGGTCCTCAGTCCTAGCTGACATCATATCTACTTCTACCAGGGAATAAGTATATAAACTTCAACTACCACTTTCCTCTCCAACCTCCCTTACCCTTCGCCCACCGCTGCGCTCACACCCCACTACCTTCGCTACCAACCACCCCACAATATTCTCGATCTTTAACGCCCAATTTCAACCACCAGCCCAACACCAGCCCCACACGAAAAACGAAGATGCAATTCAAGGCCGTATTCCTCATGGCCCTCCTCACGGCTCTCACCAACGCCACCGCTGTCCCTAAGGGTGTGTCCTGCGATAGTCCCTACCACCCATGCAACCTTGTAGGACAGTATGAGAAGTGCTCAGACGAGTGGATGAGAGTTATGAAGGAGTATGTTTTTATTCCTTCCCTTGTCCGCTCGGCCGCCTGGGTATCCGTCTGAGTTGTGAGACGGCTAACGATGGGAATAGGTGCGTGGACAGCGGGTGTATTAACTGGATCAGGGATCCTATGGCAGATTGTTATTATTGATACTGCTTAAGTTGGTATAATCGGGGGAGATATTATGCGCCGTACGGGAGGAAGTGAGGGAGGGAGGGGGTACGGAAGTGTTTGGGGGGGTAGGAGGGTAGAAACTATTCAAAGGACAAAACACTTCTCGATCTTTACATATATTGTACTCTCGTTTCTGTGAGGTCACTTGCGGTTCTGTTAATTACTTACTCACGGGGTGCCGTGGGGGCTCAACTATGTGATTCCCCCCTATGTGCGCGGTTATGGAGCATGTTGGTAGTATAGCGTAGCCGCGACCCTTATCAATAGGATAAACTCAGGAGCACACACGGAACTCACAGAGATAGTGTGCCCTAGTGGTTTTTGATTCCCCGATGGGCAGGAATAAAAATACCGTTCTCCAAAAATGCATTTTGAGTACGGTAGTGCCGATGGGTGGGTTTGTCTACGCTGCGGATTTCAAGCTCTATCATGTGCCCAGCCGTTTAATCCCGAAGGGTAGCATGAACCGGCGGAGATGTATCGTGACTATTCAAGGATTATACATTATAGAGATTTATTTGTCGTATTCTGGTTATGCAAAGATAATTCTCTGTTGGCAGTGCCCCGAGTGGGAGTTCGCACAAAAACAGCATTTGGTATGGTAGGTTGGGGGCGAGTCGGGACTGTGAGTAATTACATCGGCACTATTAGTGAGAAGATCTAACCCAGCATAATCCTCTCCTATATCTAATCCTGGACGTTCTCTGATTCTTTTGGCTTTCTCCTACCTGTTATAAGCTTTTAAAGTCTCCTAAACTAAGCTTCGCCCCTCATTAAAATCAATATTTTAGCCTAAGCTTAGGTATGCCGCGCATAATTACTACTTCATGAATAGCTGTTAACATGTAACCTCGATGGATATATTACCATAGCCCCAGTTACCACAGTGCTCAGGTAGTAGTTACAGATTGTAACCCCATTCATCAATAGTAATTCCAAGAGGCTAATCCGTCCGGCTATGGGCACGGCTGGACTCACCCAGGCTTTTTAGAGATGACCTGGCCGGACCGTGGGAAAGTAGCTTTCTGTATATTAGGGTGAAACACGCTATCACTCATAGCCCAATGTTGACCTTATGGGCACTAGAAGCTCTCATGTCGGTGGGGGATATCTTGATCTTAATTCTATATTCGCATTTATGGGGAAATGGATAGCCTTATATAAACAAATCAGAAAAGATGAAAATTTGGGAAGAATTGGCTAGAGAAAGTACCTAGACTAATATTAATCCACCGGAAGTGATGGAGCGGTCATTAGCACAATTTTTAAAAGGGACAAGAGGTAGGAATGTGGTCACGTAGTGTATATATGAAGATGGTAGTTGTTCGTAACATTAATGTGTCTTAAGTGAAATCTATAGCACCGTACGCTCCGTGTTTTATTATCATATTCCGAGTGATTCTCCGTGAAAAGCCTGCAGGTCATTCACAGATTCTACAGGCTACCTAGACATCTGTGGATCACGCAGTCTAAATTAGGCTTTTGAATAATTGGCATGCTTGGCCTGGGCATCTACGGGCTTTGTGCTGGGGTGCTTCGGGTTTGGCTAGCAGTTGCCTGGGCGTTGCCGGGCTTTGGCGGCAGCCTGTGGTTTCCGCTGGACTGACCCAGGCTTTTTAAAACCTCCTGCTTACCCGTGATCCGGGCCACGGTCCGGACTGGAAGTTTGGGATCACTGTTCACCAAATCTAATGAAATTTTGGAATTATATTCAATTTGAAGTTAGCATCAGGGCTAGCCTCTATTAGTATTATATTAACACCCACTAAAATCTACTGAAAAAAGCATTGAACTTAGTACCGTAAACTCTGGGTAAAGTCGACCCGCGGCCATGCCATACTTCTTAAGGAAGCGACTATTACTCTTGAGGACTGACTCCATGGTGAATTGGTCTTTCCGGGGATGATAGTAACCACCAAGCAACTAATAGCGACAGGTCGAGTTTACCCAGAACCTGCTGTGCACTAGAACCGTTACCTAGTGTTGAACTATAAGGATACTAAACTCAGATACTATTTTAAGAGGGCAGTTAATAGTCTCTAATCATACAGCTGGGGGTTACCTAGCTGTGGTAGAAATATTTTTAGGCCTAGTATCAAATGGATTCTGGCTAGTATATAAGACTCCTCTTGATGAATGGCATATCCAGCTAATCTGAAGGCTGTTAGAGTGATAAAACTGTGGGATAATGAAGTATTAGATAAGGTAGGCTTTGATACCTAATTGTCGGAAGAGATAAGTTGGTTGTTTAATTACAATTTGGCCCCCCCCGGAAGCGGCGGATGCGTTCGGGTCAAGTATACATCGTAGCATTAAGCATAGCTTTAAGGCAGTCAACGCATAGTCATTCAAGAGACTTAAAGAAAACCCAAAAGTAGTCTTTTCGTTTTAATGAGCTATTTTTATGTTGCAATTTTTCTCTCTAATCCTCATAAGATCATAATATGTTGGTGTGGAAATAAAACCTATGAGTGTTTTTATTGCTATCTGCTCTTTTTGTTAACTTATCATTGTATGTGATGCGAGGAAATACACTTGTATATAATTTAACTTTACATTTCTCATTCGTTGAGCATTTGCAGAATTTCTCCCAATATTTGGCCTGATTCCTCTATTATTACTGTTTTATATTCTCCTTTGATGACAAGTATTCGTAAGGTGTTTAACTGGTCCTAGTACCCTAAAACACATCGGTTTTTAGTCTAAAAGTGGCAACCAATACTGAATTTTATCAGGGCACCACACAATAGACATGGCTACCATCTGGTCCAAGATCCAAACTTACCGTATTTTCTCAAGAGACGCAAACTTGGAAGGGCCGTCTGCTGAGCGGAACTTTAAACCGCAACGCTGTTGGCATTCATTTTGCTTAATAATACATGTTAATTATGTCCTAATGTGGTTAACATCCAATGGATTTGGCATTCTTGGCATATAAACCATTCCTCTTGGCAGTTTTAATAGCCCATAACTTTCTGGAGCTCGATTTGATTACTCTTCAAACCTTAAACTGCAGTGCTGAAAAAGTTAATCTCCCCATTTCTAAATCTCTAGCTTATCATCTATCGAAAAATAGAGAGGGGATAAAAATAAACGTTCTTGGGGAACCCTCATAGTTTGAAGTTCGGCATTTCTCGGGTTGGAAAGTGCTCAGGTTGAAGGTTTTCCCAACCACACAGCACTCTTGTCCTTGCGTGCATATGGTGAGGGAACTCTGTAGCCGGAGTGCTTCGCCAAGAAAATATGGCCGGTCTTCAACCACCAAAGGATTTTCAACCACCAGTCTAATGAGAATTATGGCTCTATTAGGTGATAGATTGGGTGATTCTCTATACACTAATAGAGAGAAAATAGAAATATCTCAAGTTTTCATGGAGATATAGGGGTTTAAAATGTTTAAAATTTTGGGGGAAAAATGATGAATGTCCTCAATAGGTTAATTACAGTTAACTTCCATGGAGAGGCCAGTTAATTGATATTTGCCAATACATTAACCTGTAAGAGATGCCAGTCTTGGCAGGTTAACCTACTGTTAATACCCAAGATGAATGTCCGCCCGCTCCGACTACAGAGTTCCCTCACCATACAGGACTTGACCGCGTGCCGAGCCCCACTGCGAACCCTATCCCAATGAAATACCCTTACTTCATTTCCCTACCCTATCAACTCCTCTACTGGTATCCAGCGCTGCATTTCTTCATTGCCGATCCTTTATTACAATGCATCCGTATAGCCCTTCGCACCTGTTACTCCCAAATTATGTGCGAAATGATGTTTCTACACTTGGGTTATGCTCCGTAATGGGTAGTCTGATCATTGCGGTCGTCGGAAGCACCTGGATGTTTGTTAGAAGGGGCTTGTCGGCTGCAGACAAAGCCATCGTCTGCTGGTTCTTAATTTGTAGGTTGTTGGTGTTAAACATAATTGTCCGCGCGCGCTCTGCTTACTCGTTGGCATTTAGCTGGCCTACTACACGTCTTGTTCGAGGGTGAGTTTATCAAGCTTGAACCCAAATTAGCCAATTGACGTAGAGGAAAAATCAGGGTACTTTCTGGTTTACCACGCGACTCTTCTTTCGAGAATTGACCTACCAGCTCAGCTCTGGAAAGAGTACGCGATCAGCGATTCTAGATATCTTTCCGGGGATACGTTTGTGCTCGCGATTGAGCGCGTCACGGTAGTACGCGAGAATCCTTCCCGACATGGAGGGGGCGCATTCGAAATGTAAGGGAACTGACCTGTGTGGGCGTCTACATGAAGTTTCTCTGGGGGCCCCTTTGCCTTCTGGCGGCTGCAGCTACAGCCAAGGGCAGTTACAATAGGCACGCTTTGCAGATGCTCGGGAGTATGGCGCATATCTACGGATGTCTTCTTTACCTTATGACCTCCTGGGAAGAGGGACATCGTCATAGTGGGTGCTTTCATTTCCCCCCTTATTCGGGTAGTGTATTCTGTACGCCTGAGGCAACTTCTAATGGATATGCAGGTCGCCCGGAGCCCTATTACTTTTGGCTATATTTTGTTGGGTTTAATGCGCCCTGGATAATAATTCCTACTAGTGAGCTACGCATCTCGTATAATCCAACGCTTCACAGTAGCTAATTTACCTCAGTTTTGATATACCGCTCTTGCGCAGAAATTGCGGGAGTGATGAAAGGTGCCCAAGAGTTGGAAGGAAGGAGGCAAGGCTAGTATCTTAGTGATTGCCGACATCAGCCCTGCCCCAACATGCAGACAGTTGGCGCCAGGGCTCGGGAAAATTACCGCTAGCGCTATAACAGTAATTGATCCGAACAATACATGGCCACCTACGGCAACCAGAGAAAAAAGATACACTCTCATTTTCAGGTACTTTGTGCTATAATACGGTATGCAAGTAACAAAACCCCCCGGTCGCATGTAACAGGGAGTCCAATTCGGGTACTCTCATGCGGGAGTTTTGTCGGCGGAACCACAGGAGTGAAAGAAAATAGTTGGACAACGCCGCCGCCCCACCAAAACCGGGGGTTATTAGAATAATCACCCAACCAAAGGATACCTAAAACTCAAATCATTGCGCGCACGGGTTCGATGATCTCCGGAAAACAATTGGATTTTAGAAATCTTTCGTCATGAGTCCGCATTTGTAACTGCTGGATGGAATTTCCTTACAATGGTGTGCCATGATTGTCACCCTTTGGTACGAGAGCCGGAGGATCATTGAGTTGAGATTCTACTTGAAACGACATGTGGGATGGAAATGCTATCTATATTCCTTGAACACTAAGATAAAGTGGACAAGTGTATGAAATCATTTGTATGATACCCCTATGCTGACCTTGGGTTAATACTACAATGCGAAAATTCCATATTATGATGTATGACTAGCCTTGCCCCACTATTTTCTTTATTGCCGCAACTACCCAAGGCGTCAAAGTCGTATTAGGGAACTCACTGGTAGGTGCAGTACTGCGCGTCCCGGCTACCCGTTTCAAGGTTACTCAATACTGAAATATAGCATTCGACGTAAAGAGGTAGAGCCGACAAAAGGTCCAAGTCAGGCCATTGCCCCTGCCCCTGCCCCCATCAGTTGATGCCGACTGTCCATGTGATGTACCGTAGTTGCACTTGGATGCGGGAGCGAATGAGAAGTAGAAATTTGAAGGCTTAATCAGAGGAAAGGGTGCATGGATTCCAGGTGCTACTACGCGGCCAATCATGACATTTACTCTTCCCGGGCCTCGCCATCACCGAATGTTGGGCAGCGTGTCGCGAGTGCTATTGGGCTGCTTCACCTCGTCAGGCAACGGCATAAGCAAGGCCAAAAGCTAGCCTCTCTGCATACCCTGGTACCTCGCCTATATTAGTTTCACCCGAACGTGACTGGTAGCTAGCTTCTATGTGGGAAACGGGGTTCTATGGATAGATACTGGAGTGGGCACCTATCGTGCCTTTCACTTACCGTAATTGTAACGCTTACCGGTTGCGGAGAAGAAATAAAAACCCTGTCTGGGGGGTCTTCCTAGAAGCGCAAAGCTCGTTTTCAACGTCGTCCTACCGGCTCGCCAGTACCAAGACAGCCTTGCGACACCGGATACCATGATATCAGGGAGCTTTAAAGTGCTGAAACGTAACCGAGCCCTAGGCATGGAATCTTTTCTAATGCGTTAGCTTCGCGGTTCGGATTGTGGTCCGCTTGACGAATGAGGAAGGTCAGTACGAGTGATAGTATATGATCAAGTCTCACATAATAGCGTTATTCAATCGTCATTTGACTTGATATAACACCTCGCAGGGGGGGGGATAAGCAGGCACACGACAGCTTTAATGGAAAGTCGGTTGTAGGGATGAAAGCTGGCGAGGCTCATTTCCCCCTTACTTCCATCCTTCCCCCATCAGTGCCAAATTAGCCTTTCCCTCAACAAATTGTGACTTGACGACAGGCTAAAACCCTAGCCCATGGGTATTTGTGATTCGTGAGGAACTTATGGCAAGCGTAATTTGCCAGCGCACCCCACCAATTTTCAAACGAAAGGTCCCTGACCGATGGACCAGATCCAGAAAGATTGTCTGCGGAGGTTTCCGGATGTCAGTTTTTTTCAAATATGCAAACGATTATTCGGATACTTGTCCGCTTGATCGGTATTTCGTGTCGGATTGCAGGAAGAGGTATGATTGATTCCTTGATTTTTTGATTCACCGCCCGGAATTGTGGAGTGGTGAGCTTCTGGATCCTGTGTAGTACCTCAATTGATATATTTGGGCAAAAATGGGAGTTTTCGCATGTAACTCTTCTGCTTCTGGTGGCTATTTTAAGAGCGTACTACCTGCGGGCCACAGGCGACCCTTGTTCCTAAGGAGCCGATGCAAAGCGTTTGGATATATTTGAGTATGATACGATTCGACTCGGTAATCTTATCGAGTTATGCATTAAGATAACGTGCAGGTATCAACCCGCTCACGAGGCGGGCAATTGGTCTCATTGGGGGCGGATATCTCATATCTTCCACCTCAGGTTTTTTGCCCAGAGAATCGACCATATTTTCCAATAGCGACAGGGAATGTGGGGTTGGCAGCAGGCATCATCCTGAGGAGAGGGGGAGGAGAAGGCGGCGGTGGGGAAGGGGAAGAGGGGGCATTTCGTCCCTCATTTGAAGGGTTACCCCGAGCCTGTCTATCTTGATTAACATATAACACTGCCCGCGATTTGTGAGGAAATATGAAAGGAGGCTAACGACATGCGGAAAGCATCGTGATCCTCCGATCTCAATTGATCGACATTTGAAGCTCTTGGCACCCTTTTTGTTCGGAATATAGCGGCGCTGGGTCACTTGTCTTCGGCAGTTGTTATCGCACCACCCAGAACTGTACAGTACCGTACCGTATAGTTCTCGAACTAAAGAAGTAGGGAACGAATCAGAAGACAAAGCGGGGAACCTACCATGAGGGCACAACTTTAGCTACATGTGCTCTACTGTGTAATGATTTCGGATGACTCGCGATATAAGGAGGAGCCAGCCCAGGTATATTTTTTCCCCCCTGCTGAAAAAAAGATACATTGGTGTGATCGTAGTACTGCGAGCCGATCTGAGTTGCCATGCTATCTTGCGCGGGGCCAATGGTTTAGGCCCCCATGCTGTGGTTTCGTTTGTTGGAAATCATATCCCCGTGTTTTCCTCCACTCGCGGCGGTGGTGGTTAAGGTGGCATGAGCCCCAACGATCATCGTGGGCTTGTCTGTTTCGACTCCATTTCGCCGCCGCCGCCTCCAACAAAAGGTAGATCTCGTGGGCTCTTAAATTTCTCTTTCCTAAAATAGCATATGCTAGATAGTTATTGGAAGTGTTAAGAGGCTTAACAACTAGCACTCTGTGCAAGGACGGTACAGTAAATCTAGGTGGACAAAACCCGCAGTGGGTAGTGCGAAAACCGGTTCGGACATCCACATTTGGTCAGGTACCAATGACGCCCTTCCTGCCACAGCTCGCGCTAGCGCCTAACCTTCATCGCGGTCGTTCTCGAAAACTCTTGCGCGGTGAGTGGGGTTGCGTTGGAGATGAGCCCTGCCACTCTGGGGGTAAATGTTGTTCTGTGGCCCCCGAGAAATCCGTTCCCTCGCCTCGCAGGTACTACTGTTCACGGGGTGTCTCTTTTCCTGCCATTAAGCCTAGTCTGGCACTTATAATGATATCTTGCGAAATGGAATACATTTGACATTGCACAAGCCCGTCCCCACGTTGTGGTATCCTAGTGAACCTGCACCGCCGGCATATGCCCTAGGGAGTGGTATCCAATCCAATAACAGCCCCCCAAGCCCGAGCATGGTAAATGCACGATAATAGGTCCACATGGGTACAAGACGAAAAAGAAAAAAAGGCTGACCTCTTATTTATCCTTGCTTGTGTGCGTAGGGATCTCGTGCAAGGTCCGAATCTGAACGTTTAATGTTGGGGGCTCAAATACCGGTGCCACAAGCCGGGCGGAGAAAAAGAACCGCTGAAACGAAACACAAACTTATTTGTAGACGCGTTAAGTGGTATCGCATGTTATATTGCCCCCACCCTCAGCATGAATAGATAGTGTAACGGCAATGGAATAATCTTTGATTACACGCGTGCATGAGTTCACCGTATCCCTCGTGCATTTTAATCTTGTAGTTGGTGAGCGCTCAGGACCTGACCCATGCATGCCCTTGTGTACAGTACTTGAATATCTCTAGCGCGGATAGGTTGTAAGGCTGGGAAACGCGGTCTGTACAGTGCGATAGGAAACTAGAGTCACTTCTGCAAAGGCAAGGCATACTAATTACATATGCGCAAAATCAATTAGGAAACCAGGGTCTACAATGAGGCTCGCCGAGGAGGCCTCATAATCGAACACTGACGATAAGACTTGCATTCATGCGTCGAATTTGGTAATCACGATGGATTTTCTAGTCAAGGGACCGTGAAAGGTAAGTCCAGACATAAGACTTCAACCCCGAATAGACCAAAGGTGTTTGGGTACCTGATATGGAATGCATACGAACGAGAATGAATCAGCAAGGATTTTGCAACCCCCGGGCCGAGTGCTGTGTGTTTGGGCAGCGTCTGTGACGTTATCACTTTGGCGATTGGGGATAAATATCAGACTCCCCCCGACAGGAATCTGCCCTCTTCACATTAACTCAAACCCACTTTCATCTTTGACGGTGCAAGAGAGCCAATTCCTGTCTCGAAATTTGGTC
>Ga0307510_10011653_pt1 | contig 10438 bp, 7 predicted proteins | sample 12_EM_MG_FD_207224 | JGI IMG/M metagenome (GOLD analysis project Ga0307510, IMG submission 207224) | Populus trichocarpa ectomycorrhiza microbial communities from riparian zone in the Pacific Northwest, United States - 12_EM | ecosystem: Host-associated > Plants > Roots > Unclassified | place...
AAAGAATAAACGTGAAAAAGAAGCTCAGTAACCACTTGAAACTTATTTCGCATCCAATCTAATATATATATATATATACACATAGAAACTTACAAGTGTTGATGGCACCGTAGATAAAGATGATAACGATCCTTCATCAGCAAAACTACAAGCTTGATATCAGCACTGGGAGAGTAGTCAAACACAATTTAGAAAACAGCTATAAAGTTACAAGTGGTATTGTCTGATAAATTGCATTCATTCTTCCAGCACTTATAAATCTTATCCAAAAGCGACCCCATGCCCCGCGGTGCACCAAACTACCATGGTCCACTCGCTACATTAAAGAATATATAGTATATTTTTATATTGACATGGTGGGTATATTGTCTATTGGACACAGTATTGGCAATCAACGGATGTGATGATCATGTGGATGGCATGTAATGCTGCAGCTAGTTTGTATACCAGTGTGGCGTTATCTTTGGCAAAGGTCCAGTCATGTTTCAAATTTGGTGATCATTACACGTGGAGTATGAACACATTTTCTTGACGACTTTTGTTCTATTGAAGCAGCGTAGACTTTCTATCCAACGGCTGCGACGATCTCGAAATGGTTCGATGGCTGAAACATTGACATCGGAGATCCGACGGTTGATATTGCCTAATTGTGGCGGGAAAATCCGGTGGGAAAATAAAGGCACTATTTTTTTAGAGTTTATAATTCTGAACATGGAGGCAAAATAAATAAATTTGGCATCCCATGCTGGACAGGACAACACCGACGGCAGGTAGCTCCATCCCCACACGCGGGTCCCGTAGAGGTTTCCGTTACGTTTCCATTCTGCCGTTTTCTTTTTCCTTTCCCATTCTCATTTGCTTTTGGTGCTATTTTTTAAAATCATATTAGTTTTTATTTTTTAGAATGTTTTTTATTTTAATATATATATATATATATATATACATTTCAATCATGTGACCAATTTCATATAAGTTTAATAAAATTTATATTTGTTACCTCTTCACCACAAGTTTTAAATTCAATTTTAGAATAATTGTGTTTAATAATTGTAATAGAGTAACCTAGTGATTAAAAAACCATTTAAAAAACAAAGTTTTAAAATTTAAAATGACGAATTAAAAAAAATATAACGATTTTTTATTGATTCTTCAATATAATATAACATGAAAACAAGAAGATTGATATCCAAATTCTTCTCTAACTACAATCTAATTTTTAAGGCTCCATTTAAGATTGCATTTTCATACCCATCACTTACATTTAATCATAGTTTTGAATAAATTCCAAATCAAGATTTGAAGTATATTAAGTTTCAAAATCATGCTTTAAAAAAAAGCTATCAAACACTTAATTTAATTGACTCAATTTGTTTTTTTTCACTCAATTATCATACTGGGTACATCTTGTGTATGTAGTAAAGTGATATAAAATATTTTAAAAAATATTTTTTTAATTAAAAATTTATTAAAGTATTTTTTTAGTTTTTGTATTAATTTATAACATTAACATATTAAAATAATTGTAAAGTCTTAAAAAAAACACAAAACCAATACCATACACGAAGCTGCTCTTATATCCAGCACAAAGAGTAAGGTCATTCCCGTCATTACAGTTCCCCTTTTGCATGAAGTCAAACAGTCAACTCCTCCGTATACGACATCCTTAATTAATTTCCTTAATTCAAATCCCATCGAATCCAAAACTGCTAGTGAAGAAGTGCTTTTTAGCATCATTAACGTCACCATCTTCCCTCTTACGTGTCATCCTCCTACCGGTCCATTCTCTCTCGTCGGGATTAATAGCAACACGACCAATAAACAAAACCAGGAGTCTTTCTCTTCTTCTCTCTCTCACACAAAAGCACATAAAACTTTCTCTCTCATAAAACTGTGTTTTTTCTCTCTCACAAAAATCCCTAAATTTCACTTCAATTCCTCCCTCTTGATCCCCAAAACGTCCACTGCCTTTCTCTGCAATGCATGATCTTCATTTCGAGTTTTGAAACTCGAATTTTGACTCACTGAGTCGAGAGAGAGGATTGTTTATAGATATAGTTAATTACTTCTTATAATGTTGGAGACAATGGAGAGTTCAGTGAATGGAGAAGGAGTTGTGGGAGGGTTTTCTCACTTACAGAGCTGCGGTGACAGTAGCGAAGAAGAGCTTTCTGTGCTGCCACGTCATACTAAAGTGGTGGTTACAGGAAATAACCGTACTAAGTCGGTGCTTGTGGGTCTTCAAGGTGTTGTGAAGAAGGCAGTTGGGCTTGGCGGGTGGCATTGGCTGGTAATTTTTTCCGTCTTAAGGAAATGAGTTTTATGTGCTGTCATCCTTGGTATGGTTTGCTTTTGAATGGTGGTGTGTTTTTATGCAATGCAGGTCAATGTATTGGTTTTGGGTTTGGAGTTTGTATTGATGTGATACCAACTATTAAACAGTTGCTTTAATTTTGCTTTCTCTGTTGATAGAAGATGAAATTACGGAGTATAGGTTTGTTAGGATCAAGGAGCTTTACGGAAATTGCAAGTAATGATTCAGGAAATAGGTTTTTATTGCATGTGGATTTTTACCAATGGATCTGGTGTTTTTTATAATGCGGGATTTCAAATGGTTATTGTTTTTGGATTCTCTCTCTGTTTTGGATTGATTTCTATTGCTTTGCATGACGAGGCTGTATTGGGGAATCTTGTTTTGATTCTTTTTTAACTGATTTTCTTTTGGCTATATATAAAAAACCTTAATTGAATTCAGCTGGTTTAAATAATTTATTAGATTCCCCTGTTCTCTTGGATGCTTGATTTTTCTTTTTCTTTTTTGCTTTTTTGCAAATGAAGGTGTTCTTAAAATAAAATCAAGTAAAACTTGTTTGGCTTCCTGGGTTATTGACGGAGTTCCCTAATCTTGATCTCAAAGAACTCTTGTATCTGTTTATTTAGTTAATTTCTACTGAGATAGTTTACACACACTCACGCTCTCCTCTCCATTTCTGGCTGACTGAAACTTGACAATCTCTGGATATGGGGCTAAAGACAATAAATAAAGCTCTTCTTTCTTAGGATGTTCCACTCCACTTTAGGTATTATCTTTTAAACATTTCATCTCTCTTCAACCGGGTTTTTATTCTCGGGGAAAAAGATTTGGTGTTTGTTCCTATTTTTTAAATGGTTATTTTTGCCTCAACTCCAATTTTGGACGGACTTCACCACTTCATTCCCGCTGTTTCTTGCCTCCTGCTCTCCTCCTGATGTCTACCAACTTGTCCATGTATCGGTTTATCATATGATGCCATCCCGTCTGGCACTTCTTATGGTTCTGATATCTTTGATTCTCCGAATACTGTAATTACAGGTCCTAACAAATGGCATAGAAGTAAAGCTACAGAGGAATGCTCTTAGTGTGATCGAGGCTCCCACAGGCAATGAGGAGGATGATGATCTGGAATTTGAGAATGTGCAATGGAATGGATTGGATATGGGTGAGCTTGGTTAGTATATCTCCCTTCTAAAATACTGTCTTCTGATTCCAAAATTTTAGTGAGACTTGTTGTAGCGTAACTCAGTTAAAAGTTGTGGAAACGAGCCCATTATTCTAGAGAAAATAAGCTTTCAATCTCATGGTGACTTGCTCTGCCGTGCTGATTTGATAATTATTGCAGCTATGTTTCTTTGTAAATCTTCTTAATTTATACCGTTGTCCTTTCCAAATTGTCTTAGTAAAAACGTTTGGCATTGGTTAGGGGAATCTTTAGTCTTTCAGGTGTAATTAAATGTTTGCTTATACTCTAACAGTGGGTTCTTAACAGTATGTTTTATTGGTGAAAGTGGTCAAGTTTGGCACATACGATCCATTCTGTCTTCCACTTTTACTTTCACTATTGCCATAAGCTCCCTTGTGTTATTTCCTCTTCTTTTTGCTGGGTCCACCATTTTTTTAATTCTGGTTGTCCCATCCCTAATTTTCCAGCATCCGATGACACACAAAAGTCCCATAGATCAAGGAATCGGACACACAAATCAACAGGATCATCTCACAAGACCATGAGCAGGTCTCTCTCTTGTGACTCGCAGTCTAAGGGCTCTATTTCCACACCTCGTGGGACCGCAGTATGTGATCTTTAATCTGTACTCCTATTTACTTTTTTACCTGTTTTTTCCATGATCATAATTTTAACAAGAAATGAGTACGTAAATGTGTACTAGTATCTGATTTTTTAGCAACTCGTCTCCACTACAGAAGGTTGACCTCAGCAAGTTGGAGGTGGCTGCACTGTGGAGATATTGGCGACACTTTAACCTTGTAAGTTTTGTTTTTTTGCCGGAGGGAAACTCGAATAAGTTAATTCTTTCTGTAGCATGCCAGCATAATTAACATCATCGATTTTTCTAGGTTGATTCCATTCCCAACCCATCCAAGGAGCAACTAATTGATGTTGTTCAGAGGCATTTTATGTCACAGGTACTCTCAAAATTGCATAGTTCATGCAGGTTTTCTTGTAGTTCTTTCCCCTCATTTTTTATCTCCACTTGTAACCATCAGTTTAAACTTTAAAATGTATTTTGTGGGATTGAGAATCAGATGCTTTTAAAAAAAAAGATGAAAGTAGGTAGGTAACCATATTCGATGGACATTTTTCTCGTATTCCTGAAATAGGTTCTTGGACCTAGTGATAGTAAGTTTTTACTTTTCTGGAACACTATTGTTCTGGGGTTCAATTCTCAGAATTTATTTTCCCATTCTTTCTGGAACTTCTAGTGTTTGTAACAGAAGTTTATAAATCTGAACATGATCTTTTGCTGGTGCAGCAAATGGACGAGTTGCAGGTCATTGTGGGATTTGTCAAAGCTGCAAAAAGACTGAAGACTGTCTGCAAATGACCCCGAGATAAATAGAGATCTGAGTTTCTATGTCCTGCTAACAGATACTTGGCGCTTGAAAATCCTTCTCCCAACGTGTAACATATGTATCCCTGGCTTGTTTATCATCGTATCTATCCCTAGGTTAGTATTTAGCCCGTCAGAGCTATAGAGGTTCCTTCTTTTTGTTAGTGTACCTATGTAGATATATGTAAAAACCGGTGAGGTCATTAGACCTCTAAGAAGTCCCCGTGGCCTTCTTCTAAGCTTGGTTTAATTAATGTATTGCTGACTTTGTGGGAAAAAGGATTTCTGAAAATGTATACTCTCTGGTAATTTTCCACTCTCTCTGTGTTCCACATGGGTTCTGTGCTTTTCAAAACTAATCCCTCAGAATTTTGAAGATGAAAAGGGAACTCCCGCTTTTAAGACTTGGAAACTTTGCCATGGGAGAAGGGGTCCACACTTGGTATTTATTAGGTGAAGAAAACCCTTAACAAATCTCGACTCTCGAGGTCAAAGAACTACCAGTTAGCTTCATTATTGAGGCTCGTTTGGTTTTCACTGTAGATTTCAAAGGGTTTGGTTGCTTAATGACTTGTCGAGGATCAGAGGCAGTGAATCATGGCCATGCTTGCAAACGTGGTGGGAACTGGGAAGGTTTTGCCATTCCATCCATACCTTGTCGAGGATCAGAGGCGGTGAATCATGGCCGTGCTTGCAACTCTTTGATTGTAGATGTGCCGTTATCTATCTGTACTGTAATATGAAAGTCAAAATCACAACGATTTTCCGTATCTAAATGGGACCCAGCTAGCTGTTCTTACTTCTTACTATTTCATCGTGGGTGCACAGGATTAGAGCCCGTTGTCTGTACGGAAAATTTTAAATTTTTTTTAGAAGTTAATATTAAAAATAAATTTAAAAAATAAAAAACAAGCACTGTAATATAAACACTGCTGCGATGACTCTCTAATCCCTATGTAAGTTAAAAACTACTTTATTTTATAGAAGCCTACTGCCTACCCTTTCTAGAGCTCAGCTTTGTACCAGTTTGCTTGGGGCCATGATCATTGACAGATTATGGTCAAATAAATTATTGACATTGAAGTAGAGGAAGTGGATGGTGTGGTTAAATGCCCGATGTACACGTCACCATATGGAATAGAAGTTGATAACGATTTCAGACCTCTTGATGGGGTCTAGCGAATACCTTTCCTGAATAGCGAAATCACCGTTAAATCAGACTATTCAAAGAGGCAACGCTTTCACCGCAGCATAATTACTATTCATCATTTCCCATGTTAATGTGAGTTGAAGAAGTGATTGTTTTTTAAAAAATTCAATTTAGTTTTTAAATTTTTGTTTTCATATAATATAACTATTTTGAGCTCGAATTAATACTGATTGCATATTTTTTTTTAGAAAGAGTATTGTTTTTGGGTTTTGAAGTGTTTGTGTTTTTTAAGGTCATATATTAATCAATTTATATAATACATTGTCTATTCTTTCTTGAAAGAAATTAAAATAGACGACATGTCGTGCACCCTGTTTGCTTAAAAAACAATTCAGGGTATTTGGGGGTCTAACCTTTGCCCAGGACAATATATTTTTGATTTTATTTGTTTTTACTATTTTATTTTTTTATTATATTACTAAATTAATCAAGATTTAATCTCATTATTAAGTTTCTTTAAAATATAATCATTTCATAATTTTTTTTCTGGTTAATTTTTTTTTATTCAGCCACACGATACCATAAGCCGCCAATCTAGTGCACGCTAGAGGAAGTAGTGTTTGGCCCTGCAGTTGGAAAGTGTTTTTAAAAAAATTAATTTTTTTTTTGCTTCAAATTAATATGTTTTTGATGTTTTTAAATCATTTTGATGTGTTAATGTTAAAAATAATTCTTAAAAAATAAAAATATATTATTTTAATATATTTTAAAATAAAAAATATTTTGAAAAACAATCGCTACTGGATGGATGCAGTGGTGTTTAATTTTCGGATTCCTTGCAGGTTCAGGATACAGGACACACACAAAGCCTCAAGTCTGATTTACAGAGTCTAGTAATCTGCTGCCTCTTCTAAACAAGCTTGCCATGATTTACTTATTTATTTATTTATTGAAGGGCTATAAATAACAGGCTCGAGGAGAAGCATAGGTAGTGTTTGGTGGTTGAAATCTTAAATACCCGCAAATAAATTCAGCATGTGAATTGATAAAGTTGGTGCTTTTATTCATGATTTTACTCGATCGGTAATGCCTACTGCCTGCTGCCTATAGGTTTCTTTAAACAGCCATTTATGCAAAGCTTGTGCTGACGTTTTCAATATGTTCATTATATATATCTAAAAACAATACATATACAATAAAACTAGTTTTTTTTTTATTTACTTTAATACATTATTAAAATATATATAAAAAAGAATTACATTAATGTTTGTTAAATTACATTGACAGGACTGCTTTCGCTTTCAATTTCTCTGTGTTTGCCTGCAAGGACCCATACCCTTCAATCTTGGTTGCAGCTAGTTCTCCCCACAACGGCATTGATGTATTCCCTGTTGCCCACTAAGAAAATTGTGAAATTAATGGACGTTGTCTTGTTCCTTTGGTTCCTCTGTGACCATATCCCTGCCAAATCTTAATTTTTAATTGGGTTAGAGAATTAGGGCGTGATAAGACGAAACCTTTGATTCTGGACCACAAGCCTCAACGTCCCTGTATCTTTCATTGGGCTGGCCAGAGCGGCGGTGACAAGGAGGCTCTCGAACGTTGTCCAATAAGAATCATCAAGCAGAGTGAAGCATTCATGGTTATCTTCAAGAGGGATGTTTTTCCCTCTTACTTTCCTTGAAAGCGCAACGTGAAGGGGGTTTTTCCTCAGTTTCAGTCGACATAAATTTGGCCAAGATATTTTCTGTTGGATTCGTTTGGTTGACGATGGAAATCACCAGCAGTCCAGCACAGTAAAAGTTTGTGTGAGTGATTAAGAATCAAGAATAGTAGAAACCCAGGATTCATATCTTGTCTCTGGGTGACTTACATTTTCTGATTCTTGCGAACCGAACCTTTACATAAAAAGAGCGAACTGTGCCCTCAATGTTCAAGAACTGGCATGACCTATCACAAATAGTTCTAGACAATGGAGACTGCTTGTGCGTGTAATTTATTGACGGGCTAGAAATTGTTTGATAGAAAAGTCACCCTGGACTATAAAATCAAATAGGTCAGCAGGGCCAACTCTGGCAGTCAGGTTCCCTCTAGGTCTGATTAAAGTCCAAGTTGAGTTCGAGTACTGTTTGTTTCCGTGGCTAGCTGTGTTTTTTTTTTTTAATTTCAAATTATTTTTTTGAATTGTTTTAATATATTAATAAAATATTTTTTTTTAAATACTTTTAAACACAATCACTACCATACCTATATTTGTTTTTTATTTTTGAGAGTCGCAATCAACGTATGGAAGAATTCAGTTTCTCTCTTCATTATGTGAATGTTCTTAGTTCCTGTATCTTTCATTGGGCTGGCCAGGGCGGCGGTGACAAGGAGGCTCTCGAACGTTGTCCAATAAGAATCATCGAGCAGAGTGAAGCATTCATGGTTATCTTCAAATAATATCTTAAAGTTTTTTTAATCCTTAAAGTTTTGAAATTTATTGAAATAATATCTTAAAATAATTTGGTGGGACCAAATTTCGTGTTTCGATTAAAATAATACCACATATATCATTAACATTAACAATTAATAAAAAGAAAAAAGAAAAGATGGACATTCACTGTTCCATCCTCTCAGTGTAGATAATGTAGAAATAGCATTTTTATGATTTTTTTCCACCTTTTCTTTCTTTTTTTTTCATTCTTCATGCATATATGTCATCTTTGCCACTATATTTTATTTTCTCTATCTTATGTCTAGAAGTTTATTGGTTTTTCTTTCCCTTCCTTCCCTCTTTTATTAATGTATATAATGTAGAAATGATATTCCTGTGATTTTTTGCAATGTTTTTTCTTTCTTTCTCCATGCATATGTATCATCTTTGCCACCATGTAATTTAATTTTTTTCTCCATTCTTATCTCATGTCTACAAGTCTCTTGGATTTCTTTTCCGTTTTTCTCTCTCTCTCTTTTTTACAATTACAATATCAAAATCCCCTCTATTCCACTATTTTTTTTCTACATTTGAAATTAGATTTTTTTAATCTTAAAAAACAACCGCAACCACTATCATTACCACCAACTCTCTCCCTTTATATTTTTTTTTCCTCTCTTTTTTGCCATTCAAAATGATGTAGGGTGAGTGATGGGTTGAGATTAATATTGATTGATAGATCAGTTTTTAAATTTCTGATCTCTCTCTCTATTTTTTTTTTTCTGATTTGTTTTTTGCTTTTGGAGTGTGGATTTTGTCACAAGCGTTTGTTGAATTAGGAAATGCCAGGTGTTGAAATTGGGAGAGAGGGAAAGCTGCTATTAAAGAAATGGGCAGAGCTTGAAGAAGTCGATAGTTGTTTATTTTTTATAACAATACGCATCATTTGGTTTTGTTATTTCAACTGATAGTCATTTGCTTCCATGTTTGATTCTTAGATCTTATTCGTTGTTTGTACCATTTGGATCTTGCTTGATCAACCTTTTAGATATGTGCGTATGCTTTTTTCAATCTTCAGTTGCTCTTCTTCCTCCCATCGAGGACTGCTTATTTTCAGGTATTTCTACGTCTTTTTCTTGGTTAACTTTCTAATTCTCCATTTTCTTTTTTCAGGCATGCCTAATTATTACCATTATTTGTATTGGTGTTTCATTTAATATGGACTATGGAGGTTGTTCATGCAGATGATCAAGGAGGCTATATCGGCTTTGAATGAGAAAATAGGTGTAGTCTATATGTAATAGCAGAGTACATGGAAAAGAAGCACAAAACAGTTCTCCTAGCAAATTTCAAGAAAATTTTAGGCCGAAGAGGTCTACAGCAATAGGGAGGTTGATCAAGACTAGGGCATTGCATGCACCAACATGCTAGTCTTTGGGCTAGTCAAAATGGTTAGGTTTCCCAACCTAGATTTTTTCTAGCCTTTTGGGCTTTGACCAAATGGCTGGATTTGCATCCCGACACCAACCTAGTTTACCCAATACACCTCTTCATGAATTTTTCCAGACGTCTTAGAGCTGCACATACAAACTTTCTATGTATACGCTTTGTTCTACGCACACATCTTTTTCTATGACGAGCTATAACGTTTTCTAAGCCAATAGTAGATTTTCACCAATAATGCGAAGAGCAACAATCATAGCATGAATCAATGGTTACCAATAGTTTTTTTCCTCACAAAAAGCACTGGATAACACTGAAAAGAACTATTTTTTTCTCCAATGGATTACCGCTATCGCAAGCACCGATAATACATTTTATTTTTTACCGAACACTTTTGGTATTGTGGTGGGAGTAAAAACAACCCCCCACCCCATTACAGAGCAAGCACTTAGAGTATCAGATCAGATGCAGCGTGCTGCGTGGATCCAAAATCCATCACAGTTTTAAGACCGGAAAACGTCCGAATCTTTCAAAGTCACCTGCTCATC
>Ga0307510_10011654_pt1 | contig 10438 bp, 5 predicted proteins | sample 12_EM_MG_FD_207224 | JGI IMG/M metagenome (GOLD analysis project Ga0307510, IMG submission 207224) | Populus trichocarpa ectomycorrhiza microbial communities from riparian zone in the Pacific Northwest, United States - 12_EM | ecosystem: Host-associated > Plants > Roots > Unclassified | place...
TCGTTCTATTTTACAGACTTTAGTCTATATTCAGCCAAGTCCATGCCAAGTACAAACACAATTACCCTATAAATTTTATGAGGCCACAATCTTTTTACAATCTATGATTCGAGTGTCATGTACTGGGAGCAAAAGTCCTGCCCAAAGCAAGCATTGAATCTATGAGTATCTATGAGAATGGTTAAAGGGGAGTTTTTTTATTTTTTATTTTTTATTTCCTATTTCCCCCCTTTTTTTGGTCTGCTTTGAGGTAAGGGTAAAAAAGGAAGAGTGTATTGTAGCACAGGAGGGCAATGATGGAGGAGATGGGCTTTATTGAATATCTCAAAAGGTTTAGAAATCTGAGTAGTAAAGTGATGTAGGCCCAAGTAAATGGCTGTGTACCTTTCATTGATAAGCAAACTTGAGAAACAAGAGCTACTGCTTGGCCTCTGTCTACCATTTTTGTCTTTAGTCCTCCATGGGAGGTGGATGGATCATGGGATATATGGCTGAGGGTCTTCCCCTCCTCAATTCCCAGTTGTCAATCTTGTGTTCTTTCTTCCTGTCTGTCTGTTCTTCACAGTTCGCATTGGAGAGAGTGAGGTGATGATTCCTCCTTTTTTTTTTTTTTTTTTTTTTCTTTTGTTAATTCTCCAATATAACATTCAATGGCTTTTATTATTATTATTATTATTATTATTATTATTAATGTGGGTGTCTGGGTTAGTTTGTGTGTACCTCAACTGATTCTATGAGCATTGAAATTAACGACCATGTAAGCCTCTAATAATCCTGAGAAGACTCAAACTCGTGATCATTAAATAGTAAATCTAAAATCTGATCAGTTAAGTTACTCCTCAGCATTATTCAATAGCCTTTTTTGCAGGAGATTTGAATGGTAAATGAATTATACTTTCCACATTTCCATCCGTTGTAACTCAAATACATGAGATCATGAAAAAGTTAATTTTTTTTTATGGATACATTAAATTTAATTTAATATGGATGGCTTATCCATACTAAGAGTTATTAAACTTGGCATAAAAAGTCAACTCGTCGATTCGGGACCTAGATCATGCAAGATTTTAAATTAAATCTGATGAGAGTTGATCTAATTATAATATACTCAAAACTTAATTTGTTTTTTTAAAATAATATTATTTTAATTTAATTTTAAAAAATAAATATTAAAATAAAAATTAATTTATCCAACAACTCGTGATCTAAATCTTGTCACGAGCCATGGACTAAACCAAATCTAGTAGCTTTATTCTATATGTTTCTCAAATTGCTTGGTGCTGTATTCACCTAACAAAGTGATGCGAGGTTCCAACAACTATAAAGATGGAAAGCCACGTCTTAATTTGGGCACTTAACGCTAATAAGGATTAATTCATTACTGTTAAGTAAGCATTATCTCGCTAGCTCAATTATTGAGTGTTAGTGTATGGAAGCTAGACACCAACCAACATATATATTAGCTGCTAGTCCACCATGACAAGAACCGAACATGTCCAGTCGAGATTCTTATTATGATCCATGCGTGGATTGCTAAAGTTATCCTTAATTTCCAACTTCACATGAACATTTGTCTTCTAGTTCTTGTACTAGTGCTCCTACTTCTCTCTCTTTATTGTTTTATGCATTTGGTTACAAAGATTCTCATACAGTAATTTTATCTTGTGATCGAGATTGGATTTTGCTTGAAATTGTATTTAATTAATGTTTTAATATATTCTTAAATGAAAAATACTTTAAAAAATAATAGTTATTGCTTATTATATTCTCAAATACCATCTAATGACATGACATGTTTAAGATTGTGATAGTGGTGGAGGTTTAAAGTGTTTTTTACTTAGAAATACATTAAAATAAAGTTTTTTTAATTTTTTAAAAATTATTTTTGATATCAACGTATAAAACTATCTAAAAATATATAAAAAATTATTTTAAATAAAAAAAATTCAAAATTTTTTTAAATACGGTTTTCCTATCACAACATAAGTCTTGACTTGTACCAATCAATATGTCATGGGGTTCGCCCATTTGGGCAGGATGGACATAATCCTAAAGCCTTTGGATTGGTCTTTGAATAATTTATTGGACCAAGCGAATGATCTCTCTGTGAGAAACGGAGGAGACTTTTTTTTTAACGTTGGAGTAGGGGACAACTAGCTAGGGACATGTGGGTCTCTCCGATGGAACTTCTCACAACCCTAAGATCATAGATAGAATGGGCATGTGAAGGAGAAGGGATGATATATCCTTCAAAAGCTTCACGTCCACATGCCTATGGAAGATGCTACAAAACATCGCATTGCTCTTCCTGACGAACAGGTATAAGTTGCTTCATCCTCAACCATACACGCCTCCATTAATCTCAAATCTCAGAAATCTTGGAAGGGTACTTCCATGGTGGGTACCATTGCCAGGAGCTTGTCTCTACATTTAATGGCATGATTTTATCTGGCCCCTGATATATACTAGCAGCCCTAGCTAGATCCCTTTATACTTTGAACGTGACAATTCATTCTGGCACTGAGTGCTTTCCTCTAATGAGTCCAGGCTCCTAGCATGTATGGAAGAGATGACATATGGATAGATACAGTTGGTCAACCAAATGTGGACGTCGTCAAGCTGGATCACCATCTCCTCCCTAACCAAGCCAAATTTAGTTGCTTTAAGGACTAATCTATCACCAGTGAATGCTACTTGACTCCGTAACATTACGTTGAAAAAATTGCTTTCAGATGTCAGAAAAAACCATCACTCTCGTTCATACTTGTCACTTGATATGACTCTGTCCAACTTTGATCATCCATTATTCCATTTGATGCCAATTATCTCCCTCTACCAGAGGATATTTTGCAGTCTATCAAAAGAGTTGAAATCAGAGAATATAGAGAGAGAAAATGTATATTACAAGAATTGGGCTACATGGGATATTATATTACTAAAAAATATTTAATTCCGTAAATGTTTGAGATACTTCTTAACAAATTTATAACGTTATTTATATTTGTTATTTTTTTTTCTGTTGTTTCCATCTGTGTTACAGGCTTGTTGTTTGTAAATTCAAGCCTGACAATGTATTTCTGCTCGATCCTTGTTGGTACCTTTTTTTGTTTATTGTTATTCTACATCTTGTTTTAGATGGAAAGAACATTAGCACGCAGCACTACTTATTTGCCCACCATTTTTCTCCTCAATGCTAGGATATTTGAGCTGAGTCTTTGCCACACCCTAGGGGGAGCGCAGAAGGGAATTGTTTGGCAGTGAAATGCACAGATGCTGTTTGCAATTATCTCAGGTTGGGGGTATGTACAGCTCTTTGCCTGGAGTGGAACAAAGGACTCCATTTTGTTATGCGGCCAATATACCTACTGTTCCTGCCCTGCGAAATTATATATTATACTCAGACCTCGCTGATGAGTTTTCTTTAAATGAGATTTATGACAGCGTTTAGGGTTTCTCAGACCCTTTTCCTTTTCTGTCTTCCTAATTTTTACCTTTAAATCTTAATTATCAAGTTCAGGCTGCGTCAATGTATGTTTTAAACTCAGACCTCACTGATGAGTTCAGGTTGAGTTGGTGAATGCTGTGGGGTCGAAGGGGATGGCCTCCAAAGCTGGTAATGGATTAGTCTTGAGTTTATAATCATTGGTTGTGGTTGGTGGTGCTGCTTTCTTTTCCCGGGAGAAAAATGAGAGTGATGGTTTTCTAACATTTTTGAGAAACACACCTGAAAAAGACAGCTTTTTTTTCTCTCCAGGTTCTTCAATCTTGTCCTTGCATCTTGTCCAAGCAGGTTTTGCTAAGACTGATTGAAGGTCCTCAAACAATTTTTATTGGTTCCATGTGCCCATTGAATTGAAGTTTCCTCCATTGATATCTTTTCCTCAGAGGTATTCCTAGGATTAGCTCATCCAAATCCTTACAAAAATTATGCTGTTTCCATGTCCAAACCCCCAAGCGATGCCCATGACATTGATTACCATAACTGTCTCCTCTCATTTGATGGATTCACTTGTATTTTCTAGCGTGCACCGTTATCATGTATCGTTTAATAGTTACTCATACTGGATGCAGAAATAGTCATATTTTTCGTTACAAGTAGATTTTAGTATAGAAGGCCACGTTAGAATTGATTGTTTTTGTTGCCTGATTAGTTAAAAAACTTTTTTCTCTGGGATCTGATGTGTGGAAAGATAGAGATCGATTTGAACTTTTTTTTTTTATCTCAGGGACCTGATATGTGACACTACCCCCTTCCATAATCTCTCTCTCTCTCTCTCTCTCGATTAATTCTTCTCTTTGTGTTGTCATGTATCACAGCTCTGATTTTATCTCCCACGATGACATTGAATTTTGAAAGAAATGAACAGAATTAAAAGAAGAATTGCAAATGTGACATAACGTATTTACCAATGTGACTGCCTGTACAATTATATACAACTGCATTCTTTGGAGGTTGAATTTAAAAGAGTAGAGCTCGCTCAAATTGCAAGCTATAAAAATGTTCAATGGAAAAAAAAAAGGATTCTTATCATGCAGCATTTACATTTGGAACTTTGACACAAACACAGATATGAAGAAAGTGCTCAGGATTCTTTAGGCTGTTCACCACCCAAGAGAAAGGTATTTCCATCTTTGGTTCAATCCCTTGGATGCGGACGAGTTTGATTTCAGCATCGTTGCAGCAAGACTCCACGGGTTGGTTAAAGATTTCTTTCCCCTCTTCAGCTCCTGTACTGCTGCCTGCATCTTCTGATGAAACCTTCTGTACATCTTCACCTTCTTCTATGCATGGTTCATCATTGATCAAGGATTTGCCCCCAAAAAATTCTGGCAGGAGATTTTTCAGTGCATCGTGAAGGGTGAAATGTTTTCCTGCAGTGCAAGAAAAATGAAAAAAATGTAGTCTAGAAGACACTGAAAGTCACCATCTCTTTGCAGCACATGAAATAGAAGATTCAAGGTCATTGTAAAAATAAGCAACCATGACAACAGAGTAACAAAGTGTAATTGCTTTTCAAAGTGCTTTTCACTCGAAAATGTATCAAAATAATATCTTTTTTATTTTTTAAAAATCATTTTTGACATCAGCACATCAAAATGATCTAAAAACACCAAAAAAATTATGGTTACAAGCTTTTGAAACGCAAAAACAAACAGGGTTATAAGCTTGAAGCTTCTAAACATTATTATGGTTTAAAGGAAATTCTTAGACCTCAGAAATGTCTCCCCGCCACACATATGGAAACAGTGATCACACAGAAATACAGGGACCACTATAAGAGGGGTTATTTCTGATCATTTCAATCAACAATGAAGGTTCTTGGAAATTATTTCAGCTGTCGACTAACCAAGAAAGTGAGTCATGGGATTATAAGGGCTCAAAATAATCTGGGAGTTAATGTAGACAAACTGTTAACATATGCTTGATTCTTGCAGATTCATTGTATGTTTAGGCTTACTGTTCAAGGACATCAATCATTTCTAACTATCATCATATTTCTACGCTTGTTGTATCCTGTGATGCAGTAGGAAAAAGGTCTGACAAATCAGCAGAAGTCATTACATTCAAAATTAGCAGAATCATCACAACAGACTAGGGAGCATGGCTTACCTTGTTTGTGAATTTCAAGAGGACGATTTATATAAGAAATTTGATCCCAGTTATCAACTTCTGGTGCATCTTCCAGATCTTCAAAATCCTCATTAACACTCCAAACATACAATCTAACTGGAATTTTACCTGAAAATAGTTATGACAATATCACAATCAAAATTCAATAGAGGCAAGAGAAACAAGAAATATATTTGCATAACTGAAAGTAAAATTTTAACCTTTTTAGCCCAATAATGTGAAATCAGAGGTTAAAAAAGAAATTTTAAAAAAATATATCAAGATTGCTGTCCGACATCTATAAAATGTCTCAAGATTTGAAGTTAAACGGGAATTTAAAACCAGGAATGCATGTGATGCATGGATGGATGTGCAAATTCTTTTGCAGCATACATAACAAATGAGTTATTGCCTTCCACATTTCTTCTCATATCTTAAAATTGTTTGGCTTCATTTCTTTCTGGTAAGTTTAATAGACTGTAAATACATTTCTTTTAAGTTTTAACATACAAATATTTTACATGTGAGTAAATTGCCATGGTCAAGGTGAGATGCCTTCAGAGCACACTACGTTTAAGTGATGAATTGATAAGATAATTCTCAGAATAATGTATGCAAGAAGATATTCATATTCCCATCCACTTCCCAATGCACCTTTATCCACAAGCTTAATAATGAACAACGATCAAGAGCTTATTTACATATTCTTAGTTCCACTAAATTCAGATACCTACATTGAACTCTGTAAATTAAGTATTGATTTTGCTAACCTGCCTTCACTTGCCCAACCATATCTGCCTCATCAGTGGTGACTGTTCCAAGTTTAAGCTTTGAAGATGCACGTATATATTTCTCCAAATTACCTGCAAAGAAGTGCAGCTTTCAGATAAGAACACAAAAGGCTATAACAAATTGAAATTGCAGCCCTGGTAATCAATGGCCAAAAGATAGATAAACAAGGACTAATGTGAAAGGATGAAGCTAATAGGAACCCAAAGAACTTATAGAAAGTCCACTTTGTTCCATTACAAAGTATAAGACACATTGCAAAACAGAGTGCCACAGCTCCACTTGACAGAGCATTACAAAGTATAAGACACACTGCTTAACAGACCGACATACCATCCATGACAGAATGCCACAGCTCCACTTGATCAGATTGAGACATGTGCATAACATTCTTGCAATTTCCATTGATAATGTAATCTGCCTGTAGCATAACCAAATACAGTTAAGAAATTTTACTTCTAGACCCTAAATCTAACAATATTACCGGTTATGATCAAAGAAAAAAGAGCATGAATTAAAATATATAAAACATTACCAGATATACATCCAATAAGGAGGATTCTGAATACAGCTCAGGTTTTATAGAGATGATATGCTAGATTAAAAAACTAGTGGTTTCTTTTGCAAATCTTTTCTTCTTGATAATAACTTGTCTTCGACTTAATAAAGAAGATGGATATATTCTTGTGCATGCAGAAAACAGTACAGATGTAATAGCAAATAATATAATCCTTTTCTTTTCTGATTTTGCTTGGTTACATGTTAATTTACACTACTCATCTTTCGGTTAATAAAGAGTTCAAAACACAATTTACAGATAGTTTACACTTGGCACTCCACGAACAATGGTTGGTGGTCATGTGAATCAAATTATAGTGATAAAAAATATTTATTAAAAATCTATAGCTCTCCCTGTCTATAAGTTTAGCTCCACTAGTTTCTGAAGACACCAAACCAAGCTTAAACATGGCTGTACCTCGACAAAAAGGATGTGAGGAAGTATCTAGTTCAACAGAAACAAGGGAAATAGATTCAATTTGGTTTTAATTAATAGTACAGATCCCAAAAAAGCAGCAGCTAAAAACCAAACTATAAGGTAGTTTCAAATTTCAACAATTTAAAAACTAGTGAAATGAAATGTGATTGGTGCTCAGTGACCAATGACGATTGTTTTCTTGGAAGAAGGCACTGCAACTTGCATGAATAGATAACAGGCTTCATAAATATATCATTATACAGGAGTGGTATACTAACCTCTTTCAGTGAATTAATAAAGCTCCACTTTACAGACTCTTCACCTTCGCAAGGAATCAACAAATTACTAGGATAACCTCTAAAATGTACCTGCAGAAATAGAACCAAATACTGAAAATTAATAATTCATAAAATAATCGCACAACAAAAGGAAAACGAGCAACCTTTTCTTTTTATTTGATGAATAAAATCATTATTATTAATTAAGAAAATCAGTACAAGAACTAAATGGTCAAAGAGAGAATGGTTAGTCACACACCAAACTATGATAGCAAAGACAATTAGCACTAGGAAACTACTTACAAACAGACCAGAGTATAAATTCTAAACCAGTCACAAGGGCCAATGACAGCAAAAGAAGTCTTCAAAAGCAACCAACGATGTACAGACAATTTGATACATAGACCAAAAATGTGGCACTTAAAAGGAATATAGAAAACCAAATTTGTTAAAAAAGAAGCCAGATTACAGCAAAATGAAGAGAGGCAAAGGGCAGACACATAATAAGGAACATCTTTTTCATAGAAATCCAAGCAATAAGATGCACCAAAGCAAGACAAGAAACTATGAAGCAACAAGTTGATGATGTGATCCCCTTAACAAAGCCATGCTGACCAAACACAGTGCATCTCAACAAAAAATAGTTTTCAAAGTTCAATCATGGTAGAGACAAAAAGGGGGAAAACACACAAGAATCAACATGGGATGGCCACATTGCAAAGAATAATTGAAACCCCCTAAATGCAATGCAGGTCCTAAAGCTGAATCCTAAACAACACGTATTTATATATGAAATTCAATTGCAAGATTAATTTTTTTTTTCCCCAAGGTCTTCAAACCTTTGAGTGAAAGTACTACAGTTGAAATCCCATTGTCAATCAATAATACTCAACTCAATCAACCACACAATTTTCTTCATAAACAAGCTAATAACCAATGAGTTAATCTCCCAACTTCAAAGTTCCACACTTTCTAAAACTCGAACAGCACAAAAGCCAATCCAATCAACCTAAATTACCTAAATTACCTAATACTAATTTCCCACTCAAACTAACAGTAAAAAAAAAAGAAAAAAAAAGACTCATACCGTCAAATTCCAAGGCCTTTCAGGTTGTGCACATAGAAGATCAAAAAGCACCCCAGTTGGTATATACCTGCAAAAATTTCACAAACACCCATTAGCCAAATCAATCAAAAGAAACCAACTTTCTGCCAATTGAGTTTCCTTATTTCAGTCCAATGAACAATTCCCAAACCCATTAGCTACAATAATCTCTACAATCGAAAAACCAACTTCTCACAAAAGGGGCTCTTTATTTCACTTAAATCAACAAAATAAGCAAACAAAATAGTGGGTTAGAGCTAATAATAACTAAATCAATAAAAAAAAAACTTCTCTCAAAAGGGTCTCTTTATCGCCCTTCAATCAACTCAAAAAAAGCAAAAAAATAAAATAAAATGAAGAACACACAAAATCCTTATAATAATTACCATTTTAGAGGCAATCCTTTGTAATCAAACCAAATAGTATCTTGTCCAGGAGGGAGAGTAGAAGAGAAGTAAGGCTTAATAAGAGGAAGAAGCAGAGGTAAGTAACCAATTCTAGGTGCTAAGATTAATGCTGGAGATGGTGGTGGGAGGCTTGTTATTTCTGATTCATGGAGATGAATTTGTAATGGAATTGCTCCTTCCCATACGTATTTCTGTGCCTCCATCATCTCGGTTTCTGCTTGCTTCCTTGGTTGTTCTGAGTCTGACTCGAGTTCTTCTCTTTCAAGTTTCAACTATCTGAAACTTGAAAGCCCGTCTCTTATCCCAAACTATCTGAAGGCCCAACTTGGCCATATAATTTTATTTTATTTTTACATCCCGAGGCCTGTCGAATTTTGGACTATATAAAAATATAAGAATCTAAGATGCAAAATTTATTTTAAACTATTTTTTACATTTATCAGATGAGATCCGATCAAGTTAAATTTAAGTTTTAAATCGAGTTAAGTCTTATATCAGATCTAACAATTATACTATATAAAAATTACAAAATTATTTTAAAAAATTATTTTTGTGCTAATATAAAAATAAAATAAAATTGTAATGTATAATTGCAAGTATTAATGATTGATGTTGTTGTTATTTAGTAATTATTAAGGTATGATTTCAAGTTTTTAGTAAGTTTTTGTTTATTACAGGAGAAAATTGTTTTTTTATGGGTCATTTTAGCCTAATCTAAAATAAATTATTTTTAATTAGATCAATGTATTGACTATTGAGTCTAAATTTTAATTAATACATGTGATTCAATAAGTGAATGAAATACAAGGCATTTAATATTCTTAAATTATTGGAGATAAATTTTAAAAGAAAATATAATTATTGATAAATCCAAAAAAAGAGAGCCTGGGGCACTCATTAAGTTGATGTTGACCAGTATAATTAAATTAGTTGGTACAATGAATTTCATTTTTTATATAAAAAAATACACTAATTATTCCCATAATTCAAGGATTAATGAATTTGGATAAAATATAGTCATTGAATTATAACAATGCCCATTATGATTTTCTTGCCCCTATTAACTTAATCCCCTAACTTGTTTGGATAATGTTCTAGGCTATATAGAAAAATTATAAATATGTTTAATTTAGAAAATATAAAATAAATTTGTTTTGAAGTATGATATTTGGTGGAAAAGATATAAATAAAGAAATAAAATAATTTTTTTTTGTAACTATTTTAGAAATTTAATATTTTTAAAATAATAAACCATTCCTTCTTCACATTCAA
>Ga0307510_10011655_pt1 | contig 10438 bp, 8 predicted proteins | sample 12_EM_MG_FD_207224 | JGI IMG/M metagenome (GOLD analysis project Ga0307510, IMG submission 207224) | Populus trichocarpa ectomycorrhiza microbial communities from riparian zone in the Pacific Northwest, United States - 12_EM | ecosystem: Host-associated > Plants > Roots > Unclassified | place...
GACTTGAATGAGCCTAATCTTCCAATCAAAAAACAACGAGTTGAGTTATTCTTCATTGTCTATAATCATAAAAGTATGTAAACAATATTTCGAGTCAGGTGTGGCATCACAATTCTTTTTCTTGGTTTTACAGTAATATCATATTCTTGGCCTAGATTTTGCATCAAAACTAAGTTCACAAATCTCTATGAGAAAGATAGAGCCTAGCATAGCAATACTTTAGTTTCAAATCCTAAATCAATTCAAAATCATCATAAAACAATGACAAGTATCCATCACAGAGAAAGAAAAATGTTTGCCCTGCCAACACAACATCGCCTTGATGATTTGGAATGAAAGGTCTCAAGCTGCCTGCCTAGTCTAATTCCACAATTCTAATAGACAATTGACTTTTTTTAAGTACGCAACTTCTTTTCTTTTCCCTTTTTCTTTAGAATTATGTCACTGGTAACATTTTACCTTGCCATCAGTTTCCCAAGTCATATACGGTAGCAAATTGCACCACAAAAAAAGAATACGAGAGCACAATCAGCGATGGAGCTTGATCACACAGGCTAATCTTTCAAAGAAGATTGGCCACATTCTCATGCTGAACATCAGGACCGATCGCATCCACTCTGGCGCTACCCTCTCAAATGTACCTAATGTTAACACACGATATAACAGCTCTGGTTCCTCTACAGCTTCGTTCTTCATCCATGTTAGAGTAAATGCAAAACCTGTTAGATAAACAAAAATCAAAGCTGCAGCAATCAGAATAACAGATGCTAGAAATGTTTCGAAAATGAAATGAGAACAGAAACACAAGTTGCTAGTTAAATGTTGAGTGAACAACGAGAAGATACACAACGAGATGCCAGATTAGGTTGAACATGTTACACATTTCTTCATGCCGAAGCCATCAAATCTATTAAAATATTTAATTGGGAACTAATGCAAACAAAATATAAAGCAGTAACACAAATTCATGATGTTCACAGTGGACACCATCTCCCGGGTTACCCAAAACAGGGACACATGCACTGTGAAAGGATAAAGTATGAAAAATCAATGCATCCCATAGAGACTAGCTACTCGAGCTCAAGTGACTATCTAAAGAAACATTTGTTTTATCCGAAGCTCTCACTTCTCTGCCATCTCTATCCAGGCAGCAGATTATCTCCCAAAGACACTCAAGAAAATCAACCAATTACCACTCCCTGCTTTGGTCTCCAAAATTTGGACTACTTTCAAGCTGAAACCGTATAGTTTACATCTCTCCAATTGGATACCTACTGATGTATCATGTTAGAATGAGGAAAAGAGAGACGCCAGTAATTAATTCACTCCACAATCCCCATATCATTGTGGCCATTGGTGTCTACCAACTTGGCCAGGCTCCTCCACTTTCACAAAACCAGCCATGTTTTTTTCTTATAAAACAAAGCACATTGCTTTCTACAGCATACTCTACAAATTTTTTTCCAGGAAAAAAAAAGGTATTGTGCGTATCCATCATGCTTCTAAATTGGGCATAAGTACCAAAGTGTTTGGAAACTCAATGTGAGTCCCGCATGTGTCAAAATGCATAAAAACTTTCATGATAAAATTGTCTGTGCTGAATTAATGCAACCCAACAGAGCAATCGTTTATCCAATTAAAACTGAAAATAACTCAAATATCCATTAGGTAATGCTTAGAATCTAACTACAACATGTACTTAGTTTAGCATAGCTAAATAGCTAAATATCCAATGGACAGATCATATAACATACTGGAAGGAAACTCAAATTGGTGAATGATAACTCTTCAGAGAAGATCAGAAACTAAAACAGGACTTGCAATTTCAAGCATATACTATGACAGGACTAAATAACTCATCATCAGACTTGGCTGGATTTTCAATCACTGATTGCTAAACTATAAACAGATTTCTTTACAGCCTATTTGCATATCTACATGTTTAATAAAAAAATTGCGTAGATTCACCTATGCTTGAATCAGTATTGAAATAAAACCAAGTCCAAACTATTAACAGAAAAATCAAAATTAAACAAGGATTGAAAATATTTGCATATCTATTACTGAAATTACCACTTGATTGATGCAGAGCTGAAATGCAAACTTCATCATTTTGATTAACAGCAGACAATTTCATGCCTACTAGGTATTCTAGAAGAGCTTGAAACTGGAAGTTAGCAGGGCCACTTTCAGCTACGATGCCACCATCAGGAAAAAAAGAAAACAATAAATAGATGGATACAACATGAAAAATTGACAAAGAAAACGGGAGAAAATTTAGCATTTGAAACAAACCTGATCTGTATAAAATTCTTTCACAGGATTCTAGCTGGACAGCCACACCAGAACAGTTAGAGGCGGGAAAAAAGGAGAGTCACAGCTTTCACTCTACAAATGTAGGTTACGGACAATACCTGCTGATCATTTGGAAGATCCCCACGGGAAACAGTTCCCTTGGATGAGCGCTTGGCAGATTTTTCTTCCATATCATTGTATCCAACTATATCATTACCACCATGGGTAATTTCTTCTTCCATTTTCTCCCTAGCTTCTCGGTTACGTTTTCTCACCATTCTTCTAGTTGAGGCAATGGATCTCTCTTCTGGTGTAACTTGTGCAGTTTCAAGCATATTCAGCTGGACATTATCATTGTTTCCGTCCTTAGAATTGCAAGGAAGTCCATATTGAAGCTGGTTTTGAAGCTTCTCAACTTCTTCATTAAGAATTTTATCTGCCATAAATAAACCTCTCAGTAATGAAATAGATGTACAATTATTTAGCCACAAGTTTTGGTCAAAGCAACTAGAGCTTTGCTTCTAAATCAAAAGGGTCAGTAAATGATACTTCCAGTAACATATTTAGCTACAAGTCTTTTCTTCACATGCAATGGAGCAAGAGGTATAATATTGAGTTAGGTAGATGGTTTGATCAGCCATTTTTATCATCAGCACTTGAGGTTGAGCTTCTGCTTTCATTTCTTAAAAAGTCAAATTATGTGTTACACGAACTTTATTTTCATTAGATAGTAGGCACTTGCTATGGCTTGGGTCAAGGATACTTCTGCAGTTTCAATGTGTATGCCACCTGATAATGTACCTACTGACAGCTAGAAAATATAGAGATGCCATTAAAATTGGCTGCTATTGAAAAATTAACAAGCTTCATATGCAATCCCATCGGCCATGGATCCAAACCATCCGTTTCCATTCCATGCTTCATATGTAAAGATTATTATCACTCTCATAGTAATTTCATATCAGATATTATCTTACTACAGATGATAGTAATGCAATAGGATTTTCAAGGTGGCACTATAAAGTGACGATAACCCATCAACACATTACGGAGCTGCACTGCATTGAGTCAACTTTCAAAATTGTTATTCGTTGCTTACAAATATTGAACGGGTGTTACAAGTGGAAAGAAAAGAAAAGAAAAGAAAAAAGAAAGTGGATAATTTTTTATGGTGTAGCCATATGAAATTAATATTTATAACATATATCACATACGAGTTCTCCATTAAGTATAAGCCTTCCTAGACGACTGCCTTGTAAATTGATTAAAAACACTCAAAAAAAACAAAGAAGAAGAAGAAGGAAGGAAGGAAATTTGGCATTCGTCAAGCAATATAGTGTTCCTTACTTTTCTGGTTCTCTTCCATTAAGAGCTTCTGGTACTCGGCACATTGTTCATCCATGGTGGACCTGCAAGAAAAATAAAATGAATGAGTGAAATTTATAGTGAAGGAAAAACATGTAGAACCACCACAAAACTTAGGAAAGGACAAGGGGGAATATTGGATGCCTGATTGAAGCAGCTTCACTTCTCAAATCACTGGCTTGTTTACGCAACCTGTCATTTTCATCTTTCAAGTATTGTATCATCTCTTCAGCAACTGCAGGGACCATTTTTTTGTGGCATTAATTTACAAAGAATAGCACCAGAGAACCAAGAGAAACAAAAAAATAAAAGATTTTTGCGGTTATATTGGGCTTCTTCTTCACTAATTAAACCTTAAATTGAAAAGAAAAGCATACCAGAGGCATAATTCAAAAACTTGACTTCTTGATCTTTGTTGAGCTCATCAAACTCTGACAATTGTTTCTTCTGCAAACAAACATGGAATCATCGATGAATTACATAATTAAACCAAATGGGTGTTCATAATTAGAAGATCTCTCGTCTTGTCTTGCAAAAGAAAAGAAAAGCAGCACACCTTAAGCTTATCGTACTTAGCGTAGAGTTTTTTATACAAATCCTCCATCAAAAAAAAAATTCCAAACCCTGAAACAAAAATTAGCAAATTTTATTACCATAAACAACTAGTCAATAAATCATAAAAATAAGAAAGCAAAGTAAGTAGTTTTACCTTAATCAATTGCTCTTTCGGAAATCAAAAGGATTACTGTGTGATTGGGCGTTTCGGGAACTGAGGTGAGGCGGGAAAATTGAAGATTGAAAATTTAAAGGACAGGACAGGAGAGGAAACTCCGTCACTCGCACTCTCTGAGATTTGTTTTGTCGGAGTAATTGATATATATATATTCTATTATTATTGTTGTTGTTTAACTATAGTTGGGTTGGGCCTTCCAGCCTAAAGAAAGAAACATTATTAAAATTATGGGTCTTTCCTGTCCAAGCACTTCAAACTCAATATGAGTTTTTTTTTTTTTTTTTCATGAACATGGTTATGAAACAAATGAGTTATATACTATATTATTGCCTGCACTAAAGGTAAAATCAATTTTTTTTATGGATGTAAAAAAAATATTAAGGTATTATTAATGTGTTTATTGGCAAAACAAAAAAAAACTATATAAGAATTTACCTGATGTGATTTAGTTGACTTAGTAAGTCCAAATATAATTCATACAACCGATAAAAATATAATTTGACTAAAGAAGACTAAAATATCTTTTTAAAATATTAAAATGACAACATATTAGATTGATTCAGGTCAACTTGGGTTGATCTATCAAATTTATTACCTAAATCATGAGACCTTAATAACCCTATAGAAAGCAAATAAATAAATAAATATTAAACTCAATTTTCAATCAACTCAATGTTGAATGATAAATTTAAAAACAAAATTCAACTAAAAGAATGAGTTAAATTAACCTGACAAATATGATTCATGAGACTGGAAAACTCCATAAAAGGCAAATAAAAATAAATTATAAAACTCAATTCTTAATTAACCTAGTGTTAAAAGATAAAATTAAAAAAAAATACAAAAAACTACTCGAGTCAACCAACCAAACTCATGACCATAATCATGAGACCGAGATAACCTCATAGAACACAAACCGAAACAAATTATGAAGACTATTGAAAGATAAAATTGAAAATAATTCAACTAAAAAAAGAAAAAAAACCCTGAGCCAATTAGCATAACCTACGAACTAAGTTATTAGACCGTAATAACTCATAAAAATAAAATAAAAATAAAAATTATATAGACCAATTCTCAATCAATCCAATGTTAAAGGATTAAATTGAAAAAAATCAAATAAACAAAATGATTCGAGTCAACCTGAGTTAACTCATTAAACTTAGGCTAGGGGACCGTGATAACTCCATAGAAAATAAATAAAAAATAGATATAAAATCAAATTCACAATCAACTTAATATTGAATGGTGAAATTAAAAAAAATTATTCAAAAAAAAAATGACAAAAAAAACTCGAGTCACCCTTGCTAACCCACAAAACCAGTAACCTGGATCATGATAACCCCATAAAAAGCAAATAAAAAAACAATTATGAAACTCAATTCTCAACCAACCTAATGTTGAAGGATAAAGTTGAGAAAAAATTAATTGAAAAAAATAACAAAAAAATAACCTGAGTCAACATGATTAATCTGCAAAACTGACGACTCGAGTCATGAGACATGGATAACTCTATTTCTATAGAAAATAAATCAAAATAATTTATAAAGTTTAATATTTAGTAAGCTCAATGTTGGAGGATGAAATTAAAAAAAAAACTAAATTTAAAATAAAAAAAATCATAAAAATATTTTGAGGATCAAATATGAAAAAAAAACCTTAGCATTCTAACGTTCATTGCCAAAATGTAAAGGAATTTTAATATATGTTAGTTTTATTAAAAATATTATTATTGTGGAAAGTCACTAATACAAGTATGATCTAGTAATTCACCATTTAGTGTTAATCACACTTTTATAAATGCAATTCAAGTCTTTCCAGTTTCCACACGGCCGGAATGAGAGCCTGCAGGGAAGATGAAACTCAAGGAAATTTAAATATAAATTATATAATAGCTCATCACCTCTCTCTTTCTTTTTGATAAACTAAAAGATTTTCAAGATTATGAAATCTCATAATTTTTCATCACAGGTTCCCAATTCCAATAGAGACTATAGTCTCCAATAGCCAAAACCTGCTGTGATTGACACACATGAGTGACATGACTTCTCAAGAAAAAGGTAAAATTTGTCAGGTCTTAGAACAACGTGATTTTCCATGTCAACTTCTTCAGGTGTTGAAGACTAATTTGTGTGCCTCATATTTCTTTCGCTGATCTTCACAAATTTTGTCCTTGGAAAGAAAGAACGCTGCTCCAGAACCAACATGTCCGGCACCGCTTGATGTAGCTATAAAAAAAAACTCGTGATTTCCTTATTAATATATGGTTATGCATGATGCAGGTATAGCAAACTCTATCAAAAGGAGGTGTTCTAATTTCTAAAAGATAAAAATGAACTTATTCCACAACTGAGAATACATGCAGAATTTAACAGAAAAAAAAAGACCTAAAAGTTAACTCTCTACATGGTTAACCATGCTTGTCAGTTTCATGCTCGATCAGGTGGGATACATGATACAATCCTCGAGATTTGGGTGATCAAGAATGTTAAAATCATGAACTCTTCAAGGCTGATAAAGCTTCTTTCGTTGTGGCTGAAATAACTGCGTCTGATGCATTTGGCAAGTAATAGTATTTTCCTGTAGAGAAAGATTTGTTAGCACAATTAATTTGTCATGGCCCTCTTGAAAATGAAGAATTAAAGAGTTTTCAAGTAGACAAACCTTGAGCAACTCTTGCGATTTCTTTAGCAAAACCAGTTGAAACGAACTTGTTTTCTGTGTCAATGACGAGGAGTGACATCCCTGCCTTGTATATTTTCCCAGCCACTTCAAGAATCTCATCCTTCATCAGACAAACAGAAAATGCATTACAATCATAGAAAAGAAAAACTGTAGCAAAATTTTAGGATTGCAGATTTGCTTCTCTATGCACCTCTTCACACAGATAAATTGCAAATCAAGATTTGGGATCTAGAATTTAACGTCCAACATAAGGTATGTTTTAGCAAAAGTGGTGACAAGAAAATTATGCATCCCTTTATAACAAGCTTATTTGGATGGTTGCATATACTCGAATAAGTTTTGTATAGTCTAAAATCAGATAAAAAAAGGTCTAAAATCTGATAGGTCTTGATCATTTCAGAGTGAGCAAATTAGGCAATCTCCTGTATGGGGTCTGTCCGTCTAGTGCCATTTAGAAGCTTTTGTGTTGCAGTTGGCGATATGCTACATGTCTATTCAGAGCTCAAAATTTACCTTCAATTCTTGTGTCGAAGGTCTTGGAGCATCAGGACCAGCAGCTTCGGGATCAGTAGACCTTTTTAGTGATATATTGGCTCTGCCATCAGTTATTGCAACAATCATTATGCGTCCAACATCACCACTCTTCTCTGCATTTAACCCAACCCTGACAGCCTATAAAAAAATCAAGCTCATAAAAGTTAGAATCAGGAAAACAAAATTAGGGATGTGTGTATGCAATTCCAGAAAGCTGATTGCAACAAAAACAAGTGCTGCGCAGCAGCATTTTTTAACAATTTCATGAATAAATCAGAAAGGAATAGCAGCTCAGAAGTTAAAAAAGTAAAGATAATGGCATCAGTTTTCAGCAAGTATATACATGGGATGTCATTCACAATATAAAACACACAGAATACACGAGCACAAATTGAAATATTCAGTAACAGAAAAATTTCCATTTTATGGGAATTCATTTGTTGAGATGTGAACTGGGGGGATAAACTAGATCTGCTTACAGTTGTTAGGCCATGAGCTAAGGGAGAACCACCACCACATGGAAGCCTTTCAAGGCGCTTTCTTGCCATTGAAATTGATCTGGAAGGAGGCAAAAGAACTTCAGCAGCATCTCCACGGAAAGGAATAATAGCAACCTAATTCACATTGACCAGAAAAAGAGTTAGAAAGAATCAGTTGTTTACAATGTGTTAATAGTATTCGATAGTTAAAAGTGCTAGATGCCATCCGGAGCTAACTTCTTTTAGTATAGAAGAATCAGTAGAAATTTGAAGTATAAGGTTTCACAACAATTGAAGTACATGACAGATGTGCTAATTATATATACCTGATCCCTGCTTGTGTAACTCTCAGCAAGCAACTTTAGTGCTGCACCTTTTGCATTTTGCATTCGATTCAATGCCATGCTCCCACTAGCATCAACCACAAATATTACCTGCCATTAACTATGTCTATGAGAATCCAGACATATTAGAAGTTTCAACACTTCAAGGGAGCTCTTTTACCCTCTTTCTCTCTCAATGTCAGGGAAATCAAAACAGCACCAAAACTCCCTCCCTCAATAATGGAACAGAACTTAAACCAAATGCACCCTTTCACAGCAATGGAACAGAAATTAGCCCAACATACCAATCCCATTAAGCTCACAGTGGTTGAAATCTATATATTATTATTACCAGACAAAAAATCTGATAGTGTGGTTGAAGTCTCTAAGATTCAAATTCCATATACTACTAAGAAAAGTCATTATGTTTTGAAGTTTACTTTCATCTCTTTATGGCAAAATGATGGCAATTAAAATTTAAAAATTGAATCTAGAACTTCCACTGAATGGTATACCACACTAATCATAACCTTGAAACACAATCAAAGATAAATATACTGAACTGCAACAGAATTTTGTTTTGAAGCAGAATCATTTTTTCTCTAAAGGAAGTCGAGGATAAATGCAAATAATACAAGAATCCATTGTTACCAGTGCTCCGGCTTTTCTTGCCATTCTCTTTGCCCTCATGTCAGTTTTCTCAACATAAACCTTCCTACTCTTTTGAGTGTCCTTCTCTTTACGCAATTTTTGATATGGAGCAGCTGCCCTGAGGGTTGCATCCACCGCTAATCTCTTTACAGGACCCTTGAATGAGGAATTCAGGAAAATGGATGAAGCAAACCATTCAGTAGGGCAAGGACAAACAGATTATTATGATTTTAGAAAAGGACTGTTAATTCATAATCTAAAGAAGAACCAAAGATAAAATCAATGTATTGGATACAAAGTGATCAGAATTCCTTGTACTGTTATGTCTAGTCATGTAAAATTCTACAGAGAAAAAAAAAAACTGGCCTGAAGTGGAATTTAATTGTCGTTTAAAAAGAAAAGGAGGACAGGGGAGGTAGAAGAGATTCAGGGGACAAACCTTTGGGAGCATGGGTTTAATATACCGTCCTCTGTCCTCCGAAAATATCACATTCTTTGCTCTCCCAGCCTTCCCTCGGCGTCTCTGTGCTTGTTGTGCAAAGAAGAGAAGTTTCTCATCAACGAACCCTCCTTCCGCATCAAAGATGAATTCTTCAGGTATTTGTTCCTGCTGTTGTTCATTCTCTTTATCGTCATCCTAGTTACAGAAAAGAACACTCACATTTCAAACAAGTATGTTCCAGGTAAATAAAGAAGAGATGAATGATAAGTCAGAAGACACCAAACAACAATCTGTTTTCTTGTCTTTCCTTTTTCCTTTTTAAAATATAATATTGGAAAGACCAGAATAATTTTCTGCATCAAACAAATAGTTCATCAATGTTAAGGAACCTTTTGATCTTCCTCCTCATTCTGCTCATCCCCAGAATCTTGATTTTGAGGAGGTGGTGGAGGTGGAGGCTGTTGGTCTTGCTGCTCAGGTGGTTTCTCATTAATTATTGAACGAGGAAGAATAACCAGTTCTACCTGCATAAGATGGTATATCAGAATAGGAAGATAGTAAACTTTATGCAAATCTTATAAAGAGATCATTTCAGTAAGTAGATACAAAGGGATGGTGATAACAAGAGCTAAATTTTTTATAGAAATTATATAAAAGGGTTGAAATCTGTCTCAGAAACTTTGTATAGAAGTGGTTATATCAGTGAATCTTCATCGCAAGCAATGAACACAATTCTTTTCATTTTTCTCTCATTACTTATGAGCACTATGTTTCAGGAAAAATACTTTACAGCTTTCTTAAGGTCATCCACTGTCACTTTTTCACGTCCTTCTAAAGCAGTCAGGCATTTTGCAACACGGGCAGCATAGAGCTCAGCTCTGTGTCCCTGCCATTCATAATATACGTTTAGAAGATCTTAATAGCAGCTCAA
>Ga0307510_10011656_pt1 | contig 10438 bp, 12 predicted proteins | sample 12_EM_MG_FD_207224 | JGI IMG/M metagenome (GOLD analysis project Ga0307510, IMG submission 207224) | Populus trichocarpa ectomycorrhiza microbial communities from riparian zone in the Pacific Northwest, United States - 12_EM | ecosystem: Host-associated > Plants > Roots > Unclassified | place...
AGAAAAGGACGGAAAAATGAGAGGCATGGGGGGTATAGGGGGAGATGGTATTACCAGGTGATACAGGGAGATATGTATGTAATACATGAGGGAGAATATTTTTTGCTGATGGCAGATTAAAGATGCATACCGCAGGTCAAACAAGAATAACGCCACCCAGCAGATCTTGTCGCAATATGGCTGCCAACATGCACTAGGAATGAGGTTGCAGATTATAGAAGCACTTTCGAAAGTTAAAGCTGAGATAGTGGCTGAAGATAGTGGGATGGAAATGCCGGCTTTTTCAAGTCACAGTACTCCTCGCCAGGTTCTTAAAGGCCGTATGAAGAACACTAGTACACTGACCGAACTATGCGCAACCCTCAAGATGCATTATTCCGACATGATGCAGGAGATACTATGCTTTACCAGGCAGACTGCTGCGGATGACCGGCCGTTGCCAGCTGACCCTACCGAACTAGTGTTACTCCCTGTAGAAGGATTTGCTCAGCTTGAAATTCCAGTCGCTGACTTTCAGGAAACTAACAGGTTCCAGATCCACTGGGCCCGCTACACTGGAACAAAGGCATTCCCTAACGGTGGCCCCAGAAACCATCGGGTATGGGTCCAGACTGGTGGGGAAGTGAACTATGGAGATTTACGAGGACGGGTGGTGGCTCGGTTGCTAGCACTTTTCAAGATAAGAAATATTCTCAGTGAGGCGGGATCTGTCTATTGGTTGGCATTGGTTTACATACTCGATCAGGTCAATAGTGGCAGATTTCACATTGCGAGCGGACATATTCAAGTGGGCAGCCGGGTCAATGGTGGGGACATGTAAATAGTCAGTATAGGGGCAGTGATCAGACAGGCGCAGGTAATTCCTAGTGGGGAGAGGCAATGTATAGTGAATCACAAGATTGTTCTGCTGAGGTTTAATGAAATATATTAAATTATTCTATCTAATTATATACCGTATTTATACGAGTTCAGGCTGGGGACTTAAGGTGGCAGTTCCCATATTGAGTGTCCAGCTTCAACTCAGCCGCGGGAGTACTACACAATCCACTTGCATTTAAGGGAATATTTTAAATAGGTTGAATTGCTTTGGAGGAATATGTGGCCAAATTGAACCCGTCCACTTAAGATTGCAGTGCCCATATTGAGTGTCCCGCTTCAACTCGGCCAGGCGGGAGTACTACACGATCCGCGGGCGTTTAAGGGAATAGTTTAAATAGGCTGAATTGTTCTGTATGAATATGTGGCCAAGTTGAAGCCGTACACTTAAGATGGCAGGTCCCATAGTGAGTGTCCGGCTTCAACTCAGCCGCAAGAGTAATATCCGATCCGCGGGTGTTTAATGGAATATTTTAAATAGCTTGAATTGAGTAGGCGGTCGAGTTGAAGCCGGCGACTTAAGGGAGAGATTTCCCTTAGAAAGTGTTTGGCTTCAACTTGGCCGCGTGAGTTCTGCGGATGATTAATAATCCCAATTTATTCTCTCCTGTGGCGAAGTCAACCAAAGTAGGCGGTCGCCATGGTGGCCTCGCCGGGCGTCTTGTGAACAGTAAGGGAATTATGGAAGTGACAGTAGGGCGCAGGCTAAGAAAAGAGCACCGTAGGATGTCAGCTGACGGGAGCGGACAAATCTAGGTTGCTAGAGGTGAGAGAGTATCTGGGAGGGCCGGCGGATGCGCGCAGTTGGTAACAGTAGGCAGAAGGCCTATAGACGAGAAGATAAGGGGGCGGATACAACATGAAGGCGCTGGGAGGGTGTGGGGTCGCAAGGAGCGCATCAGACACTTTGAAGGGAAGTAGGGTGTCTGGGCGCACCAGACGCAAGAGATGAAAGGCAAAGAGAGCTTGGGAGATCCGAAAGGATGGGAGGCAAAGAGTGGGCTGGCTTCGTCTGGACGCGGGCTCACTACTTTCGGTGAAACTGTTTTTTTGCTAATGTCATACATCTCCCCACTGGTGTTTGAGGAATCATCAAGCAATGGAGAAGAAATCTTAACAATATAACAAGTTAAACAAGTTATATTTGACACTTAGATATTTTGACTACACCTTACTTCTTTACCTTTACCAAACGATTATCTATGAGCCTTCCTGACCATTAAATCTGTTGCCTCCAATATTCCCGGCCTAGCTAGCTTGAAATTCTACCCTGTTAGCTATCCCATATCACAATAAGCTTTAGGCTGTAGTATTGCCATATAGCAAGGTGGTAGGCGTGTAAAATGATCAACATATAAAGAAATTCAGCATGAGCTATAGCATTTCTGACTCAGAAGTACCTGCATTTCAAGATATTCTACTTTCTACCGCTTTTCAAAGTTTAGCTAAGATAGAATCCTTCATTCTGAGAAAAACTCAAATTCTCTCCTTGGTCTATCACTCTTGTAAATGTCTAATTGAAACTAAAGAGACACAACATTATTATTTGAATACTCTGAGTATTTTTTGTTATTTTTAAAAATCTTTATGTAGTATAGTTCCAGAAAGCCTAGACTCTATACCAATTTTCTGAGAAAGGTTTTGACAATATTTCCTGTAACACCAAGTGTAACACTATTATATTTGTCATCCTTCCATGTATATTTCAGTCCTTTACACTCTAAGTTTATTCAATATAACAACTAATATAATCAGTAATACCAACTGAATATATTAAAACAGGATAAAGGATAATACTAAAGATAACTTGAAGGGGAGGTTAAAAACTGTGACTTGGGACTTGGCGCATAGGATAGGTGTTTACAAGAGTGTTACACTTGGCATTACCAGCAAAATTGTTCCTATTTTTTGTCAGATCATTTGTGTTGGCTCCAGTTTTCCTGAACCTTACAATTGCGACGTAAATATAGAGTGGGCAAGAGCAATTTTACACCAAAAATGTCTAATTTCACACTCTCATACGACCAAATACTTGAATTAAAAATAGTGTAAGTTCATAAAATGGTCAAAAAATATGTAAACTACTTGACTTATACTGTAACCTTGAATGAATTTAAATTATCTGAAGAGTAGTTGCAATAAAGAACAAAACCTTTCTCAAAATCATACCAAGACCAATGTTTTTGGTGGGAATAATGTGTCTTGACGGAATTTCAAAGTTCAACTACATACCACTTCTGAGAAGTTGGAAATTGAACAGAAATTTGTATATAAAAAATGATACCCCTAATTGTGCCAAGGTAATGGCGTCCACCACTCCCCGATTGCTTGCAAACTCGCAACCCAGGGGCACTCCAGAGGAGTGCTCCACAGCTCAACAATAATTTTTTTCTTAAGGATAATTTGATGCTCTACAATGAGCTTTTCTAAGTAGAATTTTATATTTATAAATAAATTTATACAATAAGAATTCCATTCCTAAGATTAAACCACCAAAAAGGTAATTTAATACACAATAATAAGCCTGTGGAAGCAATAATTCTGTGCCTGCCGGTAATAATGAACTGGCAGTCATCTACTTTACAGAGCAGTTCATGTATTCTGAGTCTTCTCTTCTAACTTCCACACATAAAGCCTTCACCCCCTTCTTGCGGTTTCTTCTCAAATAATAATCTATTCTTAAGAATAGAATCATTATTGTATAAATTTATTTATAAGTATGAAATTCTAGTTATAAAAGCTCATTGTGGAGCATTAAATTATCCTTTAAGAAAACAATTATCATTGAGCATGAAATTATCGTTGAGCTGTCGGGCACTCCTCTGGAGTGCCCCTCGGTTGCAAGTTTGCGAGCGACCGGGGGTGGTGGATGCGACCACCTTGGCACGATTATTGGTTTTAGTGGTTCTATGCAGAGTTTGTATTTTTGTGAATTTTCTCTAGGGTAATATCTTAGTGTGAAATTTGCATTTTTTCCGTCCCACTTGTATCATACATAAAAAATTATTATTTGATATAGAGAAATTTCTTTAGATGATATTGAAAGTGCAGGGTCATGTGGGGCGTTGTGATGCAATCAATCGTCATTCCGCGGTTAATTTTGTCCACGCAGCATATTCAAAATCTGGGACAGTGAGGTGTATTTCTATGTGTATTTCTATGATAATATATAGCACACAATTCTTGAAAAACTGTCCAGGACAACAAAGAATCTGGGAGACTGAGGTCAGGGACAACGGGGTCCAACTGCATATGCCTATCCTTTGGGAAGTTTGAAACAATAAAATTCGGACGATGCATCATCAGAACCCCTACGGCTTTGTGATTTGCTAGAAATATCCTGAGTCCTTAAGGGTGCTGAGTCATTGAGCATAAAGAAGATGACCAAATTCCGCTGCGTGTCAGCGTTCCATGGCCCGAATTTTACTGTTTCACACCGACCAAGAGATCAGTAGGGAGATGGTCGCTGAAGCACCCACTCCTGATTCCTATCCGGGTTCAAGTTTTTTTATTTTTTACCCTTTCTCGCTCAAGAGATGTAGGTATTCTGACAGGCCAAGAGGGGGGCGGACCAGAAAAATAATGACTAAATTTTGCGAAAAACCATCTCCCTAGGAACTTAGGATAGTCCATACGGTACTTATTGTCTCCCCGAGCACGGTATGGTGCTGTAGTGAACTCGGAAAAACGTTGTGAATCCAACCCTCCCTTTCCAGAAAGAATTTCAAACAACCATCACATGCTGCAACGTGCTTGATTTGACCACCTCCTCCACTCCTTTCTACCATTCCCTTCTTTTGGCCACGCCAAGTGTAGTATGGATAAGCACTAGTGTGCCAAGAGGTGCTAGCATCCCTCAATCTACTCGAGTACACTAGCCCTCATCACATCCGCCTCGGAGGACTAAAGACTTGGGAAAATTAGAGGGTGGATGTTTGAGACTCCCAGAGTTGTTTATTAGATTATACTCCTTCCCCCACCCCCCCCCCCCTGTTTTCTATAGAACCACTCACCTGGCCCAGCGTTAATATCTTGGTGTGTGATGAGGTCCAGGCTCGTGTCGCGGGTGTTTATCTTCAACATACCCCCAGTTATCCATCCGCGATGCCCAACAATAATCGCACCCTGCCATCCCGGATGGCCAGGATCCGAACGATCTGCTCGGTACAATGAGTGATCCGGGACAGCTGCTCAATTTTTGGTGTTAGGAGCTTCGGAATTTAGTGAGATTAGTACGAGAGAGTGATGCATTCGGGCTATCGATATCGGGGAGAGAGGGTGTGAGCGTATTTGGAAGGTTTGAGAAGGGTCTTGGCGGTCCCCTGAGCATGAGCCCTTTTTCTAAAAGTTCAGCTTTCCTTAATTATCACACAAGTACCGGCATCATAGTGCACTGTCAATACGGCAATTGTCCGGGCGTTGTAGTCACACCCCGCCATCCAGGATTTCGACAATCCGGATCCCTCGCTGTCCCGGATGAACCTCCTTGATCTCGAAACCTCTTCACCCAAATACTTAACCTCGTCCGGATCACAAGCTGCACCGGGAAAATTCTTTGGATCTCGGCCATTCACAAGCAGGGTAGCAAATTGCGATCCATCCATCCATGTGTGTGTGTGTGGGTGTGTGTGTGTCTGTGTGTGTGTGTGTGTCCTCTTTCAGCACTCACAGTCTGACTGTGAATGCTTGTGGCGATCATGGACCCCAGTGGGATCTTGTGCGGTACCAAACTTGCTGTGTACTAGGCTCGAGTACCGGGGGGTCGAATATAGGTTTCCCGGGCCGCTTTTAGGGGCTTTTGTGCTCTTTCTCTGGATGTGATATTGGCCGACGAGTGGTTGTTTCGGTGCCCACAAGCACAGTCCAGATGCGATGTTGTCTAATGCAGCAGACCCGAGGGGGATTCTCGGTCTACTTACCGATATCAGACCGGGACAGTGGGGTGTGAGGAGGGATCGGTCCAAGCATGCAGGGATGAAGCGCCCCCTTGGCTGGGCCGGTGGATACCGTACCAGTACTCGAGGAGTGTGTGATGGGGTGAATTACTCTCGTAATCCTGTTCCGAAGCTAGATGAATTTGGACTCATTCAGCGAGCTCACTATACTATAGCCTTATTCTTTGGGGGAGTGCCCCACCAGTAGTACCCCACCGTATCAGCTTCTACTCTGCTTCTCTGTACTATTCTCTTTCCTTTCCCCAAGTTCTCAAACGTTAAGGAGGTGGTCGTATACTGCCCAGTGTCTCGCTTTAGCTAGCTTATAAGTCTTGCCCCGTTGCCTGACAGAACATATAGGGGAGGAGGAATATGCATATTGTAAAAGCGAAGCGCCCCCTCCCCACCCCCCAACTATTTCATAGATTGATTACTAACTTCCCCCTCCTTCTCGTTCTCGTTCTCGCTCTCATAACCACCTCGCTCTCCCTCCATCTCATCCCGTTCGATCGTGGCTAATCATCTTTTCCCAAACCTGAGTCCAATTCAGTAAGGAAAGTTCGCCATTCGTTACTCACACCCACGCACCTTTTTTAAAAAATTATATTTTTTCTTGCTCGACCATACAATGCCCCCCAAACGCATGCACACCAAATCTCGAAACGGCTGCATGACTTGCAGAAGAAGAAGGGTGAAGGTAAATGAAAACATTCCACGTTTCTATCATCTATCTCCGTCAATTATACTGTCCCGATATGATGGTGATTGGATATGGCAGCCAGATCGGCTGACGGTAAACGAACGAGGACTCTAGTGTGATGAGATCAGACCGATATGTACAAACTGCACCCGCCGGGAACTTGATTGCGTTTACGCTGCTTCTTGTCCTCCTGGACGACCTGGGATCTCTCGTTCCCCTGCTTTCCCCGCTGCTTCTTCTTCTTCTTCCTCTTCTTCCAGCGCTTCTCCCCCCCCATCACAAGCCCTATCCCCACGGCTACGGACTGTTCCGCTGCCGCCACCACTGCAGCAATCTCACACCCCAGCTTCGACCAAGTCCCGCAAAAGCGGTAGCACCACGCTAGTAGCGCTCGCAAGGCAATTTGATTTGCTTCTTCTTGAGGCCCGGGCGAAATCCCCTTCTCCTCTTCCAAGAATCTCGTTATCAAGAGTTGATTTGGACAACTTGAGTCTTTTACACCACTTTACAATACGAACATTCAACTCCCTATCAAACGATACAATCGGGCATGAAATATATCGGGCTTGCTATACAAGGATAGCTTTACAGAGTGAATTGGCAATGCATGCGCTCCTAGCGGTTACGGCGCTGCATCGGAGCAAGACGGCAGGAACATCCCAAATGGCATCACACTATCAAATGATTGCAGCCAGCTACTACGATCGAGCGCTCAGTTCTTTGAGGGTGGCGGTCCTCGATCCAACACAAGATGCAACCGCCCTTTTTGCGGCAAGTTCGATGATAGCATACTACGGCCTCGGCTGTTACACCGGTGGTGTGCCCAGGCACATGCCAAGAGTCGTCACCTGGATACCTCTCGTTAGAGGTATATATGCCATACTCATGCAATGGTTCATACAAATCAAACAAGGCCCCCTAGGGTCTTTCATGACACAGGGCGCCGAAGGGGTCCTTGAGGGGGGTGACTTTTTACCCCTCCCAGCAGCCCTCTTCGACCTAGCCCTTGAGACGCCCCCCACATCAAACATACCCCACATCGGCGATGACGAGATTGTAGATGCTGTCGCAGCATCCGCATACAGGGATGCTCTCAACGAACTGCGAAAAGTCTGGAGCAACTTCTGGGCAACTGGGTACCGGGTCGCCATATGTGCACAATTCCTCAGCAAAGCGCCGGATGAGTACGTTCTCTATCTCCGGCAGGGCAGACCACGCGCGCTGGTGATATTCTGTCACTATCTGTGCATGATAAAGAAGCTCGATGGGTTCTGGTGGATAAAGGGAAGCGCCCAGGAGGCGTTTGTCGCGATTGAGGGGAGGCTAAGCACTAGATGGAGGGAGCAGTGGCTAGAATGGCCCAGGTCATTTATCATGGGGGACTTGGAGGAGGTCGTTGGAGAGTCCGTTTAATAGTAGGAAAAATAAGTAAAACGGTGGTGTTTGGGGGTGTATTTCCCGTCCTATTTTTTGTTTATTATAATGTCTCTTGTATCGGAGTAACTTGCTTTCGCTTTCTTTCTTTCTTTCTTTCTCCCTCTATGTCCCTGTTTGTTAATTGGATGCGGGTTCGGACCCGGGTTGCTGAGAATCTCTTGAACCGTTCTGGTGCATTGACTTCTTCGATCACATTTGCCTATCATCATAGCTACGGTATAGCCGGGTATTGGTGAAACTATCCTCGGCCGGATGACATAACATGGCATCCAGCTGTAACCTAAAACACGCCTCGCCTTTGATGAACGGGAAAGTGCAGAGTGTGCATACCGTAGGTTCAGTTAAATTTAAGTTTAACAATCCCACAACGAGCAAGAGAAACAAGAGTCGTGGTACTGTTCCGGTACGCTGGTACCGGATCGTGAGTGCAGTCCTCCAACAGTCGCCCTCTTCAGGTAAGGTCGTTACAATTCCCGTTCTGGGATGGTGGGAGTCCCTGTACTACCGTAAACTCTCGTTAAATCCACCATCGGGGAACAGAAATCACAGTCTAAACTGCAAATAGGCTTAGTAGGGCATGTTAACAAAATTACGAATACCGGTTAATGAGATCCAATGGCTCATCTTAAACAAGCTAACGTATTTTACCTAGTGTTGGGACATGTCATAGTTATGGGACAATTTTTACATCAGAAATATAACATACAGAAACATCAACAGAGCAATGCAGAGTACACAGAATCACATCAGATTTTGTATTTAGAATGCCCATAGGGGTTTGAATTCACCTGTCAGATTACAGGTTCACTAGACCACTAGTACTGCAACTATCATACATTTAGTATAAAAACAAAGAATTTCAAACAAGTTTAGCTATTCAGGTGCCAAATTTTGAGCAAAAATGGTAAAATTATTTCGTTTCCTAGTACAGGTACTCTGAGGTCTGAACCTTAATTGAGAAGTAATTGCAAGTTGATTGGAACTTTACAGGACCCAAGTCGTTGGTTTAAAGTAGTGTACCTATTAATACAGTGTAACATACCTCAGTAACTACATCATAATCACTTACCTCATCCATGCCAGTCAACCTTACACTACAAGAATCTTCCCCATCTGAGCTTAAAGTATAATTTAGTTTCCTCTGTATTGAAGAGGTTTTTTGCTTTCTGCCAGTAGACTTGGGCTTTTTTGAACTGATTGAGTTGATTTTTGTTGTATAGTGATTTCAGAAAATATACAGTTTTGAGGAAAAGATTAGACTACAACATTTCAAATTCACGACTTGGGATAAATACAAGAACCTTCTCTTTGCAAATCTAGAGTATGATTCTCCAGACCTATGTATTTCAGCTGCCTTAATTTGCTCTCAAGAATATGCAATTTTCAATTCTCCAATCTCATTTAATTTACTGCTACATATTTTTCCATACTTACTATTTATTAAGAACTCAATCATTGACAATTACATGAATTTAATTCAACTTTTGCTAGCAAATAGCCAAGTGGTTTGTCCTTATTGCCTACAATTTCTAAATCTATTAAGCCTGTGTTGATGGAGATATAAGTATCTTACATATTCTGTTGCTTGTTTGTAAAAGCGTCCCATAACTATGACATGTCCCAACACTAGGTAAAATACGTTATACCGCATCTGGAACACGCTATTTCTTCTCGAGGTGTTTTGTCTCTGATCAGGAGGGGTCCGAGGCCGATGGGCGATGGTGGATTTAACGAGAGTTTACGGTACCGGTATCCATTGGTCCACCACCAACCCAGCACCTAGCTAAGACACAAAAAAATAAAATACACATCGCATGAGTAAGATCGGCAATTACGCCCTTCTATCGTGGCGCACCCCTCTCGGAATTATGCAGCGCTTATTGGTGTGGCATATCTGTGCTCGTAATTATCGAGGTTGAGCACCAGCGTGCGTTCTTATTTTTTTGCGTTTTTACATGCCACGAGCTCAGGGTGAAGAAAGCGAGGTTAAGCACGACCGTGTGTTCTTCTGGCGGTCGCTTTTGAAGGTAGTGGAGAATTCTAGTACGAATAGGATAAGAGTTGTTTTTCCTCTCCCTAAAACCTGATCTTAAATCAATTATATGCTTTGTTTATGTCTCACATCATAAGCACGAACAAGTTTTTTTCCGTTCTTATTATGCAACAAGAGAAGGTCGTTGCAGTGCTTATGTCTCCAAAAATGGTTTAGCGAGTGAGGTTTAGTGTGGTTGCCGTGGGTTTGAACGCCCGACGGTGCTTAACCTCGATATTGCCTGACGCTTGTCGACTAGAACGGATTGCTATTGCATATACTGTGCCACTATTACCTGAGGCTGATGACGATTTCGGCCTATATGATAGGCTACTCGAATACTTGGAAAGGCGCTAGCAATCTACTCGTACTCGGGTGTCAGGGTTAGTCCGCGAACACCAGGATTTATTCTGAGCATGAGCTAAAGTGGCAAATATCCAATAGAAACCTTGAATAGAT
>Ga0307510_10011658_pt1 | contig 10436 bp, 11 predicted proteins | sample 12_EM_MG_FD_207224 | JGI IMG/M metagenome (GOLD analysis project Ga0307510, IMG submission 207224) | Populus trichocarpa ectomycorrhiza microbial communities from riparian zone in the Pacific Northwest, United States - 12_EM | ecosystem: Host-associated > Plants > Roots > Unclassified | place...
ACTTCGGGATCGAACCAACGAGCACACTATGCTCACTCATGTAAGTAAAATGTAAGAACCACTACACCATTCAGCTCTACCCTTCCTATGCCTTTAGTGATATTTGACCAACTGCTAATGATGAAGAGTAGATACAAGTGTCTGAACATGACTTTTCTTGAATAACTAGTTTATTTTTCTAGTCCATGCCTGAAAATCACAGATGATTGCTCAAAATATGATCAAAGTCAGTACTAAGAAAAAAAAAAACACATCGACACAACATGTCTAGGTCATGTGACTGAAATTTACGAACTGGTTTGCGTTCTGCTGTTGTTGACTAAGGTATCCCACGGCTGTGGCTGACATTATTTGCCAGCCTACGGGGCAGGTTCTGCGAAACTAAGGTTCACTGTTGACATAATCACACTCGGCATTACCCGACACAGCACTAGGATCAGGCATAACCTGCCCCGTTGGGTGGTTAGGAGCCTGCATGTGCCAAATGCGTTACAAAACTGACAAATTGGGATTAATATTGAGACAATCTCTCTTTTATCTGATCGATGGTCGATACTGCGTAGGTCATTTTGCCTGCCAGTGCAAGGGGAAGTGAGCTGCTCTCCAACCAACAACGAAATCGGGTGTTTGACATGGACATGGCAATGACGCATGAAGGGCGCGTGTGACGTGTCTCCAGCGAGCAAGTCAAATCGCACGACGTCGGTGGGTGTTGACGATGACGGTATCTGACGACGAGCCCTCTAAATGGGGAACTCCGAGGCGTTTCGCTGCTGCGGGAGAAATTCAGGGGTGACGTGACCCTGCGGTACCCACGCGGCCAGGGCAGACGTTGCCGACCCGGAAGGTGGAGGGCTCGAAGCGATAGTGATGGGCAACAACGACGATGAGTCCTCTGTAGTATCGTGCTAAGGCAACAAAAAATTTGATCGTCAGATCGTCAGACGACGAAAGGGGTCGCATCCCCGACGGTCCGACCTAGTGCTCCCGACGCCCAAGCGGTATATGGTGGGAGACTCGGACAGGGGTCCGGTCACAGCATATATTAAAATTAAAACAAAACGAGAGGGCAGTCTAGTATCAGTATCCAGGGTGCCAGTGTGTATTTCACCCATTACCGACCCGACTCGGGGGACGCTCTTCGATTTCATTCCGCGATTTTGCGGTCGGTCCCGAGTCCCGCAAGTCAGCAGGGCTGCCAAGTGCGGTTCCTTGGAGGGGTTTTCCCGATAACCGTCTTCCGTCTCAGGGTCAAGGTGTTCGCAGAGTTCGTGCTGCTCATGATGATCGATGATCAATTCTCTCATCATGGTCATTTTAGCTCGGGGATTCCGCCACTGACAGTGCCAGGGGTCAGATGAGGCATATCTTCGTGCCATCCTGCCATGAGGCTTCTAACGTCAAGTTGTTAGGAAGGACCCATAAGTAAGGGAGACAGATTTCTACGCCGTACATGGCGACTACAGATGTTCGAACGTGAAATCTGATGAGAAAATAGCGCAACAGTACACAATAAGGACTTCTCCGAATTACCCTCGTCAAAGATAGTGTAGATTACACATTTACTCCATTTTCAAAACAACGCGACCAACGACTGTACCCTGTTCCATGCCTTCGTACACCCTAATGAGGTAGGACGATTAGCAATGCGCACTTAGGTAGGGTCCACGAAAATGACGTACTCAGATAATGCTGACAACGGCTTGAGTGCTAAATGACACTGGATCTTGCCCCTCGAAGCGATGTCTAAGGCTTCGTGAGCGTCTTGACGGTTGCTGAGATCGGTTACCAATGAGTTTTGTTTACTCGGTCACTCTGAATGGAACCAAAAAAGGTGGATGCGCACCCAACATAGGATCCAATAATGTTGATGCTCTTGACCACAGTCCAGAAGATAGACGCGCCGATCTTCGCTTTCCCGGGGAGGCCGACAGCGAGGAGTGCACCACCAGGACGGAGATAGTCAACCGCCTGCTCATATCCAGTGCTCTAAACATCGGGTTTTGTGAGTTGCTATAAGATGCCCACAGAACTTTGAAAAAAGAGCTCACACTGGCCGCCGAAACAAGTGCTGCATGTGGGCCATCTCCGCCCGCGGCATCTTTGATATCTTTCACGAGGTCTTTGGTCTCACGGAAGTCGACCCATTTCTCCGCTCCGAGCTGCAAGCAGAGCTCTCTCTTTTCCGCTCCCGTATCTGTGCGACACTGCAATGAGTAATGGGCTGAAGGCTATTCAAAGGTTAGGCGACGGACCAACTGCCACAACTCGTAGTCCGAAGGCATGGACGGCATACTGGACAGCTGTAAGGTATTATCGATTATCGGTTGAGGTGGGATAGGAAAAGTAATAGAGGTGGTGCGAACCGAGATGTCCGAGACCGCCGCCCGCGCCAGGAATCGCAATCCAGTCACCTGGTTTCGTCTGGCTGTGCTTCAACGCACGGTATACGGTGACACCCTGAACACGCGATTGTCAACCTTTCCTGTGGCTATGCAGTGGCGAGAAGCAAGTAAGTAATACACACCGCGCAGAGGAAAGAAGCCGCGTCTTCGCTTTTGAGGTTCTCGGGAATAGGCGTGACGTGGGCAACATAAGAAACCTAATCGCACCGATTTGGCATCACAGACGGGCAAAGAATCGAGCAAATCATACCACATATTGAGCGAACGTTCCATCCACGGTATATCCGCTGAGTTTCGCCTTGGAACAGTCTGTAAATCAATTACACATTTAAGCATCGAGAATAGGGGGAGGGGACCAGAAGCATACTCTGTTCCAAGCCTTTGCGACACTGCTCGCACTGTAGGCACGAGTCTGCGAGCCACTTGACGCCGACTCGATCGCCAACCTTGACTGGAGAATCGAGAGTGTGCGCGCCAATAGCGACGATTTCGCCGACGCCTTCGTGACCGCCGACAAGAGGGAGTTTGTGAGGAAGTGGCCAGTCGCCAAGGCGGGCGTGCAAGTCGGTGTGGCATACGCCAGTGCAGTGCATCTTGATGAGGCACTCTCCTGGAGCGAGTTCCTCTGGCTGCTTCACCGGGTGGTCATCCCTGACGCTGATGGGTGCATCGGCAGACACGACAACAGCGGCCTTCTGTGTTCTTGGGATGTTATGAGACATTGGAAGAGAGGAAAGTTGTTTGTGAAGGATGACGATAAGGAGAAATTAAGTGGAGCATTTATACGGAAGAGCCTGCTCCAAGTGGGTCCAGCTTGATAGAGCTATAGACTCGGAGCTATAGTTGGAAAGCAGTGGCAGTTCAATAATGAACCGTAATCACGTGATCTAGGATTTACAATGACGAGCCCCATCTCGTCACACCTAGACCTGGTGGCGAGGATGTCCTCGAACTGCATCCAGGCTACTTCATAAGCGAAGCGGATAGGGGTCCTGTGGGCTAGTGCCGCTGAGAGCAGTCTCGCTCGTTTGTCGTCGTCAACAAGCGCATATTTCCTAGAACCCATCCCGCCCCAGGCCCTTGGCAGCAAAAACGTGGATGCGCGCGGGCTGGGGCAGCAGAATGCAGCCGTCTAGGTCAGGCACTGGTGGCGCTATGTTGGCGCAGCAATCATGATTACTGATACTGATACTGATAGCACTGATCCGATTCCCGCCGCAGCCATCCGACGAAAACGGCATAATTCAGTTTTACCATCGGCACACTCCTCCGGGAATGATGCATTAATGATGCGTTAGGATGAAGCTCGATGAAGGGTCGTAGCCAAGCAAGCTACTCTTTGCCAGAGCCCACCCCGCACTGGCACACATACTATAGTCGAAACGATAGGTGATGCATCCGGAATGCTTCAAATCCGGAAGCAGTTGTGGAGCTTACAACCCGGTCGCACCCGCCACAAACTAGAAAAGTCCGTGAATTAAAATCGCTTTGCCCAGTCTTTGCCCATGCCGGGGCCCGTGCACGACGCTGAAGCCGGTGCTGTCGTGTAGAGCACTGGGCCGTAACTTGTGATAAGCTCTGATGCGGAACAAATAGGACGCGTAAAACGCAGGACACAACACATTCGTAGGGCTGTCTGGTTGGTGCTTATTCTCATCATCGCACTATGAATGGAAGAAAAGCATTCGGATAGGGGTGTAAATGAAGAATAAGGGAGTTAAAGCGCTCCGGGCTCAATTTCTCCCAGGAGCATAGTTCCATCTTTGCTCTAGCGGTGAGAAATGGGCTGGTTCTTTGGGATGGAAGTGGACTAAAGACCCGTGAGAACAAATCCTGCAGCCGTTGTCACGTCGAAGATTGGGCGCTCTTAACTGAACACCTCGGCGGCGACATTGCAAGTTGCATTACTTTCGGACGATGCTCATAGCAGTCAACAGCAACAGACTCACCCACTAGAAGCCACGAGGTTGCGCGTGGTCCTAGCCACTGCCATATGGATCTTCTTCGTGTCGGTTACACCACTGACTTTCAAGTTGCTACTCGTTCGATGCGCATTTTAATGTTTGTGGGAGCCTCAAGCTCCGGTACAGCCTCTGATCGATATGTCGTGGGGTCTCAGGTGATTTCGAAATGTCCTTTATCATGCCTATAACAGACGGTCCATGGGGAATCGAGAAGCCTCCCATGTCTAGCCGCTCCCTGGCAACGAAGTCGCCGAACATCGACATTCCCCAGGGTTTCCCAGGACGACACTTGTCAGAATACCTAGAAGAGCGACCCCATCATGGCACCCTGCCTTCGCGCGTTTCATGCTACATGTGCTCGCTCACGGCCGACGGCTCTTCCGCCCTTTAAGTACTATATGTCGTGGTGTCCCTTCGGCGGGATCTCCATAGAGCGTTAATGCAGATCCATGGTTACTGCCAGTTGTCCACGTTCAATTTCCAGAAGTCCCATATATAATCTATAGTCCCGTCTCACAGATTGGCCTCTGCAAGGAAAACACGGCCTGGTGTTCTCATTGCGCTTGCTGGCTGAGTTGCAATGTACCCGCAGCCCCCGGCCGACATTGACCCCGGCCCACACGCTGCGGAATTTGTGTAAGTACCGTCAACCTCAACCTCTCTCTTATGCGCACTTCGTTCATTCATTCCCACGTTCTCATTCTAGGTGGATCAACTCCGTCATAAGTGTCTCTGCTACGGGTGAGATTACTAGCTGTTGGTTTTACAAGGCGAATTTATAGCCTGTATTCTGCTCGCGCCCTTTTAGTGGTATTGTTTTACGACTATTTTCTCGCATTACCTCGCGAAAACCTCTTTCTGTGGCCGCCTCGCAACAAACAAGGGTGGTTTACGTCGGCTTGCCTGCTCAATCGCTATATCCCTGTGTTGGGCAGTATCCCGGTTGTTGTATCATATTTCATTCCCGTGGACTTTAACGTGCGTCCTATTGTCCTGGTCTAAAGTCAGCCGCACCTAAGCCTGACCCACAACAGTTGTAAGCTATCTTACGTCCCGATGACACAGTACTCATCCAATCCTAGTTGTGAGGGTCTACATACATATCGTGAGTGGTTCGTGATGGTCGTGCAAACTCACGCTGGTGGTACGTCACAAATGCTCTGCTCGTGTCCCCTCCATGGCTTATATCACGTCTTCATCATGAAGCCCTCTGCATGATTCGCGTCCATGCGTTGTACGGCCGAAGTCGCCGCATCCTAATACCTCTCGTCACCATTGGTTTGGCGTCGATCATCAATGCATCTGTACGTTATTTTTCTCAGACCTCAATGTCTATGAGCTCAAGTCTCCCGCAAAGGCGGAAATGTTTGCCAGCCGTCAATCAGGGGGTGAAACGATACCTGTTATATCAAGCATTCCAGGATGTTCCCAGTATACGCCAGCCATAGGGTACGCGGCTGATCCTGCATGTATCTCGTCCAATCCGGTATGACTAGGGCCATTGATGTCTTAGGGGTCGGTGTAAGTCGCCGGTTTACCTCTCACCTCAGCTGTCATAACTCGACGAAATAGTTGCTGCTCTCGCATGGACGGGCGTGCTGGTTTTCGACAGTGTGATATTCTCCCTCACAATGTACAAAGCGTTTCAGACGGGGAGAGGCATACTACTACTAGACGTGATGGTCCGCGACGGTGAGCCGAATCAACCATTGTCTTGCGCATTTGGTCTCAAACTCCATCCCAGGTGCCATGTATTTCTCGTACGGGATATTCTGTACATTTACCGAAAAAGATATGACGATTCCGAGCAGGGCACTCTTCATTATCAATTTGGCAAATATATTCACCCTTCGGGTAAGCCATAACTATGCACACCAGCTCGCTGATATTGAACTTGTGCCTCCAATCTCATAGTATTCTCCAGTTCGTTGCCATGCATTCCTTGTGCTCGAGCCTCATCTTTACGCATCGTTATTCCTCCCAATGCAGCCTTTACTAAGAACGACTACCACAACATACACGAACACGTTCGTATCATAGCAGCCCTTGATGTCATCGCAGTGCTGACTCTGTGTGTCTAGGTTATCCACCACGCTTGTCTCTCGTCTCATTTTGGACCTCCGGGAACAAATCGCTGCTCTTGTGGGTCTACCGACAACACTAAAGACAGAGCGGAGATTCCAGGCTGCCTTGCCTGTCGCACGAACAACATCCGTCGGAAACCTTTCCGTAGTCCGACAGAACAGGTCGATAAATGAAACGCCGATTACTGTCGGCACCGTTGGAGCGTCTTGTTGACCTCGAACGGATGCGATGGTCTGGAGATGCTGGATCTCGGACTAGGGAAGTTATATTGTGCAGTGCGCGAAAACCTCATAGTAAAGAGGGGTACGATACATTAGATAAACTGTGTCATTACTGTACGTCATCCAAACAAACCCATTCTCCTGAAGAAAAAAAATACTAAGATAAAATCGAACAACAAAACACAATACATATCAACCGTTGGTATCGTCATAATTTTCCCCGAACAGGGAAGAGCAATAATGAAACCTGACCTGAACTACGAAAATCATGAAGCGTCGACCTCCATCTCGCCGTCACGCAACGGGCAGACGTCGATTCGTCACTGGTGTAGGTATAGGCGCCTCCCACTGACAGGACACCATCGACGGAAGCGCGCCGGCCATTGCAGCCTGCGCTTTAGCGGAGCATGGCACGGCCAATGGTTTGCGCGGGAACTCGGCCGCGGCGTTCTTCACGAACGATACGTCCCACACGGAGGGCAGACTCAATCCGGGCCCGGAGCCAAGACCGGGGGGTCCGAGTGCAGGCTGACCATGTCCAGCCGTGCCTCTTCCCGCGGAACCCTGCTGCGAGAGAACGATACGGAAGTTCTCGCCACCGTTGTTGTCCCACCACTCTCCTTCGCCGGGAACAGCGAAGCGTACGGCGAGGAGGAGTGTGCGCGGCGGGTCGCCAGGCGGCGCGCGCAGCATTAGGGAAATGGTGAACGTAAACTGGTCCCACGCACCGTGTCCGGGGTCGGCGTAGCGAGCATGTGTCTCGGAGGTCGTCTTCCAGCCGTCAAATGTATAGCGCGCCGCGACTAGTTTCTCGAAGGCAATGTTGCGCACGTGTACAATGCCGCGGAGTAGGAGGGGCTGCTGTCCGCATCGCGCGGGGAGAACAGGCGTGATGGAATGGAGGCGGACGTAGCACGTCGACGGGGTGTGTGGCGATGGGATCTGCGATATGACTTCTGCGACTTCGAGAGGTACTAGTGCCATTGCGGCGACGGCGCTGGCACGCTGTCTGCGCCATGTCCCGGCGCGGTCGTCGTTATCATCGTCGGACGAGGACGTCTCGGATTCGCTGTCGCTGTCAGAATGGAAACGGAACATGGCAGATGGCCGTCCGGTGGGACGAAATACGCAGACCGACTGGAGCGGACCATCTCTGTCGTTGAAGCGAACCCTCTTATGAGCCCCTGCGGGTATGTTTCTACCCACATTGGGCAGAATGGGAGCGGGGGCTTCCCTATTACTCCAAGTCCTCGCCCACTTGAGGGATGGCTTTAATGGCTTGTCAACCGGAGAAGAGAAAGCATGAGGAGCCGATGTTGTTCGTGCAACTGGTGTATCGTGATTGAGCTGGACTCTGGACCAAGATGACTGACATTGAGGTACAGATAAGAGCCTCCCTATAGTTTGGCGCAAAAATGAGTTGGAGACATGTAGGGACCCGGGTGCAGAACGCGATGAATTCTGGCCTGGGAGTGTTGTAAATACGTAGGGCATGCTCCACTACTGGAGGTGGTTCGAGGTAGACATGGGAGTGCGGTGCCTGTGTACCATGCTGGTGAGGAGACTGTTGTTTATCACTGTGGTCCTAGGTTCCCACCCAAGTACGACAGCCTCTAGGTCAGCCACTACTACGCCGAGTCCAGTCACGGTAGAAATGAAATGCTTCCCTGGCCTCGGCTCACTCTCGGCTCTCAGGGCGGTCAGGACCGGACCGGCATTCCCGGAGAGGTCCAACTATGACTAATGGTGATCTGATCATCTCATCCAGGTCTCCGAGGATCACACAGACGACGACTCGGAAGGGTTGGAATCGTCATGTACAATCGAGACCATCATCATATGGGATACTCAAAAAGGATTTTATGCGGTTTTCTTACCACGAGTAGATGTTATAAATGGGGTAGCCGCCTTGTGCGCGTTTGTCTCTGAACGATGCCCGTGTTCGCTCTGTTATCCCTGGGCCTCGCGTTAAACCTACTACAGTAGTACATGAATAAATCCTTAGCTTAGCTGCGGTGCTACGTGCTACGAGCGGCGAACAGGGGTGGGGAAACGCCGAGGCGTAGAGTGATATCCTTTCTTAGAAAAGCTCGAGTGTTAACCCGCCCCCATGACTGAACGCCTTTTCTAATCCCCTCCCTCCATTACTTCATGGACATCAGTGGCTACGGCTCGCTTTCGTCCAAATGCGAGAACCAGCCGTCCGATCCCTCTAACTATTCTGAACAACAACAACAACCCTCATTTCCCAACACCGAGCGCATGGACAATCCTTACACACCCCTCCTCTACACTCCCTCGCGGCGGGAGCCAACTTCAAGCCGCTTCACCACAACCCTTTTATCGATCCTTCTTATCCTCTTTCTCCTCAATTGCCTTGTGACAGCAGAGGCAATCCTCTCCACCTATCAAACTCAGTTTGCCGTGTGTCACTCGCGATCATCGACGTCTTAAACCCGCACTAACTCACAGGCCATCTCTTAGTCCAATCCTCCGCTAACTGCCCTTAAAAACGACGACCAATGGACGTGCGTCAACTTGGGGCACACCCCGAACAATTCACATCCCTCTCCCCTCCCAGTTCTTCCACCCTATGCCGTGTCGTGGGAAAGGAAAGGCGTAGAATTTGATCTCCCCCTCAACTCGGGTGGTCTTTTCGTGGTTTCCAGGGGTTCCTTATCTTCTGGTGTTGTGCGAGTCCATCAGTCACCCGAGGTGAAGGACGTCAAGGTCAGCGTCGTTGCCTACTATCACAAGAAGGAGGTTCTTTCTAGTGCGAGGGTATGTCTCGTGCAGCCTGAAAATGGGGGCAACGGCGTCGTGATCTTGGTGAGTCGTCATCATGACATCAGACTGTTTTGTTCTTTATTTTTTTCTATATTAAACCCTTCTCAGACCCCATTCCGACTAATCCCACCCAGGCGGAAGAATAGCCTCTTCTTTGACGTTGACGTCACACTCCCTTCCTCGACACATCATCCTCGCCATCTCGCATCGTTCGCAGTTGACACCCCCCGGTTCGGGCTCGACGTCGGAGATCTATCAGGATACCGCTTTGATGCGTTCGTCCTCAAGTCGACGAATCATCCTGTAACTGTGACCGTGAGCTGCCCCTCCTCAATTGTGTCCAGGACTTCCCCTTATCCTGTTCTTCAAACAGTCGGCCACAGGCGACTACATAGTCGTAGAGGGCAAAAATGGGAAAATTGAGGGATCCTTCAACGCAAGTCGACTTTTGAAGCTTACCACCACGAACAGCCCTATCGATGTATCTCTCGACGTCCACAACAATCTGCCGAGAAAGCCAACGGTGGTCATCTTGAAATCCAGCAACGGGTCAGCACAATATCTCTCTTTTTTCTCTTTTTCTTGTACTAACGCATGCGTACCCTCAGCTTCCTCAACTCTGGCGTTTCACTGTCTACCAACTCTTCTTCCGGCACAGGCGGAGATTTCCGTGTCTATACACACACGAGCAACGCAGCCCTGAACGTCTCGTTCTCTGCCAGCCCACCGGACTCACACCTGGTCTTCGAGGGGTCCACAAAGAACGCGCCTGCGCGAGCGGCGCTGGATGCAGCATTCGAGGGCGGGTTCCTACTCCAGACGACGCAGTTCCACCCTACCCTGCATGTGTCACCCGGCGTCAAGGACCCAACTGGGCACGGGCGTGTACGAGAGGTCAACGATCGCGTTGTGGCAGGTCGTGCCATGATTGGTAACGTGTCATGGGTGCCACCAGCAGAACGCCAGCTGGTGGA
>Ga0307510_10011659_pt1 | contig 10435 bp, 14 predicted proteins | sample 12_EM_MG_FD_207224 | JGI IMG/M metagenome (GOLD analysis project Ga0307510, IMG submission 207224) | Populus trichocarpa ectomycorrhiza microbial communities from riparian zone in the Pacific Northwest, United States - 12_EM | ecosystem: Host-associated > Plants > Roots > Unclassified | place...
GATACACCCAGCACATTGACAGTCTGAGTACCCTACATTCCTAACCATGACAGGAGCGCACTATTTTAGCTCAGCACCCTAAAACTTACAAGTTCGTTTAGTATATACTGTAGAGTAGTTAGTTCTGCTCCCTCAGTCCCTTTGTTAGTTCTGAGGCCCAATGCGTGCCGGAACTCTTTTCTCAACTTTTCTCGCTTTCTACATCTACTGTGCCAGTGGTGTAGAAGGTATCCTCTAGCGCAACCGTAGAGATAGGTCCAGCATGAGATGCACTGACAATCCCATCGCTGTCGGCTGGTTTGTGCAGTGTTGGATCGCGCAGGTTGATCATGAGCCGCGAGATCATCACTACCGATATTCTATGCAGGGGTCATCAAGATAAACAAAGAACTGCAGTTCAGATCAGTGATCACATACACATTTGTGAGGATCGGTGTGGATAAGTCAATACGGGGCTATCGTGTCAATTTTTATGAATGCCACAGAGCGCTAATAGATTTTCGGCACTTACCTTTATCACCTAGAGGCGAAGCAAATCACAACAGCATCAGACTGAGAGAAACTCAGAGTACTGAGGAAGTGACGCACCACCAGAATGATAATGTTGAGAAGGTTGAGGCTACATATCACACTAATGGTATGGTCAACCAATGGCGGTCCCCCACAGACGCTAGTACATACCCATAATAGAGAAGGCCTGGGCGAAATCATGGTGTCGGCTCGTGAATTGGTATGAGCATGTCATGGACGCACCGTCGATAAACAGCCGATGAAGAAACGGCTCTCTGCGGTTCCACAGACGGAACGAGCGAGTGATCGTCAGAATGAAGACGGTGAAATCGAAGACCAGGAGGCCGGAGAAGGCCACGGCCACAGATTCCTCTGACGGGAGGGAGGTTGAAGGCGCTTTACCACCTCATGAAATATTTGCTCACGGTAAGCACTGATAACATCAGTTTTTGAACGTCAATCGTGATGGCACGGAAGCTGGGGTCCAGTGCCTGAAAGCAGGGGACTCACGGTGTCGAACTCTCTGCAATGGCCCCTCCGGGTAATAGTCGGATGAGAGTCCACTACAGAAATAAACATGCAAGTGTTTAGGATATAAAGAGCAAAACTTACGCATGCGACCGATATTGCACCGGCGGCTTCGAAAATCGTAACACCGAGGACCCACTTATTTCGATAATACAGAGCATAAACTCTCATGCAGAGGAGGACTGCGACACACTCAGTCTGATGAGTTCAATGATGAATTAGGATGACGTGAAGCATACTCTCGGTCAGAGCGGCCAGAATTAACGTGAGTATTCCATGATACGCGGCACTAAGCGATAGTCTGCAGGGCCTGAGATCAACGGCAGCCCCAACGAGGGATGAGAGCCGCCGAGGTTCAAAGACTCACATGTGCTAACAGAAGAAAGAATGAGAGAACATCGGAAGGCTGAGAAATTGAGACCTACGTTTGTCTTACAGGGGTTCCCCAAAATGACATAGAAAAGAGGTAAATGACCCAGCACAGCCACGTAGCGGTTGGCCAGAAACACGATCGACGCCCATGTGTGCGATCCCGCGCACCAGTAAAATTCGACTTCCTTGGGCAAGGTGAGGAAGTAATCATGATAAAGAATGACTTTTGGTTCACGGATCAGGCCATTTCCTTGAGAGTGATATGAACGAACCATAGGCCGAGAGAGCAGAAACGCTCCCACTCCAGGCTCTGAACAAGAGACGTGAGTCGGGCGAGATCATTGTCAAACAACCAGAGAGGTGCACACACCCAGGCGCCTCGCACAATGCGTCACTCATGGCCAACAAAGAAGATGCGCTCAATTACGATCAGAGTGCTAGGCTAAGAGGGCAATGTCACAACCTAAGGCCGATAGATTGGTGAGTTCGAGTGAGCGCGCTGGGTTGTTGTCTCTGGAAGATGACACAATAGCCCAGTAAAGTGCAGTATCAGCGCACGCAGATGGCACGAGGACTGAGGCATACGTCTCTATCTACTGGGGTTTATATACCGTAAGAACCAAGGTCCCCTTGAGCGGGCATCGGACGTATCAGTAAAGTAACAAAGTATAAGAGACTACTGGCGTAAAGAGAAACATAGCGGGGATAGGGCCGCATTTGGGGGGGCACCGATGTTCGGGCGTTGCATCTTGGTATAAAGCAAGGTCCAGATCGCCCGACTGATCCGTTCGGGGCTCACTCCGGCAGGGGCGTCTCGGGGATAAATTGCAGTGCTAGATCGGCCCGGTGCCCTGACGTGGCACTCCCAGTCTGAAACTGGTGTCAAGACGAAATGTCCTGATCCATCGGGTGTCACAACTCATTCTGCATGTTGAGTTCAAGGATATCATACGGGAAGACCAGAATGCGTGATACGTGATAGTAGCAAAGGTATGATAATTGGCACAGGTGTCGAAAAAATGGTAAGGGAAAATGGCCCATAAGTAGATATCACGAAATGTCAATCGGATGGCAAGCAGATGGCACTCACCACTCACCGACCTCCCGACACACATACCCCTCACGTTTGGTATCTTAGTAGAGGACAGTTACGACAGTTACAGGGCGACCACAGAGTTGTCGTGTGGTGATGAACTGCTCAATGGCTTCGTTGACAGGTCCCGACGGCTGCCAGTCGTACGTCCGTAAGAAGAGATTTCGTAGAGCAAGTAACACTTCTGTTGCTCTTTCCCCGGCAAGCTCTTGAAGGGCAGGAGCGACAAGCCGCACCGAATCCTTGAATTCTAGGGTCATATCTTTCAGAGGTGAACGGGCGTAAAAATTCTTACCACCTTGCCGATCTTTACGAGAAACTGCGATCTCGAGGCTATCCAAAGTCGGGAGGGAAGACAAGAATGAGTTCAAGACCTGCGCAACAGCAGAAAGCTGCCACTCCAACGGTTTGCAAGTGATTTCCAACCGTAGGGCTTGCATGTTGTTATTAGCAACCTCTTCTCGTCGCGCGAAAGTGTGACCTTAACAGCCCAACTGCAAAATTTTACGCGTACTTAATGGATTGTCATGAATGTTCCCGTGCGGCGGGTGAAGTAGCCAAGTGGTGGAGTGTTGTATAGTAGTTTATTGAAGAGATACAAATTGCTTTGGTTGAGTATGGGTGTTTCGATTTGAGACAGGATGTCCTCCAAGTACTCGATATCGCCGCCGAAGTAGAAAACGGTGAGATTGGGGAGGACTACACGAGTGAGCGGAAGCGGATGTCGGCTTGCCCGATGGGCCTGAGATCGAGGGTATTGGACCCAAGACCAAGTGATTCGAGCCTAGACAACGTGGACAAAAAGGGACGATCGTCTCGGGTGCAATATATCCGGAATGGGGAATACGCGAAAGGGAAAGCTGGACAAGGTTAGTGGTAGATGAATGTAGTTTTCCAATTGATGGGTAAGGGATGCCATCCAAGTCGAGTGATCGCAGACGTGGGGCATATCCACCCAAAAACGAATCGGGGAGGACTGGCACATTTTATTGCTTAAAAGCGAAAAGCTCCGGACTTGTCAGTGCCAGGAATGGCACGTCTATTGCCGCAAATTCTTTCAACAAGGAATCTTGAAATCGCCCGTTGCAGTACTAATAGATTTTACACACTCGAGTTTGATGCCTAAGTGCGGCAATGACGTTAGTCACATCCTCTTTGGACTTGATGCCCTCGGCAACTATGACAATAGGCAATGCTGGCCAGATATCCAGCGTCTTCGAGTCGACCGATCGTTGTGGAGTGCAGTAAAGTTTCAGATCCGGGCGACGTGGTGAAGCAAACACGATACATCGCCACCGGCGGCACACGTGTACCAGCGTTTGCCATCCATCATAACTATGACCACAGTCAAATTCATCGGCATCATCTTTACCCAAATAGAGGTCGAATGTTTCTAGGAGGACATTGTCGGGGAGCACATCGATAGGCACCCATGGGTAGAGTCGGCTTATACCACCCTCCTTGGTAACCATCCTCGAAGAATCTGCGTATTATTCCTCACCTCGGCCTTCTTCAACCCACGACAACTTTCGTTGGCGTGCAACACGCTTTCCCTTGTTGGGACCCTTAACAGCCTGCATTAACAATGAGGATGCCTGGTTGATCGTGGCACTTGAGTTTAGTTTCAAGTTTCGAAGAGGCAGGGTGGCGGCTGGTGAGTGAAAGCGGGTCGTGTTTTGCGTGCGTCGTTTGTCGTTTGTCTTTTGCAAAGTAGCGGCTTTACATCGGAGTTTGATCTTCTAATTTTGTGGCGTGGTCGCGCACCATGTTACTGCATTTGGCACTCATCCTCCTCGTGGTTACTCGTGGTCGTGTTCCCCTTTTTCTGGCATGTGCGTAGAGAAATTTACCATATAACCGTCAGTTATATAGGTCTCAATCTGCCAATGACCTGGAGGAACATTGACGAACCAAACAGCATGAAACCTTCTCGACGGAACTGACACCTCACCCGAGAATATCCCCATTATAGAGAAGGGTTCCCCCGTCGAGGCAAATAATTTGTTGGCTTAGAATATGCGAAGTTACCGTAAGTGTATACACTCCAAGGTTGCCGCGGCTCACTAGAAAGTAGTTGGAGCTACTTGATATGGACATGATGAACCCGCGGCTTCTATTGGCAAGAATGGGAACCCCGGGTATTGGGTATTACAGCTGTTCAACACCTCGAGCTTGTCAACTAACCCCGAACACATCCTAAACTATGGCACTGTCAAGCCATCGAATTCTAGTGGCATCAAACACGAGTACCATAACAACCCTCTTCTTTGATCCAAACAGGCCAACGCTTGAAGTCACATCGAAGGTCGTTGTCGGGCCCGGCCCGTCCTGGATCACTGTGCACCCAACCAACCCATCTCTTGCCTTCACTGGCCTACTTCACGGCGATGGCGTCGTCGTCGCGCTCACATTCGATGACATTGGCAACGGCACCGTAGTCGGACAGACCCCAAGCGGCGGTGCGGTCCCCGCCTCGTTGCTCGCGACAATGGACACCCTTTTCGTCTCAAATGTGCGTAGATCTCCACCCAAAATACCGCGTGCGAGTGGTATGCTTTTGCTGATCCATGTCCATCGGCGCGGATGACGCTCGGCCCACCATTGTGCTGTATGTCGAAACCAACAGTACAACTCTGGGACGGTCATGGCCACCCCTATATCCGCCTTGCCCCCGTACCTCCTCGAAGGCGATGCGCCTAATGCACCTCCCCGTGCTTTGCTACAGCTCAACGGCTCCGGTCCCAACCCCGACCGTCAAGAGAGCTCACATCCACATCAGGTCGTAACCATTCCCGGGCGCAACGAGATTCTCGTCCCCGATCTGGGCGCCGACCAGACGTGGCGCCTTGCGTACGATGACCGAGGAGGGGCATTCTCCGTGGAAGGCTCAGTGACGTACCCCCCTGGTAGTGGACCACGGCACGTTGTTTTCCACGGTTCGTCCTCCTCTCTTTCTGCGTCTCCACATCCCTCCACAGCTTAGACCGCATACTTATGATGGTTATGTATGGATACACCTACATGCAGAGGACATCCTATACACCGTCGGCGAACTCGCTAACAACCTCCTCGCACACCACCTGCCACCGCTCCCAGCCGAGCCCAAGCTCCTCAGCGCTACATCGACTCTCCAGCTCCAGCCGGGCGAAGGCCTCGGCGACCGCGGTGTCGCCGAGCTGCTGCTCGCACCCGCACTTAAAGAGGATGCGTGCGACGGCGACAGTGGCGCCGAGCGAGCCCCATTCCTGTACGCGACGAACAGGAATGATCCCAGCGCCGAGGGTGACACGGTGGCAATCTTCTCCCTTGACGATCGCACCGCGCCGGCACTCGTCGCGGAGATACGCACGGGTCTACGACACCTGCGCGCCGCCGCGATCGGGGGCGAGGACGGGCGTTGGATGGTGTTGGGTGGCATGCTGGGAGGTGGTGTCAAGGTGTATGAACGTGTCGACGGAGGGCGTTCGTTAAAGGAGATTGCGGCTCTTCCAGACATCGAGGAGCCTGCTGGCTTTCTCTGGTTGACGCCTCGTGACCACGACTAGTAGAGGATTCCAGCAAGTTCATCTTGTGACTACGCACATACTTCTTGTTTCTTGCAACAGTAGGTTGTCTCAGGTATTCTTTTTCAAGACTTCACAAAGTTCCCTCTCGCTTGTCCACCTCTCTGAGGTCGCTACTGGTCCAGGGTGTCGCCTTCTAAATTTGTGCCCGCTATGCTGAGGCCTGGCACCCCTACAACTACTGCTAGTGCAAGTAGTCTTGGCGACTCTTTGGTTGGACCCGAGCGAATCGACCCGTGATGCGCCAAGGCTTGGTCTCACGCTGTAACTTAGTTGCTCAGTAGCTCACTGTGGACCACCCCATGCTCCCATTCAAGTCCGCCAGTACTCAGAAAACTGAAAAACGAGTATCGACTCAGAAAACACCAGTGTATTCAAATCACCGCAATTAGAGTAATCATTATGACAGAGAGAAGGCTAATGTATAGTCGCGTTTGTCAATGCGTATCCCAAGCAAACCCCACCACAGATCCTCATAATAAAACTGGTCACGCCGCAGCCGAGATTGATGTATCTGCTGGCAAGTAGTCGATGTACCCGACGGGAGACTCGTCCACATAAAACAATTCACGATTATATGGCGTCAACGGGATGTTCTTCTGAAGACGTATCGGAAGATCCGGCTAGTCGTGGATGAGAGTCGATTGAGCACGGAACAAAACACGAACAATGACAGGAGCAAAACGCACGTTGGATGTGTAGTACCGCCCAAAGGCAACAAGCTCTCCCCGCTCGTCCGCATGCTTGATTGCGATGTCGCGAGTGAACCCACCCGCGGCGATCCATGGTTTATCCTTCCAAATCGCCCGTAAAAAGTCATTTGACTCTGCTTCACCGGCGCCCTCTGTGCGGTCACCTGTTCCCGCAACGCGGGGCTCGATGACATGCAGGTATCCGAAGTTAGGGTAGCGTTTTCGCAGCTCCGAGACGAGATACGAGTAGGTCGGGATGGGATTGCCTCCGGGGACATCTGCCTCGAAGCGTTAGAACCTCAATCGGATCAACCTTTGGCGGGGTTGAGAGAAACTTACCGAAAAGGGTTAGCCAGGGAGACAGGCGGAGGGCCACACGCTCCTCCCCGACTGCGGCAGTTACAGCCTTGACGACCTCAAGCGCGAAGCGCGCCCTGTTCTCCGCCGAGCCACCGTACTCATCCGTGCGGTTATTGGACATCTCCTTGAGGAACTGGTCAATAAGAAACCCGTTCGCGCCGTGTATCTCGACCCCATCAAAGCCCGCACGCTCGATAGCATTCCGTGCGGCCGTCGCATACAGCTGCACGTACTCTGCGATTTCGGCTTTCGTCAGCGGGCGCGGGTTGGGTGGTGGCGACGGGTCTTCGGGGTTATTGATGTTGGCGTGGAGTGGGACGCTGCCCGCAGAGACGTACTCAAAGGACGGGTCTTCTCTCTTGAGTTGTTCAGGCGATGCCGTTCGTCCGAGTGCCCAGAGCTGCAAGTACATGAATGATCCCTTTGCGTGGACCGCGTCTGTCACCTGGTAGTGGAAGGGTGTGTATGTTAGTCCAAGTCGAGGCAAATGAAAGATGAGTCAAGAAGCGTACCCTCTTCCATGCCGCGACCTGTTCGTCAGACCAGATGCCGGGGGTGTGGAAACTCTCCCCTGAAGCTTTGTGGGCGATGAAGGTTGCCTCACTAATGATCAGAGTGCCTGGTATGCTCGCACGTGCAGAATAATGTTCGACAGCGAGATCGGTGTGGGTGTGCTTGTTGTTTGCCCGGTAGCGGGTGACGGGTGCCATGACCACCCTGTGCTGGAGGGTGGCGTTGCCGACCTGGATCGGTTGGAAGAGTTTCGAAGTGGCCATTGCAATGCGATGCTGCTGTTGAGTGAGTGTTGCTTTGGATCATTACTCCCGAAAAGTGGACCCCTATATATGGCAGCCAACCCCCAAAGATGAGCGATTTCTTAGATGGGTGTCCATGGCCTTTTGTCAGAAATGATGGGGATTGGAGAGCAAAGACGTGCGGGAATGGCCACGTGGCCGGACAATCACCAATCTCGATAGCTTACCAGCTTGTATTATAGTTGGGCCACTGTTGGGCCGTACTATTTATACTTACCGCTTACCACTACAAAGATAGATGATAAATACACATCGCATTTGTTTTATTCCACGGCATCCCAACTTTGTCCGTTGCACCCTTGGACCCTTTCGCAATATCCACCGATGCACCTATCGAAACGGCAAGAGAAGGTCAGTTGCCATCGAACTTCCCGCACACGGTTTAGAGCGACTGTGGGTGTGCGGTCACACACCATTGCCACAGCGCGAGCTTCCTCGCATTTCTGGTTCACTAAATCGGACGGACACACACATTTGCCACCCACCACCGTGGCTGGCACGCTGGGGTTCTATTGACGGACAGTTGTGCAGACAGCACGCTACCAAAAATGATATTCTCTCCTTGTTCTGTCTGGATTCAATCTTCATGTTATCAACTAATGGCCTCTGACGACTCTACCTCAAGGGTAATGGTCTTGCCCATGAGGGTTTTCACAGAGATCAGCCTAGTTATCGTATGGCATTCTGGCTGTGTCCAATGTTTCTATGTTCGACAGAACAAGTTTGCAAACTGCAGTAACTCGTTGCTCGTTCCATCTTGGCGTCATCCACATTTTTGCGCATCCCGTTGAATACGACCGCCCTAATTTGTCTGCGTTTCTCTGCCTCCATGACTGGTGAGCGCGCTTCAAGAGTTCAATGTTCAACATTGGAGGCCATTCATGACCCAATACCTCGACTGTTTTGCTCGCTCATACGCAACATCTTACATTGGACCGACTAATGTTTTACACAGTCCTGGTTTCACGACACTGCCACGTGCACAACGTACAATGACCAGACGTCACAACAACAACCAACATTCAGTTGCCTCAACGAAGACAAGGGACTGTGGGCCACGTTAGAGAGCGGTGAATGTGATATGATGGCAAAACGTACCAAGGTGTAGAGTGCTCTCATTCTCAATGTTGTAGTCGTAGAGCGTATGACCATCTTCGAGCCATGTAGGAGCGAAGATCAAACGCTGCTGGTCCGGGGGAATGCCTTCCTTTTCCCGGATCTTTGCCTTAACACTGTCGATGGTGTCAGACGACTCCACCTCCAGCGTAAGCGTCTTTCCGCTGAACGTCTTGACGAAAATACGCGTGACGCGAGACGGACGGGAGAAAAGTTGGAGAGTCGATTCTTTCCGGATGCCGTAGTCCGAGAGCCTGCCACCCCCCTCGATCACTTGGCCGGCAAAAATCAAAACCTGCTGATCGGTGGCGATACCATCTTTGTCTTGGATCTTAGCTTTGATGTTGTCAACCGTGTCCGATGGCTCGATCTCGAGAGGACCCGTGAGAGTCTTCACGAATGTCTGCATGCCTCCACACAACAGAATTTGTCGGTCTTCAAGCTGCTCGCCGGCAACGATAAGACGTTGCTAGTCTGGGGGAATGCTATTCTTGTCTCAGATATTCTGCTTCGCGTTATCGGTGGTGTCTGAGGACTCTACCTCAAGGGTGATAAGATAATCTTGCAAGTAAGGGTTTTCGCAAAGATCCGTCCAGCTATCGCACCGGTCGGATATTTTTGAGGTCTTGTAGCGAAACACCAGGCGACAAATGAGAACTTGTTGGGGTGATAAGCTGAGGGAGATGATGGCGGTTGTGTCGAGGCAGGCCCCCGATAACAACCGTTATGGTCCTGATTCGTGATTCGGATCATTCTTCATTTTGCCTTGCATGGTAGGAGGATTGGGTCGCGCCCACCCGTTTGACCTCATTTCGGAATGGGGTTTAGAGTCCGGGGTCCACCCAGTAAACAGCACATGCTAGTGGTGTGCAACAATTTTGCAGCCTCGGAGAAGCGAGCGAGATGACCGGCGCCCAAACCGACACTAGTATACCAGCCAGTGGTGACCAATTGTTTTGAACACATTTCTTCCAAGCTAACATACATGAATAGATTAGATGGCGCTCGGGGTCCATGTCCCCGCAGAGAAAAGTTGCGCCGTATAATCAGATCAGAATCACAATACTGTGGGGTTGGGGTGAAATCACATCACATACGCAAAAAAATTCCGAGGCTGATTAGTCATCCAGTGGGCATTTGGCAATGTTTGTGGCGTCCGAGTCTGTATCCTTGCGACCTCGACCTGTCTCAGCCCTCCAAGGACTCGGACACGTGCCCCAAGGGTTATTGACACACATGGCCTTCCGAGCTGTAGTCACAACACCTTACCTAGGCATATCTTGACTAACTGCTAGCATGCGTACAGCAGCTCCCTCAGGCTTGTCGATGCACATACTACATTGTTTATGAACCCAGAAGTGTGACGTTACTGTAAGCCTAGGGATG
>Ga0307510_10011660_pt1 | contig 10435 bp, 8 predicted proteins | sample 12_EM_MG_FD_207224 | JGI IMG/M metagenome (GOLD analysis project Ga0307510, IMG submission 207224) | Populus trichocarpa ectomycorrhiza microbial communities from riparian zone in the Pacific Northwest, United States - 12_EM | ecosystem: Host-associated > Plants > Roots > Unclassified | place...
ATATTTTTCTAAACTAAATAAAAATAAAAATGACTAAGGAAACATATAACTTCTATAGAATCACTATACAAAACTTTAATTTAAAATTTTATTGCTGAATATTTTATTCTGAAATACAAAATAAAATACACTATTTATAATAGTTGTGCCTAAACCGAATAAGAAAGAAATTCCTAAAATAAATATAAATAATAAAAACCCACAAAAGAAATTTTTATAAATAAAAAAATAACCTCAACACGCCCTCCTAATAAACGGTAAAACTTTCACAGTCCCAAAAGTGCAAAATGGTCCAAGATGACGAAGCGAAACTGGATGGAGCCCACTCAAAGAAGGATAGCGGCGGAATTTCAGAGATGGATTTGAATTTTAACGTGCCCCTTTCCTTTCACAACGAAGACAAAAACACAGAAGGAAACCTCATCGGACAGCTAGATTTGCTTAGAAAATATTTATAAAAAACGAAACCCACCAGCTAAAACTCACAACCATTAACCAATCTCTCATTTCGTTTCCAAAAGATTTCATCTTTTTATTTTTTTGAAAATCTGTTTCTTGATTTGTGTAAGAAGTGAGGAGAGCAGTATATACAAGAAGCAGCAGCAGCACCAAGGAACACAGAGAGAAAGCTTAAAGAGGTAAGTTTTGTGCTCTTTGTGGGGTTCTCTCTTATGCTTTCAAAATGTTCGTTTGCTAGTTTAAGTTCTTCTTTTCAATTCTACTCTCTGAAAGATTTTGGATTTCTTAATATAAATTTGTGGTATTTTTTGTAGATAAATGGGAACCCTTTTTCGCTCTCTCTCTTTTTTTCCCTGTTTGTCATTTATATCTAAAGTCTTGGTTTTTCTTGTTTGGTCTCTGAGAAGGTGCGGGAAAGAATGAAATTTACTAGTTCAGTCTTGGGCAGACCTTTCTTTGCTTTAGTACTTGAGAGGACATGAAACTTTCATTTGATGTGGATTTATATTTTTTCTTTGTTTGGATGTTAGTGAGTATATAATGAATCTGATAATTAAAAGTAAACAGCTCTCATGGAGAACCCTTAAAGATGCAAGCATTTAGGCATAGAATTGGAAGTAAAGAAGAGGCCTTGTAACTACTGAAATCATTTCCAGCATAGTAACTGAGTTGTAGAGAATATATTTTGATAATCTCGATTCCAATTGATTGTTTGGTATCAGGTATACAATGGGAAGAAATCTCAGTCCAATACTGCGGCAAGAATTGGCAAATCTTGACAAAGATGCTGATAGTCGTAAATCAGCAATGAAAGCACTGAAATCGTATGTGAAAAGCTTGGATTCCAAGGCAATCCCACAATTTCTTGCTCAAGTTTCTGAAACCAAAGAAACTGGGTCTTTATCTGGCGAATACACAATTTCACTCTATGAAGTTCTTGCTCGTGTCCATGGAGTTAATATTGTTCCTCAGATTGATAGTATCATGACTACTATCATCAAGACTTTAGCTTCAAGTGCAGGGTATTTTCCTCTTCAACAAGCATGCTCCAAGGTGGTACCAGCAATTGCAAGGTATGGCATTGAACCGACGACACCAGAGGATAAGAAAAGGCATATAATCCACTCACTCTGTAAGCCTCTTTCAGAAGCTCTCTTAGGTTCTCAAGAATGCCTGACTTCAGGGGCTGCCCTTTGCCTGAAGGCTCTAGTGGACTCAGATAATTGGCGATTTGCTTCGGATGAGATGGTGAATCGGGTTTGTCAGAATGTGGCTGTCGCTTTGGAGGAGAAGTGCACGCAAACTAATTCGCACATGGCCTTGGTGATGGCTTTGGCTAAGCATAATGCTTTGATAGTTGAAGCATATGTAAGACTTTTGATACAATCAGGATTGCGTATCTTGAAAGCTGGGGTCTTGGAGGGTAATTCTCAGAAACGATTATCAGCTATCCAAATGATCAATTTCTTGATGAAGTGTCTGGATCCTAGGAGCATATTCTCAGAGCTTGAGTTGATAATCGAGGAGATGGATAAGTGCCAGTCCGATCAGATGGCATTTGTGAGTGGAGCCGCATTTGAAGCTTTGCAAACTGCAAAGAAAATAGCTACAGAGAAAGGGACAAAATTTGAGAAGAGTTCTGGTTCAGTTAGTGGATCGAACTTTGGCAGGAGAGACCACAGAGGGAGGAGAAATTTGTCCAGTGCCTATGGTGATCAATCTCCAGCATCTGTATCACCAGAATCACAGACTCTTGATTTCTTTATGGAATATGAATCTTTCACTGAGTCACCTATTTCAACAACTAATGTTTCTTCTAATGAGTGTGACCGTGGGAGTGTGAACCGAAAACTCTGGAGTTTTGAGAATGGAGGGGTGGACATATCTCTAAAAGATGGTTTATTTTCAGAGTTGTCTCAGGGAAGTCCCATCCATGATGCATTCTCTGATCAGTCTGGGCTATATGAGCTTACTGAAAACGGAGGAAGTTACATGGGTGAATTTGCAGGGTTCTTGCCTAGAAGTCCTAGAAACAAACTATCGAGAAGCACCACTCCCAGCCCTCAGGTATTGTGCTGGGACTTGTTTCATTAGTCACGTCTACGGACTTGTTTCATTAGTCACTTCTACGATTAGTTAGAAAAAGACTGACCTCCAGTGAGCTCTGATGGTGATTTTGGACACCTTTTCTTAATGTGCAGCTTAGGAGGTTTATTTTTCTTGTTATTCTTAACCACAAATATAGGCATTGAATAGTGACAACGGATTTTAACCTCCGGATTCAGAAATAGGCTGGCTACAGTGGTGATTTTCCATTTAAAACATATTTGATAAGGATGTTAAACTGCCACCAATGTTTTCAAAATACAGGTCAGACAGCTTGGGAACCGGTTTGAAGGATTATCCCACTTTTCCCATTTGGAATTAGCTTTAATTAGTGGTTTCATTGTTGTAAAATGGCTATGTTTCCTCCCTTGCTGTCAAGCGCACATTAAGTCATACCTGATATAAGTTGCCTAAATTAATACAGTGATCACAGGCCTAAGGGAGGCTAGATTTATTGCTGAGATTCTTGTTCCACACATGATCAAATTACTTATTTACATTTGGCTGTAGGCTTGTGCTCCTTTTTTTGTTGCTGTTGCATGAGATATATCAACATTTGCCAATCGCTAGAAATTTACTTGATGTTTGTGATATTGGATTTTGATTGCTAATATAGATTGCATTTGACACCATTTTGTTTGTGTTTCAGCGGTCACGATCTCATATAAATGTTGACAACATTAGCATCTTCACAACTCCCAGGAAGCTCGTACGTGCTCTTCAGGATCCTAATGATTTGGATTCAGACTTCTCAGAGAAACAAAATGGAAGGTTTGAAAGTCCATGCCCGAGCAAGTTTGATTACAGCCCCACTCCGAGATTAAAACGAAATGGCTTTCAGCATGATGTGGGTTTAGAGGTCGATGAGAATGGAAAGTCGTATACTGGCGTTGAGGAGTTCCAAGGTGCCTCTGAATCAGTAGCATCAACAGATGACATTCCAGTCAAAACTGATGTGCAAGCATCTCCAGAGGTGATTCGTGGAAATAAACCTTATGCTAATAAATTTTGCACTGAAAAAGATGCGAGGAAGACTTCATCTATTTTAGCTGTTGGGTTCTGGATTGCTTTGCTAGTAATTTTTGCCTCATTAAAGTGCATTTATCTGCAAGATGATGACCATCATATGGTTCCAACTTAGTTCTGACATTTGTATCAAAATCTTCCAATTACCTTGTATTAGGTCATTGTGAAAATCCTATGTTTCTCTGTAGTGTAAGGTAGTCAATTGTTCAAACTATGAGTTGGATGATTATGTGCTTAATATTAGGAAACAATTTCTGTTGCTGCAACCTTTTTTTTATCATTAAACATGTTCACTACAGAACAGAATATTGTTCCTTAAACTTCACCTGCAAAATCAGTTTTGCTTATTTTTCAGAAGAGGAAGGAGAGAAACTATAGAAGCAGAGACAAGAATTGTCCTCTGGACAGTGAAGTGATATGTGATGCAAGCAACTGTGCCTTCTCGTCACAAACATGAATGGTTTGCAGCGTTTCGTTTCTTTTCAAATTTTATAATAACAATTTCTGTATGTGGGTTACGAAAAACCATTTCTTATATCTACAGCTCCTAGGAAGATGTAGATATTGATATAGTCAAAAACAAAATTAACCAAATTGCAAGGTGCTGAGAATTTGGTAAACTACTGAGCTTGAATTATTGAAAACGAGAGTCGATGAGAAAAGCAACCGGTTGATGACTGTGAAGTCGGGTCGTGAGCTGGTGTAAATCCTGTTCATCTGCTCAGTTAAATTCTTATAATTATCGTTTTCTTCACCCTCCATTTCCTCACTCTCTAGTAGACTGTCTTTTCATTTATCATCATTCTTCTGATTTCTCGCCTCCCAGCCAGTAAAAAATCCTTCTGAGCCCCAAATTGCCCCACCGTTGGCCAGAACCAAATCCACTTTTTCTAAGGCCAGGAGGAACAATGCCGAAACTTGATAAGAACATAGGCCTCTACAGAAGTCTTATCCCTCTAATCCATATGCATAGGTTGCTTCTGGTGTGCTTACTGTAAGATGGCTAATAAATAAAACAACCCCTCATTTGGATCGATGAAAATTTCGAGTTTGAGACAATAAGCTCTGAGCTTAAGTGCTTACATTTCTCCATGGAGGCTCAAAATGCATCTTACTTCAACCACATCTTTTGCATCAGTGCGTACATTTCAACCTGCATCAACGCAGACAAAAAAAAAAACTTAATGAATTGACAGGAAAACTTTACAAGGCAGTTTTAAGAGAACTTTGTTGGAAATTGAGAAACTTAAAACAGTTTCGGGAACATATCAGCCTATTCTTCCTTTCAGCTTTTAGCATCACTGCAATCTGATCCTTTACAAACGATTTTAGTTCATTTCTTTTATCTTATATTTTTATTTACTGAGTAGACTGTTTTCTGAACCCGATTTTCTGCACAGGCTTCGCCAATGTGCATTCCAGTTGAAATATTTCTCAAACTCAAAGCAATTGGTGCTCGTGCTCCAGCAGTTGTAGTTCATCTGGCCATTCAGGGCATTTTCCGCGGGTTTAAGGACACTAAGACTCCTGTCCTATGTCTAGGCAGGTGTTTGGCTGGAATTATTATGAAGTACCAACAGGTGTTTGGTAATATGATTTTGACAAGAACAAACTAAAGCAGCTACCAAAAGAAAACGAGAAAGGGAAAGAAAAATGAACAAACTAATGTATTGTTGATTTTGAATTTGATATCAAAATCTTTAATTACAAAATATCCCTTCCAATCTTCACCAGGTTTCACGATGACAGGGACCAGCATTGCAGCGGGGCCAGTGCAGATAAAATAGTTCTTACCACTTCTCAGCAGATGAGCCAGAGCTTCCAATGTAATTATCTTGGAAACCGATCTGTATCACCCTGAAGAAAAGCTCTTTTCCCTGAAATGAACCGCCAACCATTTTTGTGACTCGTTAGATTTCTCGGTTGCAGATGATCTTATGACATAAATAGACAACAAGCACATGCAGTTTAATTGAAATATTCTGTTCACCAGTATTTGTATAAGAAAACCTAACTATCTACGTACTTGAGTCGATGCCTATAAAGCATAGTTTTCAAACAAGAAAAACTTCATTCACAAATCTCCTGTAATATCACTTGTATTTGTGAAATTCTACGAGCTAAGATGACAAAATTTCTTTTCATGTTCTCATTTATAAAACATTTAAGGAAATGGATGATTCTGAAAGTGATGAGCCATGGTGACAAGCTAAAAACTTTCTCAACATTGATTTCATATACTATATGCTAGAGCCATTTGATCTTGGGCTGGAAGTAGAAATGACACGCACATACCTGATCGAGCGCTTCATATTTTGTAGGAGAGGTGTAATAGAATGCTTTCAACCTCTCTTCTGGTGGAGCAGCATAAACTCTACCAAGCCTATTCTTCAAAATTGTGAAGCTCATCATGCACTTTCCATGACCCAGGTTTCTCTTCAGGCTCGAAATCAAAATCAAACATTCTCGGAGACTCTACTTTCATTACTTCAGACGCAGATTAAACTTCAAAGGTGAAGATACCTGCTCTCTTTTTTTTAATAAAATAAAATAAAATTGTGAAGGGCTCATCTTGCACTTTCCATGACCCAGGTTTCTCTTCAGGCTCGAAATCAAAATCAAACATTCTCGGAGACTCTACTTTCATTACTTCAGACGCAGATAAAACTTCGAAAGGTGAAGATAAAGGAGGCCGTGTTCAGTAAGAACATTTTCTGAGTCCTTGGATCCCTGCCTTTGCTCGTCTTATGAATTTGAGATGACGAAGTATAGCGCTAGTTAGAGTCACATCCTTTCGACCATTATTCTTTACTATCACTGCTGTTGCCATGTTCAGTGGATAAAGTGAGACTACACATGTTATGTCAAGAGGTCCACTGCTGCAGCTCAATTCAACCTTCAACAAGCCGGAAAAACAAGCATGAGAATTTCAGTCCTTGAGCAGGCGTTGATCATCCTCCTCCCAAAGAAAAGCAGGCTGCAGCTTTAACTCTACAACACCCACCCTACTTCACCCTTCTTCCTCTTGCCACTGAACCAAGGAAGATTTTGATCAATGGTAAAAGAAGTTCAGTTACTGTGAAAATAAATGGATCCAGGCTCATGATTCCAAGACAAAATGCTAGGATATAAAATTTGAAGGGAATTCGAGTCTTAAACTGAACAACCCTACATAGTTTTAAAACAGCATTTTCTCGTTCTTGGCATTGATTAGTCAACCATTTTTACCTTTCCAAAATGAAAAATTAATGATATCTTAATTGATAAAATTGTCACTTGACCCTGTCCTTGTTATTGCAAGTCTGAAATTCAAACAACAAAAAAACCCTTAAAATTAGCTAGCTTTCCTCTCAAAAGAACCCGATCAGTTTCAGGCATGAACTGGTTTAAAGAATCAAGGTGTTTGACGGAAAATAATTTTCTTATTTTTCAAATTTTTCTATGTTTATTTGTCATGAAGAAAGTTGGTTAACAAAAAATATTTTTCAGTCAGAAAAATTTAACTTGGTTTCTAGGAAAGTATTTTCCTTTTATTTTGGACGGAAAACACTTTTCGAAAATTATAAAAAATTTAAAAATATTATATTATTTGCTGATTATATCAAATTTGGTATTCATACTTTTGATTGCTATATATATTTTGTTTTGAATATTTTTTTTTCAATTTTATCCCTTAGAATTTGATTTTTATATTAACTTTGGTCTTTCTTTTTATAATTGTTATCTTTTTTTAATTGAAATTTTTTATCTATCAAATTTGATCATCATTCTTTTGATTGTTACTTATTTTATTTGAAATAATTTATGAAATTGTAATTATTATTATTTTAATTTCTTCATCTTTTAATTTTTTAATTTGTTAGATTTGATCTCTATTATTTTGATTATTATTTATTTTATTTAAGATAATTTATAAAATTATATTTTTTTTCAATTTCATTCTCATTCAACTTTTAATTTGTAAGATTTGTTCCTCATTATTTTAATAAACTTGAAAAAATATGATATTAATAAGTTATTTTCCAGCTCATTTTCCATAATATAACCAAATACTGGAAAGTGTTTTCTAACTTATTTTTCATCACACTATAAAAAATCAGAAAATAATTCACTTTCTTGAAATTCACTTAAAAAAAACTATTTTCTAGCAAATAAATCGAATTAAGATATAAACTGAACAAAAAGAAGTAACCAAGAAAATACCTGAATAGCATCAATGGAGTCAGAGCCAACATCCTTTGCAGCTTTACAGTCCATTCAGAAGAAGAAACGAGTGACCCTTTGGAACCGCCTTCAGAGGAATCACTGATGACCAAACCAACGCCTCCTTCAGCTTGACTAGAATCCTTTTCATTACCATGAACTGTATAATAAAGAACGAACCTCCTGAAAACCATCATCCTTCCAATAAACTTGTGGCCTGGAAGACGTGACATGAGCATTAGGTATCTGGTCCCTCACAGAGCTGCCATTTCTAACAGTTAGAGAACACAGTTGGATTCCTAGAATTTGATGCCTTATCTACCTGACGTACAAGACGTCTAATATTTTGCCTTTCGAACGAAGGAGGATATTTTGTTAAACCCCAGTACATTAGGAGCAGCAGCCTTTCCCATCCATCAAGCTAAATTACCACAGGTATTTGACAGATTCACCTTCCCCGTCCATCTAGCTAAATTGGATCTGGAGGGTAGATTTTGGATTATAAATCTGCATATTGGATTGGGAAGTCAGATTACAGATCGACTCTAAAGCACAAGGTGTTTAGAAATTCAGTTAAAACCATGTTTTAAAAAAATGAAATTTTTTTTATTATTTCTTTTATAAATTTTTATATCGTTCATGCTCTCATACAAAAATTAATTTTTAAAAATAAAAAAAAATATTATTTTGATATATTTTCAAATTAAAAACACTTCGACAACTACCATACTCACAAACACCCCATAATAACCTTCATGAATCCTACATAAAACCCATAAAACCCTAGTCATTATTGGCAACAGAACGGCATACAAGAAAGGATGTGCTCCAGTTTTCACCGAGCAGAAACACACCTTTAACAAACTCACAACACATCCCCAATACATTGCACAACTCGGATGCGGGCACTGGAAGAAATCAAATTAATTCGCCAAAGATGCTCATAGCACAAAAAACCAAACACATTTTTCAATAGAAACTACAGAACTAATTGAAACCAACCATCACATCAGTTGGATTAGAAATGGCATATACATATCTTTTCTTTGACTCTAAACAAAATCGTTTTAAAGTGATACAATCAAGACAAAAGCGAAGTTGCCATGTGCAAAACTAATCTTCATCCATCCCTCCAGGTGCAGCATCTCTCCTTGGACCACCAGCTGGTTTTGCCATTATAATCTGCATGGCAGAATGGGAAAAATAAAAGAAAGCAAGCTAAAGTCACAATTCAAATTCGTGTTCAGTTCCATATATATGGCTATAAATCAATTCCACTGCCATCTCATACAAGAATAATAGACCAAAACTCTCAGCTGAATATAACCTAATATTTTAGTTTTATAAATTGCCCCCCTGACAAGATTGGATTATAAAAATCTAAAGTGCAAGCAAACCAAGCTGCTCAAGAACCTAAAAGTTTAGCAGATATCAATTTCAAATCACAAGGAAAGGTGACAGATGCAAGAATTAAATACCTGGTCCACGCGCAATACAGTACAGGCAGCATCTGCAGCATATTTGAGAGCAAAAAACCTGTCCAAAATTGGGGGAGGAAAAGATTGAGTTTGTATTTTATTTAGACATAATTTTAGCTTGACAAATGATAGTTTCTGATCTATATCAGTTAAGAATTAATTACTAGAATTCACAATATCTGATCTGAATCTTGAAATATACATTCTTGTAGAGAACCTAAATGGAAGGAAACCCTAAGATTGAGAATGGTACAATAAAAAACTAGTAACCAATATCATATGGCAGAATAAGATTCTTTTATCCTTATTTTTTATGATCAGAGACTCATCTACCCTGCTGATAGATGAAACATGCAAAAATATTTGGTTTCACAGACCCAAATTCTATGTATGCCTTGTTTAACTACACAACTAACCCTTTCAAATCGAAGTTTCTATTGAACAACAAGGCATATAAGAAAATGATTGCTAACAATCACAGCAGACTAAAGCACAATATTATATACATAAACACACAGAAAGTTAGCATAAAAAAGGTCATGGAAAAAGTTCCATTAAGCCCTAAACTGCAACAAGTGGAAAAAACAGCATGACATGCCAATATTTCACAGAGAAGTGTGGATGCTACAAGATAGTGATAAAGAAACATACTTTGTGACATAGAGGTCCCAGATATTAGTGGTTGATACATCCTTGAAAACACCTTCCTCCAAGTCGATGCCCACTTTGGTATTTCCAGAAGCATGTTCAGCATAGAGAGAAGATATGATCTCCATTGCATTGAGTCCAGCATTCTCAGCCAGTGTTTTAGGTATCATCTCAAAACTTTCAGCAAACTTTGCAATAGCATACTGATCCAATCTGCAAGAGCAATGGAAGTAGCATATCAACAGATCATTCATGTAATGCCCTTGTGACTGAAGTCTGAATGCTGGAAAGTATTTCTATGCCTTCAAAACTTGTCAAAGTTAAAAAACAATCATGGTTATAAAAAAATGACAAACCCAAAGAATTAATACAAAGGGAGATGAACAGAAATAAACAGCTTACCCTGTTTCTTTAAATGAGAATTCTCTAAGTCTTTTGGACAACTCAATCTCAGTAGCTGCCCCTCCAGGTACTATTCGACTGTCCCTACACATTGCCTGAAAAGAGGCAGGAAA
>Ga0307510_10011661_pt1 | contig 10435 bp, 9 predicted proteins | sample 12_EM_MG_FD_207224 | JGI IMG/M metagenome (GOLD analysis project Ga0307510, IMG submission 207224) | Populus trichocarpa ectomycorrhiza microbial communities from riparian zone in the Pacific Northwest, United States - 12_EM | ecosystem: Host-associated > Plants > Roots > Unclassified | place...
CCAGCTCATGTTTATATCAGAGGTGGGTGCGATAAACACATCGCGGAGGTGACAGCATTGATATTTTTGTTTCTTTCTTCTTCCCACAAACAATTACCGGTACTGGGGTGGTGAAATGCCGGTTGATAAAAATGTTCGTCGAACAGGAAGTTGAAACCCCCAGCTCCTCCTCCTAGGTGTAGTACAGGGAAGTTGTTTGTAACGTCTCTGGCCTTCAAGTAAACACCTCCGGATGAAGAATGGGTCTTTGTCACCTCAGTTATTGCCCGACTACCGGTACCACACACCAAGTTGATTAGGCGCAAGATTCCCGGTAATACAATTCTTGAGCTAGCAGTGTTGAATATATCTCACTTCATTGCGGAGGTGTTCTAGCTAACCCCCTAATGATCGCGCGCAAGGCGGGGAAGACTTTAGTTAAATAACTTAAGGCTGTGACGACCGTTAGCCTCCATAAAATTGTGCTTGTGTAAATTTGGACTTCATCGATCGAACCCATATGTCGGATGGAGACATCTCGTTCGTCCGCTGTTGCTTTGGCGGGTACCGCGCCAGTTTTCCGTCGTTGTTTATCTTGTTTGGTTTTGGTGTCATGATTTACGGAGGTACAGGGCATATGTTTTGCAGGTTCCACAAGCGAGGTTTTCTGCCCTCACCCTTCTGTGTAACCTACAAAACCTATGCCCTGCACCTCCGTATGTCGGTTGTTGTGTTCGAGGGACTCAGCTCACTGTTAGGCTATATGATTGGCTGTTTAAGAAGTCTCCGGACGCCGCGCATTTATTAGTACCTATCTTGGCACAAAATCGTCCGAAGACTTTTTAGATGGCAAGGCTAAGTCTGAGTGTGAACCAACCCTCCGCTGTGGGTAGCGAAAGAGAGCGAGGGGAGGGCTCTCTGTCATTTAACGGGAATTCTTTGAGTGGGCGAAAACACTGCATTCGTGAAATCTCTGGGGGGGCGGTGTTCCATCGCCGTTCTCTGTTTGTGCTGGTGGATCTGTGGTGTGGGGTTCGGCCCGCATACCGACATTCATAATCCCCCCCTTTTTTGTCCATCTCGATATCTCCGATACCCATCCCTAAATACAAACCGATGTTCATACGCAACACAACGTTATTGTCAATCAAATCAACGAATGGGCATTGTCCATCATCCATCATTCATTATTCTGGAGTGGGGATATCTTGACAGATCTTTAATTCTCTATTATAGCACCGAAACCCCTCTCGCGCAGAGGATGCAGCCAAACCCCTCCTCCGTCGTCATTGATTCATCCACCCTCCTCTGAACCGGCGACTGGGTTATACACAGGGCGGTGCAAGCAAGCGGAGGGTCAAAGCACCTACCTCCAGCGCTCGCCTTTTAATAGTGCGGGCTTAATCCGAGCCTTGTATGATACCACAGGTACCCGGTTTGTGGAATGGCACCAAACCTGGATGTCGTCCCGGATGGCCTGGAAGTAAGTGCAGTATGCTGTTTTTTCCCGTCGGTCGGTCTTTTTTTACCCCTCTCATGGTTGTCTAAGTGCTTACGTGCCCGATTGTCACCATAGCGAAACACGCCCCGACGGCTACCATCGCCCTTCCACCCCCGCCACTACCAGAGCGAAAACCTGTTGAAACCCGACTGGAAAGGGTGCGAAAAATTCTGGCCCGACTCACCCCACCCATCTATTCATCATCATTGGTGGAACAGATACGATCGCAAACTACGGATTCAGGAACGTGACACTGTTTTGGAATTCCGAACCTAAGCTATTATCGTACAAGTACACAAACGTATGGTAGACGCCGAGGCGCGGTGGTGATACGTAAAAGTTCTCTCTCCATCCTAGAATCGTTTTGATGGTGATCGCGTTTATTTGGCGGATGTTTGTATGTTGTGTGGGCGCGGCGACTGGTTTTGACGTTCTGGACGGTGCTAGAATACCCCCCCCCACAACTCCATCCGGACATACAGGATCTAAGATGGGAGGGGGGTCGAATTAGGGGATGGAATCCACGGGCGGATCGGGAGTTCTCCCCCGGCTTGCTGCGTAGGATCACGAATGCGGGCCTTCTATTTGGGGATGTTGATGTACGGTACCTGTATATTTTTGGTGTAGCGAGAGCTTTATGAATTCCGTTGCGATGCTCCTTCCCCCCAGATCACCACTAGCGAAGCCAGGGACCCGAATGATGGGTTATGTATCCAGCTGCAAAGGGTCCGGCGCCCTGGAATACCGTACTTGTGCGCAGGGTATGTATGTGACGACATCATTTGCCTTTGATACTGGCACGTTTGTGCTGTCATTGTGAGGGAGGTGTTTTTATTTTGCACGGCAGCCGCAGGGTGCATTATATCGGGCAGTTCTTAATCTAGGGTTGCAGGGATTCCGTGAAGTTAGTAGCGTAGTATGACGAGGTGTAGTTTGGAAGGTTCGAGTTGTGTTGTGTTGTGTTGTGTTGTCGTGCTTGGTGGCGAGTGAGTGTGTGCGCTGCATAGATGGGATTCACACGCGAGTGACGGGATTTTCTTTTTTCAGGGAACCATACGAGAGTTCTGCGAGAATTTGGACACTCTTGGCCTATGATCAAGGTTGGGTGGGTTCACTATGGTATGGCGGGAGCCTCATTACTGCAATGGGTTGTGAAATTCTGTTACGGTGGGTGCGGGCTCGCAGTTGCTGCGGGAGCTACCGAAGATGCAGGGTGGCGGTGCTCTGGTGCGCAAGAAAGCTTATCGGGACCCGTTTTTTTTCCGGTTTTTTTTTTCTTTTTCCTCCTTTCCCATCTACTCGAGTTGCTAGATCAGAACTGCGCTTCTTTTCGTGGGGCACCAGGGAAACACAAATCTAAATCCGACCATTTAGGTATCTGCCTCTATAAAAGCTACGATATATCATACCCATCTCTCTAAAAATATGTATTACGTATCAAACCCGTAGAGCGGGGGAAAAGGGGGAAGAGGAGCAAAATGAAAACTTTTTCATCAAAACTCCAACGGCCATCTCGTGCAATTCAATGGCTTCCATCCATGCCACCCTCCTTCCGTCATAGATGCCGCATCATACCCCTGCTTTCTCCTTCTCCTTCTCCTTCTTATCCTTCTTGCCACCTTTTAAAACTTCCAGATGCCCCGCCCGTTCGGCAAGATTGCGCTCGGTGCCCGCCGTTAATTGTGCTGTTACTTTCTATTCATAACCATCGGTTAGATACCATGGCCCGCCCTTCGTCTTCGTAGGTAGAGTACCTTCTTCAAGTTATTGGCTCTCACCAATACGGCTTTCTTCGGGGCAATGGTTTTGTGGCCTCTTTTCGTTATCCCGGAATTTGTTCTGGTTTCGGAGGTGTGTTAGTGGGATCTGTCTTGTCCGTGAATGGGGGGGGATCATACCGCCTGCTGCTCTGCTTGGCTAGGGGCTTGGAGAGTTTCTTGTTGCCTTGTACCATTGCGATGTTTATCCGGTGTGAGGTTTTTAATTCGTATCTTTTGCTCGAGTCTGGCAAGGTATCGCGCAAAGAGAGCCCTGGAGATGAGGTGAAGGCGGAGATGTTGTAGGTAGTACGAGTTACCCGGCGGTGTTAAATCATGAGGATCCCTCCAACCGGCCGTTTTAGTTTAAAGTAACTTAATGGGACAATTCCTGGTTCAGCCGTGAGGGATACGAGACGAATCGGACAACCCGTGAGTAAGACTAACTTTTACTGACCGTCACATCCGCCTGGCTGGCACTTAGACTTGGGGTATTACCGGTACGTCTCAATCTTTTGCTTCTTCTTCTTCTTCTTCTTCTTCTTCTTCTTCTTGCCCTTCATCAATCGAAGCAAGATCGTTTCGGTGAAGGGCTTCTCCTTCTAAACGTATCATACCTGACTCGGTCCACCACAGCGCTCTTCCTCAAACTAACCCCCATCAAGCGCCAAACCGTGGTTCGGAATTCGCTTCTTTTGCAGAAGATCAGGTCTTGGCATTCTTGGGAGCACCGATCCGGCCCAGGGATATCATACTAAAAGTGTCTCTTTTCCCTTTGCAACTCACTGATTCCCTTCAGCGACGGACTGATAATATCATGAGTCGTTTATTATTCTTATAATTGTTTTTTATGTTCACTTGGGAACTTTTGTGAGATCAAAGTTCTTTACGGTCCTTTTTTTTGAGTGAGTACCTTATTTCTTCCGCCATTCTCCTGACCCCCCCCCCCGTTTTTTTGTTCTTGTTTCTTGTCTGTCATCGCCGCGTTATGCTGCAGAATGTCGATGAATGCTCTTAATGATAACTGTGAATTCCGGCTCCATGTGATATTGTGTTTTTATTTTATTTCTATTTATACTCCTTTTCTTGGGTAGCTTGACCGTTTATTCTGGCTTCCCCGGAATATCCTACGCGTGCAGATTGCGCTAACCATTGGAAGTCGCTGGTTCTCGGTGGCCTTACGGGGATTTCGTTGGGTTTAAGGTACAGTAGCTGCCTCCCTTTTGTGAATTCCTCGAGATCGGAGCTCTTTTATTTCTCCCTTTCGGTAGGAGGCGGAAGCGTTGGGAGAAACTGGTATAATGATAACGGTTATCATTTTTCTTCTCCACCAGCGAGCTCTATTTTGATATTTACTCCCGCGTTGACTAATATGCTGATTGTTTGGCGCAGCCTGACCCTTGAGATATTGACTTGCTCTTGGAGCAACGCTCGACAACTCTAACTCGCTGCCTCTTTTTCTTAAATCTTTTCTTTTTTCCCCTTCCTCCGTTCTCTACACTATTCACGCTCTCTTGTCTTGGAGTTACTTCCTACCTATTCTGTGAAGGCTCCTCCCACTTGAGAACAGATTTTTAAGCCGAGACTTCTATCCCTCTTTTTTTTTCTCCAGTGGTGCTCCTTCTCCGCTTAACCCTCTCGGGTCTTTTTACTGTTCGGTGTCGACTTACGTCGCTTTCCGCTGCTGCACTTGAACAAACACCGAACACTGATTTGCGTACTCTCTTCCCTTTACTGCTATTTCTCTTCTATTTCTTCATCTTCCAATCTGTTAGACTATTCATCCCCAACTGCCCTTTCTCGCTCCCCACTTGCTGCACATTATTTGCTCCCCTTTCGCCATCGCTACCTTTTTTTGAACTCCCGTCACCCCCGTTACTTGCAAAGTTACACTTCCTTGCTTGTCTCACTTTCCAACTCCCTACTCATCCTTACAAGCTGTGGAACCTCAACCCATCATTCTTAATATCCCCATAAACTTCATCCTTCACCTCAGTTTACTGCTCACTTCTCAACCCTAATTCGTATTCTTTTATCTAAAAGCTGCTCTATTTCTTTTTGTCTCTGCAACCGACATAGTTATGGCACGTCGCAGGACAAAATCAATGGCCGAAGCTTCTAATTCCCCTCCGCCTGCCGCCATTGCGAGAACCACTCGCTCGCGGAAGGGTCTGACATTACCTTCACTATTGGAGACTCAACAACCACTGCCCATGACTCTTGAGCAGGGGTCTACAGGCCAGCGAAGATCTTCTAGATCCGCCCCAAAAAGAGGCGAGGGCTTGGCTCTAAGTCCCACTACTGGGGTCAGCCCGATGGTGACGCGGGGGAAACAGGCGAAAGATGAGAATGATGGTAAAGATAAAGACCACGGAGATGAGGCTCCCCCGGACCGCTGGAGGAGCTCCGAAAATTCTACTAAACGTATAGCGACACCGCCGCCTATTCTTGATGTTCGGTGTGTATATCTTTATTATTCTTGCAAAAAAAAATTACATATCGTATTCCGTGTTTCTAATTGTTTAGCAGAGACGATGACGATGAGTCTCTAACTGATGAGGCTGATAAAAAGGATGAAGGGCATCTTGATGAAGATCGCCAAGATGATGATAATGATTATGGACATAGGGATGAGGATGAAGGGGCTGTCCTACCCGGCCCTTTATCTACCAATTCTTCGCCAGATGGCCAGGGTTCTTACACCTCGTCGCTCAATGGTAGGGATAGACTGTCTTCACCCTCCGCTAGTAGAAGCTGCGATGCTGCTTCGGCTAAGAGGCGACGTAAGAAAACGCGCAATCCTCATATCAGCCCGAACAAGCAAAGACAGCTCCGTCAAAAACAGAAGGAGCGGGAAGAGAAGAGAAGGTGTGATGTTGTTAGTTCTCCGGTGAGTACTGCGGGTTCGGGGTCGGGAGCCTTTCCCCACCCTTGTCCTCCAGTACCCGCTGCGACCGAAGGTATTCCTACCCCTGCCTCCCCCCCCCCTTCTGTCCCTCCGATAGTCAATCGAGCCTTTGAAGAGGACTTCGGACCATTATTTAATGGCACAACAAATACGCATGGAGCCGGCAGGCGGCCGGATACACCTGTGGATGCGTCTTCGGTTGATGAGGCAGCAGCATTTTTACTTGGAGCTGCTATGGGAGGGTTTAATGAGGGTGAAAGGGGTGAGCGAGTTAGCAGAGATTCTAGTGTGGAGGCCGAGCAGAGTGTTACCGCGGCTCCGGAATCCCAAGACGAAGATATGCCTGATGTACCTGCTCAGTCAGGTGCTTCACTACTAACTGTTGCAACCAACGATCTTGCAATTGCCGAATCTCCGTCGAATCAATTGCTTGCTGAGTTACAAAAGAATGGCGATGATGCAACTGAGAGTACTCTTTCTGGCCAAGCATCGCCCATAATAGCCGGAGTGTCGACACCCGCTACTACGCTCAACGGGGTTCCGGGCTCGCGCCTCGCACAATGCATAGGCGGTGAGTCCTCCCCCGGAAGCCAGGTTTCTCCGGCGCGAGGGCTTGAGTGTTCGAAAACTAGTGGGACCTCCGAGAAGGACATCTTGAATATTTCTTTCGGGCGCAGACTATCTTTAGGGCCCAGTTGTGCGGATGTAAGCGAGAGGAGAAATGCTGGTACGGGAGACAATACGATTAAGGTGAATGGCCGGTGATGTCACGTTGCTACTTTACGGGCTTAGATTGGTACTAAATGTGTGAAGGAGAATAACACCGGGTCACGTGAGGGTAATACAAGGTTAGTCGTCCGGGACGGGCCACCGTCTCCAAAGCAAGAACGCCGGGATACGGAAATTGTAGTCGGTGGCATTGGTAGTCCTACAAAAATCACCAGCCCACGCGAACGGATTGAAATCAGGGTTCAGTTGGAAGACCGAGATCCGGTTGGTTTTCCCTTTTAGTACCGTATGCAGTGTTTTTACTAATGTTATGTAGGATTCTGTTACTACCGATGAGATTAATGCTGCCGCTAGTGTACTACTGCAAATGCTCAATCCGAATAACCTAGTATCTGCCATTGGAAGGAAAAGAAGTCATTCCGAAATTTCTTCGAGGGGCGGGAGGTATGACATCCTTTATTATTTTGCGGATTGGGAGGGGTTACCAACTTGGAGTGTTTCATAGGAGCTCCCCCGGGCATCGGGCGTCGTCTAAAAAATTCCCTTGTCCGACATGTCCTATAAGCGTGGAACAAATCTTGGCCTGCCTTGAGAGAAAGAGCGCTGGCGACCGCAGAATGAGTCTCGAAGAATTCACGGATAAACACCGTGAACTTTGCGCTAAAAACGTTCAGGATGAATCATTGGTTTCCGAAGAGGAGATGGAGGAAGAGGATGAGTATGGGGATTATGATGAGGAAGGAGATGAAGGTGAGGAGGGCTATGCAGGAGAGGAACTTGACGGGGAAGAGGAGGGTTACGCAGCTGATGGAGACGAGAGGATGGTGGAGGAAGTTGACGGGGTAATCCAGAAGACAGTACCCACAACATCTGGGGCGGGTGAGGTATGGTGCAAGCTGGCTGGGGCGCTACCTGGTTACCTGAGTATCAAACCAGAAGATCTCGACAAGGAAATTGAGATTCGGAGGTCGGCTCTCACAGCTGGCCGGCTCCCGGAGGGAAAGTCTGTTGAGGATATACTGTTTATTCCGGTCACCCCAGTCTCTGCATTTCAAGAGTATCTGGAAAATTCGAAAACCCCGCCGGAGAAGTTTCTTGTGGAGGAGAAAATTGTTGAAGCTCTGGCTGACATGCAGGTGGAATATTTGATGATTGATGAGATTATCAAGCGTAAGGAGGCAAGTACCCCTGATGGGGAAAGAGCAGCTGTTGGCAGACCCGTTAGGGGGCGTCAGAAGAGAAAGACCAGGGTTGCCCGCAATCCATTGGACCTAGAGGATCCAGTTGTCTGGGAGGACAAGAAGGAGGCTGAACTTTATGGGTTTTCTTACGATCCCGCTATTGACAAGCGTGGGAAACAGAATGCGGATGAACAGCAAGCTGGCAAGTATTCTATTAGAGGGCGGGAATTGCGCAGTCGCCAAAAGGCCCTTGAAATGGTGCTATTTCCCGGATATGAGCACATTGATCAGCGAGTCCAGACTATTCAGCCGAAGGCGACTAGGCGCCGGAAGCCCGCCGCTGACAAAGAAAAGAGCGGGGAGTCACTAGAACAACTCAGAGCTGGTTCTGCTCCGCCGCCCGCCTCTGCCACCCCCCAAAAGAAAAGGCCCGGGAGACCACCGAAGAACGCTCCGTCGGCTTTATTTCTCTCTGCTGCTGCCAAAGATCAAGCTACGGCCCAGGCGTTATCACGAACGCATTCTGCAGATAATGTTGCGCGCCCAAGAGTGGGCGAAAAGCCAAAGGTAGACCCTAACAGAACACCACCTAGTAGTATTAGTGGCACCTTGGTGAGGTCGCCACCGAATTGTCTAAAGATAAAGTTTCGCGGTGCGCGGCTTGCTGAGTACCTTAATATTGTCTCGCAGGAATCGAACCTAGCATCCACACAGCGGGATTTCTACGGCCGCCCGGGCCCATCATCGTTGGTGCCTGCCATGACGCAATCCGAACCGGTCTCGCCAACCAGATTTTATCCCGACAAGCACACTAGGCAAAGCGACTCATTCATGTCGCTTGTGAATGGGGGGGTCGGCGGGCAGCGATCGGAGTCTCCGGTTTACGATTCAGCCGAGAGCAATCCTGGAGATTATGAAGGTGTTGGGAGGGGCAGGCCGAGGTCTCGTGGAAGAGGTAGAGCACGTGGAAGGGCGAGGGGAACCCGTGGGCCGGGTAGGCCTGGACGTGGATCGGGGTTGAAAGTTGAGACTACTTCAAACGCAGCTAACCCTCTTGGTCATGGTGAGTCTTTGTCGGCCAACCCGGAGACCCCGACTCTTAGCGCGGTCGAACATTCCGAAGCCGAAGATGCTGCTGTGGGCGCAGCTTCCGATCGCGGGCACAATTATCATTCGAACGCTTTTCAAGCCCTGTCTAAGACTTCCGGCGGTGCGAAGCATTCCGCGCCCGCTGTAATGCGCTTCGACTCTACCCCTATGTTTTCTGTATTTCCGACCCGGCTAGTGCAGCATCACCTGCCACCGACCTCTACAAGCCCAGCTTACAACGATAATAGGTCTTCCGTTGAAACGGACCATGGAAGACCCCGGGTCCGTGGAAAGACGTACAAAACACCGATCTCCGTCTCATTGACCGAAGCCGAACCAAAGACAACCAAAGAGGAAGAGTTTATTGCCGCACAGAACGGAAACTTAGGGAAGCGGAAGAGAGTCAAAACCGCTCTTGCGTATGAAGCCCCTAGGCGCAAGTCCCGTGTTATTGCGGGCAGGGATGGAGCCGTCGGCGGTGGGCACAGTCCCGGGAGTGTGAGTGGAGAGAGGGATGATGAAACGGAGAGCAGCGAGCCGGATGATGATGATAGCGGTGGTTATGGGAATGAGAAGTAGATGACAAACCTTTGCGCGTTCGTCATCGCGGCGGTGGCGGTGGGATATCCGTTTTTGAGAAGAAAAGAGAAAAAAAGCCTTTGTAGTTCCCCTATGCTTTTAACATTATAGTTTGGGTGTCGTATGCATTTCTGTTTCCAAAACGGGGGGATATTATCATTGGAGGTGTTTGGACATTTGTATTTACGTTTTGTCGCTTTACTTCTTACCTGCCTCATGTGACAGTACTTTCCTCTTTTCCACTATTATTGTAATGTCTCTACGCCTGCGGAAGGGGAAGGGTGGGGTACGGTATATAAATAAAACAGGGCTGAATAAATTCAGGATAAATGAATTGGCATGGGCGTGATAGAAGGAGTTGGACCCGCTTCTGGATGTTGTGCTCGACTTTGGTGTGGTGCTGTGTGGTGTGGGTGTGGGTGATGTGCTGTGAGTCTGTGATGCCCTGTTCTATGGCTAGCCCGGTGTAATCGCAACCGGTAGATGCAGAGAGCCGTGCTGCGGATAGATGCAGGATCGTGCTTCAGGAGCAGTCTTCAGTCGGTCACCCCACCACCATTGCTCCTTCCGATGATTTATATTCCTCGAAATCGCCCTGCCTAATACCCGAGAAACAAGAGACTCGACCTTGACCCCCCTCCCCCCGTTTTGTATCCACCTTCTCAACCAACCAGTCATCGCAGCCACCACTCTCAGGTTCCTCTTTTGCCCG
>Ga0307510_10011663_pt1 | contig 10434 bp, 9 predicted proteins | sample 12_EM_MG_FD_207224 | JGI IMG/M metagenome (GOLD analysis project Ga0307510, IMG submission 207224) | Populus trichocarpa ectomycorrhiza microbial communities from riparian zone in the Pacific Northwest, United States - 12_EM | ecosystem: Host-associated > Plants > Roots > Unclassified | place...
CCCGTAGGGCAGGACACATATTGCGTCGCGCCGCATTCATCTCAAGATGGACGCCGCCACGCCAATTAATTGTATTCACTAATCTCCGAAGACATGTGTGGATGTCTTCATTTGAGACCGCAGCTCTTCTTGGCTGCCTTGTGCATGTGTTCAGTCGGTGTCAGCAACATGCACTGACATTCCCACTGGGTAATTACGCCCTGGTCAGCATCATTCATCATCGTGTCCCAATCTCGTATCTCTTCCCATGGGATGACGACGATCCGTGTGACAGAACCTTCCAGGGGGCCAAAATACTGGACACGACGCAAAGCCACACGTCATATCACCATCGCAATGCACATGGAGACCTTGTCGCGACTCATTCGAAGGGCCGGGAGAAACGGAGACTATGACATTCGATTGCCCTCAAAGTTACATGCTCCATGGCACACGCGCAGCATTTAGCAGGCCATAGCATCGGCTCTAATCCACGTCTTTGTTCCGTGTTCCGTGCCCGTGTCCGTGTAAAACAGCACGACAAATATACGTATGATAAATATGAATCAACGAAAATCATGATGATTGTTGGAGGACAGACGATAGACGGAAGGCGACAACAGCAGATAGGCGGAGCAGAAAGAAAATAAGAAAGCAGGGCCCCAAAGATCCTGTCTCTGGGTGTCTCACACCCCCGTCTCGCGACGGTGATGTCGCTGTCCGCGTGGCGGAACGGGGTTCTCGGGCCTGAGCGAGCAATACAAGAAATGTCGACGCGGGAGCGTCGCACTGGCCATGCCTGCAACAGCCGCGACGCGGGCCCCGAGCGGTGCTGTATCCGTACCGCTTCCCCGCACGCCAAGCGAGAACATGCGATCGAACACTGTTGGTATTTAAACACCGTTTCAACGAAAAGGCTGCACACAAAAAAAAAAGGTGGTGGATACGGCGTACGTGTAGCTATGAAGGCCTTGGCGGTCGTTTGGCAAGTGAGATGGGAGAGCGCGAGCGGGGGGCTGACGCCTTCGAGCGTGCGGAGGTAGCGAAAGACCATCGAAGGTTGGCAGGGTCCGAAGCGGAAGACAGCCTGGTAGGCCTGGCGCCATTTTTCGTCGAGCAGTCGCGCGCATGTAGGCGGGTCCGGACAAGACGGGCACTGCATGAAACAACACTCCCTGTGAGCACTGTGACTAATTTCGGGGACAAGGGACGTACGCATTCATATTCCTTGGCGATCTGGACGAGACCCAACTTGAGCACCCGTTCGAGAAACCAGGTACGTCTGTAGGATGTGCGATTGTCAGCAGTGAGCGAATCGCGACGCGGACGGGCGATAGAGGGGGAAACGCATAGGGGAAGAACGGGACCTTACCGCTTTTCAAGCTTGAGTAGCGTGTCGCTGCTGAGCGTGTTGAGCTCCTGCTCTGGCCAACCACCCGGATTGTCGAGCACGAAGCGCGAGGCCTCGCGATACAGCTCTTCCTCCTCGAAGATCTCTGCGATACGCATCGCCTTGATCGGGCGTCCGGCTGCATGTGTGAGCAGAAAGTTCATGCAGATTCGTTGCAGAGAGGGTACGCAGAGCTTGTTTCCGATATTCATGAGGCCTTCCACGTTATTCCAAGTGATCGTGCACTCCATGCTGCGCGATAAGTCAGTACGATGTCGCCACTCCCGCTCATTTGTGAGGGAGAAAAGCGTACCCAGGGTAGACGAATCGGAGAAAGTCGTGAAAGGTGCTTGCCTGGGGGACCAATGCGATGAGAATGGGGACGGTTGTGAATGTGTAGCGAAGAAGCGCACCTTCTCCTCTTTGAGGACTATGACGGCGTCGGGATTGCTCGTCGCTTGTTGATGTCTGACGGAAGCCTGCGAGTTTCCCCGCTTCCAAGAAAGTTTGACCATGCCCTTTCCTTTGCCCTTGTCGGAACCCCTCGACGATCCCACAGAGCCCGTACCGGCACTCCCGCCGGCACCCCTCTGAAGCTTTTCCAAGCTTTCCATTCGCGCGGCCTCGTGGGCTTTCTTCTCGGCCTCGGCCTCGTCGCGAGTGCTGCGTGATTCTGCCGCGGGCCCGTGGATCTTCTTGTCATCTTCTCCGGACCTAACGATGGTTGAGGTGGACGACTCGAGGACTTCTGGCTCGCTCGACTCTGAGACGTCGAAGTCCAGCTCGTCAGGGTCCAAGTCGGGGTCCACGGGCGCAAACGTCATGGCTGTAGGCGCATCGGGGTGTATCTTGTCCCCGGGGACTGTGGGTGGTTGAGATATCGTTATGACAGAGGACATGGAGAGCGGACGCCCGGTCTCTGCCCAGTTGCCACTCAGAGCGGCCTGAAAGAATGGAGAGGCGAACCAGAGGACCTCCTTGTGTGCCCTAAAAAGGACCACTCCATAATCAACGACCGAACGTGACGGGATTGGGATTAGCAGCCAGTGCCACACACGCACCAGAAGGTCGTGCTTTCGACGACGATTTTGACCGTGCCGGGAAACTTGGAGTGCTTGGTGAATGCTTCGTCGACGTCGATGGGCTCCTGAGAGTCGCTGATGCTGACCTCGGAGACGGCATCCTCGGTATCCACTCCCTCGAAGAACCACGGAGGCGATCCGGCCGATGAACGGAAGATGCCCGCCGCTGCGGCGTGGGTCTCTGTGGGTGAGCTCAGAGGCGCATTGGATTGGCCACGGGAGTTTCGCGCGATGAGGATGTGCGACGGGTTGGTTGACATTGCGGTTGGTTTGATGTTCGGTGGAGTAGATGAGATTTGCTTGGTAGTGGATACCCCAGTCAGCCGTCTAGCCTGAGTAACTCACGAGTTCAAGGGGGATCACTGTCGTGCACCTCGGCCCTGAATCCCGCTTCTCAGAAGAAGGCACAAGCCAGCTCACGTGTTGTACTAAAATTATGGCACTATGGTGTAGTGGCTATCACCAAGAATTTTGTTAACCCAGGTTGGTAGTGGTCTTTACACGAGTACTTCATCATCATGTGCCGTCCTGTGTTACCAAGGCTGAGACAGTGGCTGAGACCTCTGAGGCGCTGAGTGTGTCGGTGGCAGATGATAGACTGCATTTTTTCCTTTCTTTTATCATGGCGCTATAGTGTAGTGGCTATCACAACGGATTCTGACTTCAAGGCATTTTCCGTTAACCCAGGTTCGAACCCTGGTAGTGCCTTTTTGGATCTGGTTTTTCCATGAAGGGTGATACATGTTATGTTGGTGGTGGCGCTTCATCACACAAATTACTCAAATGGGGGTTGTGTGCCGTCTGTGTGTAACCAGGGCGCTGAATGTGTCGGTTTTGATCAACCCCCATGGTGACACAAGTCACGAGGGACAATAATCACGAGAAGCGTTAGCATTTTGCACAATTAGTCCCAGTCTGGGTGATGTCCACACAACTTCTTGAGTTCACTCACGGACGTGTTTCTGTATCACTTGGCTGGGTGTCAGGGATTGCAGTGCCTCGGGTAAAGTGAGGGCGACCGGATTTACTCTTGCATTTATCTACTGTACGGACTACATCACAAGATCTGCTACCGTACTGTATGTTCAGTAGAGCGGGCCCACTTGGTGCAACCCATTGGCGCCAGGCACTACACCGTGGTTGTTTCCGATTGGCCTCGACCCTTGGCTACCGTACCCACGCTGTGTGATGTAAAATGGAGGTGTTTGATACAGCAGTGATGCCACTGGGGGGGTTGGGAGACTGGCGGCGTGAGACCGCACACAAGTGTGACCTCAGGCTGAAGGTAACACAGATCCATTGACATTGACGGAATGATGAAGTCAGGCCCAGCACTGGAGTTGGTAGAAACTCGTACAATTGGGTTATTGCCCTGACCAGCTCTGATCGCTGAGGAACTGCTGGGTCTCGCACAGCAAACCAAGGTGATGCTGCACCATAAATGTGATGTAAACCCGTCAGTTCATATCACATCATGATCGGTGGTGTGTCATTAATGTCATTTCTTCTGAGCGGCATGAGAAGCTATCAACCCATACAGCATAAGTCAAGCACTCACCGCACAAAGTCCGGGTGGTCACGTAGCTCCCCACTAAACTCGGTTCGTATTAGGGGCCCAGAATTTTAAAAAGCAGCTGTAGTGCTGAAGTGTGGCACGTTAGTGCGCCACAGCCGCAGAATGAGTTCCTAAAATGGAGGACGACGCCAGAAACAAGCGAGCAGAGCACCAAGATCGGGTAGAGCGTGGACGTATGGAAGCAATTAATGAAAGAATGATGTGCTGTTTCGGGCGACGGGGCTTGTCAGGGAATTACAAGAGATCATAGATGGTAGAGACAAGCATGCGAATTCGGGCGATCGTGGAAGACGGGGGAATTTGGCTGCCTGGTGTTTTCACAAAATTTGATCCAGTACCCAAAAATGGAGAATAGCAACTCATTAAAGCGGCATATGGCGTAACAGGACGCACAACGTGTTGGGCGATGTCAATACGAGTGTCATGTTGTCCATCCGGGCCATGGAAGGCTCCCATATGCCGAATCGCCGCTGAGATTGGCTCGGCGCAGAGCTATCTGTGAGTTATGGAGGGGTCACCTGTTGACCGCTCAGGTCGAGATGGAGCTAACTTCAGGGGAGAGTGAGAGTGTCCACGTGCACCGAGAACAAGCGATGCCGTCAAGAGACAGAGACACGTTGGGCGTCCCTTCACGCTAACTTATAATAAGTACTCTATCTTTTTACCCCTCTTTTTTTCTCCATCTTCTCGTCCCTCTTTTCTCGCCACCATGTCCTTCTCTCGTCCTCTGGTCTCGCCCTCGGCCCCTCAGGTCGCGTCTAACCCCAGTGTATCCAATGTCGAGTCCATGTTCAGCCAGATCATGGAAGTGGTTCTCAAATCCGTCAGTGCTTCGCGTCGCTGAGCGTGTTCGCCACCCCCTTGATGCCCATTTTCCACAGCGCTCAGAGATTGCCGAGCTTCGTCATGAATGCACCGAGTTGCGCCAGGCCAATTTGAGCCTCGAGCGTCAGGTCAGGGAGGGCATCGTCGCCGCGGTGTGTGTTCCTATTCCCTCCCCCTCCCACCACCCGAACAAGAAGAATGCTGACCCACAGAGTAGCAAATGCGCAGCCCTCATCTAGGGACTCCTGGTTTCAACACACCAGCCCCTAGCTCTCCTCAACTTCGCGCAAAGTCTCCTTTCCTCAATCCGAACTCAATTCCCTCACTTACCGCCCCTTCAACCATACATATTCCATCGCCACTGGGGCACAACGGCGCAACTTCTTATCCCTTTGGGCCAATTCGTGAAATTCCCGGTTTCTATGTGGTCATTCCTGCCGGAGGCGCCGGTACGCGCCTGTGGCCCCTCTCGCGGGAGAACCATCCCAAGTTCCTCCTCGACGTGACCCTCCAAGGTCGCAGCCTGATTCAAGCGACCTGGGATCGTCTACTGCCCCTCAGCGGCCCAGACCGTCTCACCGTCGTGGCTGGTCCCGCGCACGTCAAGAGCATCCACGAGCAACTCCCGGATTTATTGCCACGTAACCTGTTTTGTGAACCTGGGCCGAAGGACTCGATGGCTGCCATCGGTCTCGCTGCAGCGATCCTCGCGCAGCGTGACCCCGATGCCGTCATTGGCTCATTTGCGGCTGACCACATGATCTCGGGTACTGACGCATTCCTCGCTGCCGTGTCGGAAGCCGTCCAGGTCGCGCAGAAGGGATACTTCGTCACCATCGGCATCGCTCCCTCTCACCCCTCAACCGGTTTCGGTTACGTGCGGTTGGGCGACAAACTCGGCATTCCCGAGGCGCCGAATGCGCGTCTCGTGTCGAGCTTCAAGGAGAAACCCGACGCGCGCACGGCCGCCGCGTACATTGCCACGGGTTCTTACCGCTGGAATGCGGGCATGTTCGTCACCAAAGCTTCGTTCTTGCTGGAACTGCTCAGGGAGTACAAACCCGAACTTGAGGAGAGCTTAACCAAAGTTGCAGCCGTCTGGGATGACGAGGAGCGTCGCAACAAGATTCTAGAGGAGATGTGGCCCAGCCTCGAAAAGATCGCGATTGATCATGCTGTGGCGGAGCCCGCAGCGCTGGAGGGCCGCGTCGCCGTTGTGCCTGCAACGTTCGGTATGTGTTATACTTTTTTTTTTTTTCAAACGCGTCTGCTTAATTGGTGGCGCCGCCACAGGTTGGGATGACGTTGGGGACTTTTCGTCGCTTGCCGAACTTTTGCCCGCAGAAATGAACCAGCCCCGTATCCTTGGTGATAGTGGATTGGGTGCGTCGTCCGATTGTTTCAGTGATCCCTCCTCACATACACTCTCCGACAGTTCTTACTGAGCAGGTCGCTGGGGGCATCGTCGTGCCTGGTTCAGGCAGGCTTGTCGCGTGCTTGGGTGTGGACGATCTCGTCATCGTCGACATGCCAGACACGCTCATGGTCACGACCCGTGCCCGTTCGCAGGAGGTGAAAAGGCTTGTCAAGAAAGCCAAGGAAGCTGGCTGGCGCCAGCTGCTATGAGCTGCTTCCGCTGCCCCATTTCACGTTGGGTAAGGGTAATACAGATCTTTCCCGTATTGGTTACCACTTGTTTCATTGTAGTCGTCTGCCCTTTCTTTTCTCTACTCCTCATAGACCTTGGGTTCTGAAACTGAACAGAAGTACAGTAGTAGTTACCTCGCCTCGTTTCGCATTGGATAGTGTACTTGGGACGCGTTGTTACATGGACCCTTTAACAGGGATAATTGACAGTTGTTTCGCTGAGAACATCACTTCGGCCCGAATTCTCCCTCGGCTCAACGATCACGCCGTTCCCGTAACTTCAATTTCCCCGCACGGGGCCCTTTAACTTTTGTGCTTACTGTACAGCACCCTTGACTTGCTATTTATCACCACATCATGTCAGTCTTGCGCCGCCAACTCACAGCTCGTGCTACCACCGTCTTCTTCTCCTCGCCACGCAAGCCCACTTTTATTATCCCCACCCGGTTCACCAAGTCCACATTCACGTCCATCTCCATGTCCACGACCGCGTCCGCACCCTCCGCGTCTCCCGCGTCGGCCTTTGATGCGAAATACGAAAACATAATAACGTCGCGCCCGGCGTCGCGCGTTGCACTCGTGACGCTCAATAGGCCAAAAGCACTCAACGCGCTCAACATGGCGCTGATCGCAGAGCTGACCGAGGCGCTACGGTTGATCGACGCGGACAAGGAGATTGGTGCGACCATCATTGCTGGATCGGACAAGGCGTTTGCGGGTGAGCACGTTTGCGTATGTGGCGTGTGTGGCGTGGCGCAGTTTAGCAGGGGGTCTGGGACTGGTCCGGCGTTTGCGGTAGTCTCACACGCACATTCTCTCGGTTTTATTTTTCGGATCTTCGAGTCGCTGGATGACGCTGACTGACGACGTGAAATGGAATCGCAGCTGGCGCTGACATCAAAGAGATGAAGGACAAGTCATGTGAGTGACGGCATGGTTTTCTTAAACCCACGCTGACGTCCGTCCGGTGGTTCACAACAGTTGCGGACGTGTACCAGAACGGGTTTTTAGAAAATTGGCAGGACATCGCCAGGATCCGCAAGCCGATCATCGCCGCCGTCAGCGGTTACGCGGTAAGTAGTAACTTCCACCCTTCGCCCTTCGCCCTGGGCCCCTCAACACTCACCGCGTGTCTTTGTATGCGCAGCTCGGAGGCGGGTGCGAACTTGCGCTGATGGCGGACATACTCCTCGCGGCGCCCAACGCCAAGTTCGGCCAGCCAGAGGTGAACATCGGCACGATCACCGGCGGCGGCGGGTCGCAGCGGCTCGCGCACGCCGTGGGCAAGTCCCGCGCGATGGAGCTCATGCTCACGGGGCGCATGTGGAGTGCGCAGGAGGCTGCTGCGTGGGGCATGGCTAGCCGCGTCGTCGAGGAGGCCGAGGGAGAGGGAAGTGCGGCGGCGGTTGTGAGAGAGGCGGTCAGGCTCGCTGGGGAGATCGTGAGCAAGAGCCAGATCGCGGTGCAGGCGCAGAAGGAGGCCGTCAACGCCGGTACGTTTCTATGGCTCCTTGTTTTTTTCTCCTGTGGGCGCGCGAGGGTGTTTCTCATCTGTTCTTGTTCTCGCTGGTTGGTTTGTAGCGTTTGACCAGGGCTTGTCGGAAGGCTTGAGGACTGAGCGTCGGTTGTTCCATATGACGTTTGCGACGGCGGATCAAAAGGAGGGTGCGTGCCTGGTCTGAGCTTTTGTGATCTCTCCTCTTCTGATATTTGCGAGTAGGCATGGCGGCGTTTGCGGAGAAAAGAAAGCCAAACTTCACCAACTCTTAAAACAGTTTTGCGAACTTTTGCTATGCTGGGTGCTTGTATTATAATTAATGACATTCTATAACGACATACGGGTAGGCCGAACGTGTAGAACCACACGCTACCACCCCCGCTCTCCCGTTATTCGAAAATGGTATTGAGCCAAAAGGCGAGTCGGTACCCCTGCTTTGCTATCTGACGGTCGATCTATGACGGGTGCTCTTAAGTGGGGTTCATCGAGGACGGACCGCGACAAGAGACTTACGATTCGGATGGCATTCTCGTAGTATGATGAGTCACACAAGTCCTGGCCCTCTGTAAAGTTGAATACGACAGTCTACAGCAACGGCCAGACAGACGTCAACATAGCTCCCAGATCAATTATGCAGAAAGGAACACGGGATCAACTCACGCAAACAAGGGAGTTCGCTTCTTTCGCCCAGGTCAACGGGACATCAGTCCCGGATAGCGCAGATCGGTTGATATCGCTAATCCACCCATGCGCCTCGGGCGTGTAATCGCCGTTCTGGATCGGCCATCATATCATGTCTCAGGACATGTAAGTAGAGACGAGGGACGCCAAGGAAGCCTTACATTGATTCGAGCGGCAAGGCGCTCAGCGTAAACTTGTGGCTTGCCACCAAAGATATTGTTGGCGTTCTTTGTGACCATAGCAGTGTCTTGGAATGGGGGAAAGGGAGGGGCACCGTCAGTCTTGGGCAGGACGTGAACGTCTACAACGGTTGTGCCGCTCACCCCAGACAGCATGAAGGACCGTGTCGTTGCGATCACATGTAGCCGCAATCTCGAACCCTCGGAGCCCCCGTGCCTGGGTGTGCCACATCTCAGTCACTCATGGACGGTCATATATACTCATATGCACGGCCAGCGTCCGGAACGCACCTCGTTGTTCAATGGTTGGCCAATGCGGGCGATAAAACTGGCTGGGGTCGCTGTCCAGGGAAATGCTTCACGATGGAGCCAAGTCCGTCACTTACCTAGGAAGAGCAGAGCCTGCTGCGTCTGCTCCCGCTCCTCCCTCTGGTCACTTCTGCTACCGCTACATGGATTTGTCAGAGTGCCGCGCATTTCGAATCGAATGCGCCGCTGACTGAGGTCGAGTCCTCGCGATCCAGAACTGATTTACTCACCGAGTCCCATCGAGGAATTGTTTGGTGTAATTCTGGATTGCCGTGACTGCACACAGGTTGCATGTTGAGGATGGCCAAGCCCGGCAGAGAAAGAAAGCAGCGACCTACCGGAACAGCCGGCGTCACCGCAGTCACGATTAAGATCAACGGAGCAGTTAGTTGGAGGGTCATCTGATATCCGAACTATTTGGTTGACCGCAACACAAACAGGGACGAAATGACACACCGTGTGCACTGATGAAAAGGAACGGAACAATAAATTGGAACTTTTCTTCGAATTTGGCCTTGTCCGCCCACTAGATCGTCATTTTTAGCCGCTACATACCCACGAATGGAATACATGGCACGTACAATGGCTGCAGGCCCCAGTGATTCATCGAAAGTCCGTCCGAGTATCGATTTGACAGAGGAAAGCGCGGTTGGGCCGAGGAACTGAGAAGGTATTATATGTGATCGGTCATATTATTTTCCTGTGACTAATAGACTGTTCATAGGTGAACGTACCTGCATCGCGATGTAACTATGCAGGATAAAACATTTAGTGTATTGGGAAATCCCTCGTGAGTGATGCCTACCCGATGGTTTCTTGTCCGAGGTCGCCCCATGCTTCGACACCATGAGACGCCATGAGGGCGGCGGCTAGAGTGAAAGGGAGAACAAGCTTCATACTATCGGACTTGTGATGAGATCCGCGACAGAAGTAGGGACGAGGACTTCAAGCTGTGGGCAAAAAAGAAGGCGTTTTTATAGCTTGGGGGCGCACACTGATCAAGAACGACGCCAGTCATCTGGTGCGTACTGCAACTCTTGGACTGCGTACAGTGGCATGTGACACTAGCCATTTTGACGCCCCTATCGTCAAACCGCAGGGAAGTTCGAGGGCTCTTCAAGACAGGTGGTACGTTAGGGAAACACTTGCGTGCTAGCGAGAGACGATACCAGGGTGATTGCATGGTTTCCTTGGCAGCTGTACCGGTCATCTCTTCATAATGCAGGTTACCTCTCGCTAGCAGTTCGCTAGCCCACGGAGTTTTCCAT
>Ga0307510_10011665_pt1 | contig 10433 bp, 6 predicted proteins | sample 12_EM_MG_FD_207224 | JGI IMG/M metagenome (GOLD analysis project Ga0307510, IMG submission 207224) | Populus trichocarpa ectomycorrhiza microbial communities from riparian zone in the Pacific Northwest, United States - 12_EM | ecosystem: Host-associated > Plants > Roots > Unclassified | place...
ACACTGGTCCGACAGGTACTCGACCCCGCTATTATCTCTGATAAATATTTCATATTTGGTGCTATGAAGGGAGTGGAAGGCTGTTTTTCTTGAGAAACTTAATGCATGGTAGCATAAAATATTCGAGCGACATAAGAGAAGCCAACATTTCAACATCAAATTATTTATTTAGTCGTATCAAACTTAATTAATTAAAAAAAATGATGGGATCGAACTGCTTCCAAAGCTTTCTCTCGTGATAAGAAAAAAAAAAATTGATAGTTGCTTGGTGGTATATGATTCAGACCAACCTGCCAAAAAGATTTCCTGACTCTTCTATTGTCCTTTACCATTAAAAAGCTTCTTGCTATGTCATTTACTTTCAGTGATATGTCACTTCAAAAGGACGAGGAATTCTTTGTATCATTATAGTATTTAATTTTTTAAAAACTTATTTTAATTAAATAGATTAAATTGTTATTAGATAAGGTATTATTTTTTAATAAATTTTCTCCAGTAAAAATTTTTTAGATTTGAAATTTATATAAATATATTATTTTATGTTTTGATTTTTATTATATATAATAAATCGGTGAGATTTAAATTTATATTCATTAATTGAAATCTTGATTTATATTATTTTTTAATAATAAATGTTAATTCGTGTTCATAAAAAAACCTTGGTACTGGAATTGGGCTTGTCATCTCACGTCATACATGTATGGAAGTTTCATAAGATTACTGAAGAAAAATGAAGGAAGCGTGAAATTTAATTCCTTCTAATCTTTGTTTTTGCAGTGGGAGGGCTCCTAAATGCAACATGTGGTAATGCTACAGAACTGATAATAGCTATTTTTGCACTCTGGCAACACAAGATACAAGTGGTGAAATATTCACTCTTGGGTTCCATACTATCAAACCTACTTTTGGTTCTTGGCACCTCTCTCTTCTGTGGTGGCATTGCCAACCTTGGAAAGGAACAAAAATATGATAGGGTAAGCTAGCTGTTGTAATTTGAAATGTTCATCAGTTCTGAACTCTTCTTCTTCTAGCTTTATCATGGCCACAGTTAGATGATAACACTGGCATGGTTATAAATGAAACAGAGACAAGCTGACGTGAACGCGCTGCTTTTGCTCCTGGCATTGCTGTGCCATATGCTGCCACTGCTGTTTCGGATTTCTGCAGTCTCCGTTTCCCTCACGGAAGTCCCAATACTGCAGTTGTCGAGAGTAAGCAGCATTATAATGCTGCTTGCATACATTACATACATTATCTTTCAGTTAGTGACACACAGGCAACTATTTGAAGCACAAGAGGTGATTAATCCTTACTCTAATTATCCTTTTTCCTTCTGAATGGTGTGATCAAATTAAAATGCCTTTGAAGTTTCTGTCAAGTTAGATTGGCTGAGTTATTAATTGATTGGCGCAACTCTTCAGGAATCCGTGGAAGATGGCGATGATGTGCTTTCAGAAGAAACACCAGTGATAGGATTCTGGAGTGGAATAGTTTGGCTGGTTGGAATGACTGCTGTCATAGCCTTGCTGTCAGAATATGTTGTGGGCACGATCGAGGTAACTAAACTATCAAGCATCTTGAAAGAGCACTGTTCTTAATTACTTCTAATATTACTCTGGCATGGACTGAGAAAATATGCCTTTTGATTTCACAGGATGCTTCAGAATCTTGGGGCCTTTCTGTCAGCTTCATTAGCATTATCTTGCTGCCAATTGTTGGAAATGCAGCTGAACATGCTGGAGCAGTCATTTTTGCTTTTAAAAACAAGTTGGATATATCTTTAGGTGTTGCACTAGGCTCTGCAACTCAAATTGCTATGTTTGTGGTAAGTTTCATAATTAAAAACTCAAACGGTGTCTTTGACCTAACCTTCCTTCTCTCCAAAAAAAATGACCAGTCTGACTTAGCTTATACACCACAACTTTCTGCAGGTTCCACTTTGTGTAATTGTTGCTTGGATTTTGGGCATTGAAATGGATCTTAACTTCAATCTCCTTGAGACTGGTGCTCTTACCTTATCAATAATCACCACAGCCTTCACCTTACAGGTAATATATGTGATTAAGTATTAACCAACTCTGCAGCTAAGCTAATCAATAACACCAAAATTACTTTAATTTTAAGCATATTAACAACAGAATCTCCTTTCTCTTGCTCTAATTAATTAAAGAATTAGTATAGTTCATTCTGTGTATATATGCTAGTCCATTAATGCTCAAGGAAATTGCTTCCCCTTATTTGTTACAGGACGGTACTTCTCACTACCTGAAAGGATTGGCTCTATTGCTGTGCTACGTTGTTATTGGGGCGTGCTTTTTCTTAAACAAGACACCATTGAGTAAGGACTAACAACATTTTTTGAGGCTTAGTTAAGAATTTTGAATCTATCCATTCTAAGTCCATTCCATATCCAAAATTTGTATTTTATTTTTATGCAGACCATGGAAATGTCATCGATTTGGGAGTCAAGTCCGCAGCTGGATCAGTCATTGCAGCTTAAATTTGTATCATATGATCATGAACGCAGGGCTTGTCCTTCAGGATGAAGATTACAGCATCAAAACATCATCATCAACAGATTGAATGAATTTTGTTATTCTTTCATCTTGTTTCAAAGGTAACTGAGGAGTCAACACCATTGTAGCTTTATGAAGAAGGCTACAGCATATATATGTAATGATAGGATTTCTCAGGGTGTTTTTCGCAACCGAGTTTTTGTTTCTTGAGCCAGTATATATAGAAGCTGCTGGCGTATGGCACAGGGGTTATCTTTACTCCTGTATATATCAATCTAATAAATAAATGGAAATTATTTCTTGTTCGTGCTTGCAATTTGATTTCTCTATATTGACGATAATATATATATATAAAAGCACGTGCCTGACTCCAATTCGTCCTTTAGTTTGTGTGGTATTCCAAACTATGTATCTTGCTTGGTGATGAAGACTTGAAGTTTTGGTAACGGCACCATTTCAGGCGAGTTATATAGTTGTTTTTGAAAGTATTTTTTAGTTAAAAATATATTAAAATAATATTTTTTTTATTTTAATTTTTTTAATATTAATATATCAAAATAATCTAAAAATATTAAAAAAAAATATTAATTTAAAATATAAAAAAAAAATTATTTTTAAAAAAATAACAGTATTATTTCGTATGCTCTGTTGTTGTAATAGATTCTAAACTATAGCCAGGGTTGAAGTTTTGGTAATGGCACCGACAAAACAAGCCATGTCACACTTTCACATTAGTCCAGTAAATGGGGCCTCGGGAATACATCACTTGGAGGCCTTTTAAAGAAGATATTTGAACTTTAAACTTTTTTTTCTTTTCTTTTATTTTTTTTATTTGAAACAATGATGTTAATGTAGTTGATCTTTTAAGTTATTTGATACTTGAACTTTGAATCTTGATTTTGACATCCTCCCCCTATTTTATATTTGAAATTAAATAATTGTGTTAAATTATCTAAATACTCTAAAAGAATTGGGTTTCTAAAAGAATTGGGCCAGTTGCTGAATTTTTATATTTTTTCCTTTTTTTCTTTGAGTCTAGAAAAATTTATCAGAGTATTAATATTATCATTTAGTTAACACTAGTAACATTTATAATTTAAATGTGAATGGTATTTTTTAGATAGGAATAATAATTAAAAAAAATTTCTAGGATTGAAAATAATTATTTTTTTGAGTGAATTAGAAAAAAAAATCTTTAGTTATTGAGATTTTAGTTGTTTAAGGTGGTCGGTATTGCTTTTTTACAAAAGTATTTTTATTTGATTAAGGAATACAAAATGAAAAGGTTCCGTTTTGTCAAATCATTGCAGTTATGAATTCCATGGCATCCTTCCCTTCCAATAGGACAAAATTTTGATTTTTGTAAATGTCCTTCCACCGTGGTGGTGGGTCAATATGAGATTTGATTGATTTGAAATTAAAATAAAATTAGATTAAAAAAATAGATATAAAAAAAATTTAATGTGGCCCGACAGTTTAATCCCGTTAAAAACTTAATAGCAACTTGTTGACCAAGACAACTTGATAATTCGGTCAAAACTTAAAACCCGAGTCTTTAATTGAACCGGCTATAAAAACTATGACATGACGACAAGTATAATAGTCAAACTTGCATTAAAAAAAACCAGCACAGTGTATTAATTAGACTCGGGAGCGTGAATTATTTAGTTTATTATTCTAAAAAGATATTAAAAAAATTATTTAATTAAAATTAAATTTCATACTTATTTTAATTATAAGCATGACAAACTTGTACTCAAAACTAAAAGTTACGTGCTTATAAGAATATATTCAAAATTATATTAGAGATTCAAATACAATATATGTCTGCATATTAAATATATAAATTATTTTTATTTAGATTAAAATAAATAAATAAAGAAATTAGTTGTTGAAATATTTTAAAAATAATAATGCTTTTATTATTATCAAATAATTTTTTTATTCTTAAAAATAAAATGAATTTAATTTATTTTTAGAATTAATTAATTAATTAATTAAATTCAAATTAAATATTAGAATTGAATTAAATTTGTAATAGAGAAATTATTTCAAATAGCCTGTAAATCATTAATAAAACAAAGTCACACTACTCTACTTGCTTAAAATCCCAAGAAATCCCTCTTTTCAGTTTGCTCTCCTCCCTCTCTGCAACAACATCTACAGTTTCTACCTTATCCCTTCTCTACCCCTAACAAACTCTCAAAATCACCAAATCATACCATGAGAGACAAAGAGAGGGCCATTCTCTGCTTCCAGACGTTACCAAACCTAAAAACCACACACTGCTCTCTCACGGAAACCACGCACCACCGCGAACCTCTGTGGAGAAACGCGCAATTCAGTTGCAGAATCCGGAGTGATGGAAGCAATGGCAGTTTTGGTAATTTTGCTTCAGTTTCAATGGCAGAGAATAAGAAAGATAAAGGAAATGAGTTCGCGCCGAGTACGGCTCAGCTATTGAAGCATCCGTTAGCAATACTGGCTTTTTTCCCGAGAGATGCTGCGATTTTTGCCGCTGGAGCTGTCGCTGGTGCCGCCGCGAAGACCGTCACCGCTCCGCTTGACCGTATTAAGCTACTCATGCAGGTGTTCTTTTTAAGTTTCTCTGCTTTCGGATTTTATCACGTGTTTTTCGTGGTGATATTTTTATTTAGTAGCAAACGGTGTCGTTAGTGTTGCTGTTTGGTTGCTGAGAAAATGGAATTTGAGTATAGTGAAATGTAGGATCCGGAATAAAAATGTAAAATAAAATTTTGCATTATTTTTAAATGTTTGAATAATTGATAATTAGGAACATTATCAATAAGATTAATCATTATTAATTTGATGTGTTTGTAGATTCATGGAGTGCGGGCCGGGCAGGAAAGTGCTAAGAAGGCAATTGGTTTTATTGAGGTGTGTAGCAAATGTAATGTGGGTTATGTTTTGAAGTTTTTTATCGAGAAATTTCATGATTATGGAGCTGTAGTTCAATTAGCCGAGCATGGAAAGAGCCTTGCCTCCCTTGTTTATCTTAATGAGGTTGCTTATTGGTCAATGAACTGCAGGCGATAGTAATGATAGGGAAAGAAGAGGGAATCAAAGGGTATTGGAAGGGAAACCTCCCTCAGGTAGTTGGCGATTTTTCACTTTCATGAATAATTATGATTTCATTTGTTTTCCGATTTGGGATTTATGGTGAATATTTCAGGTGATTCGGATCATACCTTATAGTGCCGTCCAGCTCTTTGCTTATGAAACTTACAAGGTAATCCTAGTGAAAATGTGTATAAGCAAGTTGTGGGAGAGTGTTATATGTATTTGGAATTATTATTGTTTGAGGCATTTGGTTGATTATTTTTTTGTGTGTGTGAATTTGTAGAATTTGTTTAAGGGAAAGGATGGTGAACTCTCAGTTATTGGCAGACTTGCAGCAGGTGCTTGTGCAGGCATGACATCTACTTTTGTGAGTAATTCATCAGTGGAAATGGAAATGAAAATTTTCATTACATAGCTACCTGTTGGGATTTAATTGGTTATGTCAAGGATAATGTGTTTGCTTAAGGAAGTGTATGAATCTGTTTCCTAAAAATTTTACAGTGTGCGTAGACATCTAATTCTTTGCATTACTTTTTGAAAAAAGTAATGTGTATTCAGTACTACATGCATTTGTATCTTAAAATCATCCAACTGTTTACATTTGTCCAGGTAACATATCCTTTGGATGTCCTGAGATTACGCTTAGCAGTTGAACCTGGGTATCGCACTATGTCTGAGGTCTGATATTGATTACTAGAATACTTCTTATGACAAGATGATCATTTATGAACAGAAAAGTGTTGATTATTTGTCCAGATTGCGTTAACAATGTTACGGGAGGAAGGAGTTGCATCATTTTACTATGGTCTTGGGCCTTCTCTTCTTGGCATTGCACCATATATTGCCGTGAACTTTTGCATTTTTGACTTGTGAGCTCATTAATCCTAAAGCTTCTTTTATCTATCTATTTATTTAGTCCTTTATGGAAAAGGATACAAACATAAAACAAGTGTTGGATACTGCCCTCTTTGAACAACAGGGTGAAGAAGTCATTGCCTGAGAAATATCAACAGAAGACTCAATCATCTCTACTGACAGCTGTGGTGTCTGCCGCTGTTGCAACTCTCACTTGCTATCCTTTGGATACAGTAAGAAGACAAATGCAAATGAAGGGTACACCTTACAAATCAGTTTTGGATGCCATTCCAGGTAAGTTGCACTAACAAATAAGAGTACAGATATGCATGGAGATATTTTTTGTCCCAGAAATCACCATAAAAGGGTTCTAGTAGCATGGACCAAGACTCAAACATATATGAGAGTGGATATTGTATTGGCTAGCCCAGACATCGCTTAAAACATTTAGCTCTCTCTCATTGAGTGTAGGCATGGAAAGTGGCAAGGAGGGTCCTGCAATTAAGAAAGGCTTAGATTGCAAGCGATACTAACATCAGCTAAAGAAAAGGACCATCAACTTCATATCAGACTATCTTGCTTTTCTCATTTATTAGTGCTAATGTCATTTGATCATTGAGCCCATCATTCCCTTCACAACATTACAACTTTTAACCTCTTGACTCTTGAGCCCCAAGGGCAACAGTAGTTCAAGAAGAAAGAGCCTTAAATCTGTTCATGTCCTAATCTTAGCCCAATGCCAGGGCAATGTTAATTTTTGTTGAAAGAGCTTTTTATCTGTATACTCGCTCGTAACATGCTAGGTGAAACTTGATTACAATGCCTGGTGAGCTGCAATCCTTTCTCTGAAATACCTTGATTTTGGAAATTATAAAGTTATAGCTAGGAGAGCTTCTATCCATACTTCTCCAAATATAATTAAAATGAAAACAAGTTTTTGGTTTCTAACTGGATCAAGCTTCTCAAACACTGTGCTCTTGAATTTCGCAATATTGCAAGGCAGCTTACCCATTGCTCATATATCAACTCTATATAGAGCTCCTAGGTCTTATGAAATAATATAGCCTCTTCAATTTCATGTGGCTGTAGCCCTTGTTTGAGTTGCGTTGCATGAATCCTAATGGCTCTCGGGTAAATTTACAAGTCTTGATATAGGTTACATATCTCAATCTAATCAGAATTTTCTCATGTTATTAATTGCATTTTGCAATTTATTTTGGAGACTGATGGTTCAAATATAATGTGCTCTTGTTGATGCAGGAATCGTGCAGCGTGATGGAGTTATTGGCTTGTATAGGGGTTTTGTTCCCAATGCATTAAAAACCCTTCCAAATAGCAGGTTCACTTTCATTCCCTTTTTTATTTTTTGATATATGCTCTTGGAAAATCCTTCAATATGATGTCTTGGTTCATGTGAAACTGATGAGCTTCTGGTTTTCTTTGATCTGGGAATACTTGAGCATTTGGTAGTTAACTGAAAATGCATTAATCAGATCTGGCATAGAAAATCTGAAAAATCTAAGATTATGGATCCACGTTTAAGAATAACCGTGCAAAATTTGGTTTTGCAACTGATAGACACTAACGATGCCCAAATGGTGCTGGAATAGTGAAGATTATTTGTTTCCTGTGCATAAAAAGATAAGGGCACACAATGAGAAGTTGTTGATTTCATAAGAAATTTCTGCCTTGGCTGACATGAATCTACTTTCCTCGTTTTCTGCTGCAGCATTAGGCTTACCACTTTTGATATCGTGAAGCGTCTAATTGCAGCCGGTGAGAAAGAGTTTCAGAGAATTGTGGAGGAAAACCGCCAGAAACAAAGCCAAGTTGCCAATAATTGAACCATCCTGGTAATGGATTTCTTTGTATTGTTACCAACCATCATGGTTCCATTAGTATTTTTGTTGTGGGCATTACGTTGCACGCCATAAGTACATGTTTGTTCAGGAATTATGGTTTTGCCGTTATTGTGCCTGCCCGATTGGTTAGGATTCTTAGCTGCCAATAAGTTTGTGCTGGGCCTATTTTTTTCGTGAGATGTTTAGGTGCTAGTCAGGCTGTTCTTTTAAATATGTTAGGGTGCCATTGGCAATTCTAGCTTGTAACATAGGTCCTGATGATTTGTTGTATTGATTGCCTGATTAATGGATAATATTTTGTGCACTTGAGGATCTTAATAGTAGAGAATTATCTGCATTCCTAATAGCAGAAACCACGGTCTTTTTCGAAAACAGCAGAAACAACCATTCTCTGCATACAGAGTTGCGCAATTTTCTCAGAGTACCAGAGGGGGCATGGAACTGCAGAAATCTACAAGAGCCTTTGATTTAATCAGCGTGAGTAACTTTAAGAAGTGGTAAGGTAAAATAAAATAAGTTTAGGAAAGGCAACTTTATGCCTGCAAAATAATTGCAGTACTGAGATCCATATGGCAAGGTTTTCAATGTCATTTCCTACAGCTGAACTTAGTTTGAGAAGGTTCTCATGGCATGCTTATTTTTATTTTTATTTACACTAGAAACTTAAGGGGAAGAGAATTAGAGAAAATTAGACTAGGTAAACTTAAAGAGGAAGAATTAGAGGTTTACTAGATTTGTGTCTCTCGCAAGCCGGATCAAAAATTGGCATGCATAAAAAAAAGATGTTCAGGTAAAATCAATGTTTTTAAAGAAATGAGAAAGATTTGAGACACGGTTCATTCACTTGACTAGGTTAAATAAGATCATTCACTTGACAGATCATTCACTTGACTAGGTTAAATAAGATAGATTAATGAAAATTCAATAACAAGATTAACAAAAGGCATTGACAGTAAATGAAGTAGGAAAAATATTTGACAATAATAAACTATAAAAAATGAGCCAGTAAATATCATAATCGGGAGGAGAAGGAAGAAAAACTCGTTGTTGCCCTGCCATGGACACCGCACCACAATAAGAAAAAGCTCCCCGAGACTGTTTTAACGTCACTGAAAGAGATCATATGCGTCGTTAAAGCAACAACCTAGAAAGTAAACAAGCAAAATATCATGAAGTGCGCATATCATGCTTATATTTAATCAGTTAATTTAATTTAATTCAAAAATAAGAATTTTTTAAAAAAGCTAAATTTAACAAAGAGCGACAATAAAAAAAGATTCAAGATAATTTGAGTTATTTTTAAAATTAGTGAAAAACCTTATAGAAAACAAATTAAAAAACATATCCCAGACTCCAATTATAATATTGAAGAATAAAACTGAAAAAACACACGAGTTTAAAAAAAGAAAAGAAAAAAAATCAAGCAACACCGAGTGAATCTCCTAATCCTGAGTTAATTTCCTAAACTCGCAACCAGTGAAATCATAAACTATGGTTCAACCAAGAAACTCATTTTCTAACCAAGTTAATTTTGAATAATGAAATCAGATATCTAAATAATTTGTCAAAGTAAAACAAATAGAAATCAAAAGAATAAAGATCAAATTTGATATAAAAATAAAATTAAATGTAGAGGAAAAAAATTGAAAAATAAATTCAATAAAGAAAATGATTCAAAACAAAACAAATAGCAATAAAAAAATCAGAGATTAAATCTGACAGATGAAAAAAATTGAAGAATGATAAAATTGAAAAAAAAAATCTCAATTCTATAAATCATTACAAATAGAAAAAATAGTAATAAAAAGAATAATGATTAAATATGAAGAAGAAAAAAAATTAAAGGGTTGCTTTGAAAATTTATAGTTCGGGCATAAAAATCAAAGAGGAGAGAAAAAAGAACAAAAAAAAAAGAAAAGGTTGCTAACGCCAAACTAAATGTTTGTACACTATAAGTGCCGCTTAGAAATAGAGGGGCCGTCAAGACTATTTGACTGCCACCCTAGCAATCATCATTTGGCCATGAGATCACCTTGCACGTGTCACCTAAATGAAGTGATTCCAACCTATGTGTCAACTATTTTTTTTAATAATATTTATATTTATTTAATTACAAAAG
>Ga0307510_10011666_pt1 | contig 10433 bp, 6 predicted proteins | sample 12_EM_MG_FD_207224 | JGI IMG/M metagenome (GOLD analysis project Ga0307510, IMG submission 207224) | Populus trichocarpa ectomycorrhiza microbial communities from riparian zone in the Pacific Northwest, United States - 12_EM | ecosystem: Host-associated > Plants > Roots > Unclassified | place...
TTTCTCATGATTGGGAGCTAAACTGAATATTAATGGGCTCGTCATGTGCTAGTTGGGTCCTATCATCAAGGCCTTGTTTTGTAGCCCATGCTCTAATTACCAGGCCTGGCCTTTTAGTTAATGTTAACACGACTTCTCATTAATTAACTCATCTTTTTAGCTTGGCTATTATCATTAATTATCGCCTCTAAATTACTCACACCTTTAGGTTTTCTTCCCTCCTTCCTTCTCGAGGGGGCAAACCTTTTCTTCAAAACAAAGAAAAAAAAAAGAAAAAAGTAAAAGGCATGACAAGTAGAGAGAAAATCATATCTATCCCGTTAAAAGTTGTAAAAATTCTTTTTCATGTTAAAAAAATAATGTTGATAACTTATGTTTTTGTGTTTTAAAAAAATTAAAATTTTTTTATTTTTTTTATTTCAAATTAATATTTTTTGGTATTTTTAGATCATTTTAATGCGCTGATTTTAAAAATAATTTTTTAAAAATAAAAAAATATTATTTTGATACATTTCTAATTAAAAAATACTTTGAAAAGCAACAATAACTACACTCGAAATTTATACAAATACATAAAAGAGTTAGGTGAAACTGGTCAAAAACTAATTATAGGGTTTTTTTATGGTGAAAATTTTATCAATTTGAAACAGACAAAATAATTAGATATTTTTTCCCAAAAATTTCCACTTTTTTTTTCGGTGTATCATCAATTTTGAATTGATTTACAAAGATTTCTACTAAACGTGATCAATTTATGTATATCAAAGCTAATAAAATAAGAATGTTCACTCTAAATAAAACTCAACATCTCTAAGCTTAGTATTTAATTAAGTAATTTTCAAAATACATTATAAACCAATGTTTTTTTTTGGATGGATTTGATATATAAACCATAAGAAATATGGACAAATACAAAAATAAAAGAAGAATCATCGATTTAATACATTAACAAAACATCAAAACTCTTTTATCCAAAAGATCTTGTCATTATCATCCATATGAAAACTGAAAACTAGAAAAAAATATGAACAAGAACATCATCCTCTTGTAGCCTTCTACCTAAGATGAATTTTCTTAACAACATGATTACTGTCCCAACAGCTGTTAAGGTATAATTAATATCAGGTTAATAATAATTCTCCACAAAGCACAGAGACAGAGAGAGAGTCGGTTGATCCCAGCTTCGAAGTACGCACAACGTGATAGACTCTACTAGTGTTTCTTTTTCCCCTTCAAGTTTCAACTGCCCGACTCCAAATCGTCAAACCCCACCTCTCTCCCTCTAGAAACCTGTCCGTTCTCTCTCTGAAACCCTCTGTAATTTAGATCTCACTTACAATGAGCAAGACCTCAATAATTATATACATAACTATAGCTCTACTTTTTCTTTTACTAGTGACTCAAACTCCGAATAAACCATCAAACCACCGCAACCGTCGCATCAAGATCCGCTCCAAATTCGACTTCGAACCCCGTCAGCACAACCACCACCATGAACCCGTGCCTTTTGACCCCCTTGTTGCTGACATTGAACGCAAACGTGAAGACAAGGAATGGGAGAAACAGTACTTTGAACATTCACATCCTGAATTTGTTCATGACTCAGCTGCTGCTGGTCACGAGTCACAGCCCGAGTGGGAGGATTTTATTGATGCTGAAGACTATGTGAATGATGAAGAGAAATTTAATGTCACTAATAGGTAAGTAAAGATGGGTTATTTGTGTTTTTGTGTTGAGGATTGGATTTTTGTAGGTGTTTTTTTGTGATGAAGTTTGGATTTTTATGGTGCTTATGTTGTCATTAGTAGGTAATAAAGAAAGGATATCTTGCATTTTGCTTTTATGTGTTGAAGATTGGATTTTCGTTGGTCTTTATGTGATAGAGAATGGATTTTTATGTTGTATGTGGTATATATTGAATTTTTTGAAGTGCATGTATAGGTTGTTGGTGTTATTTCCAAAGATTGATGTGGAACCAGATGATGGTTATGTGAGTGAACATGAATTGACTGAGTGGAATTTGAAACAATCTGAGAAGGAAGTTATGCATAGGACTAAAAGGGAGATGGATGTTCATGATAAAAATCATGATGGGTTTGTTTCATTTGCGGAGTATGAGCCGCCCAGTTGGGTACGGAATTCAGGTAAATGTCCTTGCTCCTCTCTTGTAATGCATTTTTATATGTATAGATGTTTGTGTGAACATTCTCATGTTTTTGAGTTATATTTTTGAAGTTTATTCCCATTCTGTATTAATAAAAGTATCGTGTAAAAGCATCTTCTCGACAATGAAAGTTGACAAGCTATCCATTTTGCTGAACTCTGAGACATGTTGCCTTGTGCATAGGTTGTGGTTCTACTCTCTAAGTCAGTGATGTGAATCAGTATACAACAATATGGGTTAAATATCTAGCAAATTGCTAACCTTGTGGTGTTAGTTGATTCGGGGACTTTTTTAGAAGCTGCTCAAAAAACAGATGTTATTCTTGATACTGTGTCTGTAACGATTTTCTCAGACACCTAAGATTACATTTGAATCACGCTTTTATATGTACACTTTACCATTAGCAACAAAGTTCCTTTTCTTCCTGAATTCTTTATTTGAGGATCCGTGTCAACATCCTATTGTTTTTTTTTTGTGTGTGTGTGCTCGCAACTGTAAGTAGCTGATTGCAGAATCATAAGCCATCATGACCTTGTTTTATGTGATTTTCAGACAAGAATTCTTTTGGTTATGATATGGGTTGGTGGAAAGAAGAACATTTCAATGCATCAGATGCAGACGGAGATGGCTTTCTGAATATAACTGAGTTCAATGAGTGAGTTTCTACTTTGTTTACCAAGTTCAATTTTTGAAAAAGATAACTCGTTTACTTTATTCTGATTGATGTGTGCTATTCCTGATTTTCTATATTTCAGCTTTCAACATCCTGCTGACAGCAAAAACCCAAAGCTACTTCAATGGTTGTGCAAGGAGGAAGTAAGGTGACAGAGATTACATCAATTTGCCTCTCTTAGAGTTTTGTACTTTGCTTCTTCTTCTAATCTGCGTATTCTTTGAATTGCCATTTGGTTTTGGCTTCTGGGGTAGAGATTGAGGGGAGTGAGGTCAAGCCTGGGGGTTGAATATTACAATCAAAAGGAAAGAAAAGCTGAAACATACTACTGTTTGACTCCAGTTTCCACTTTCTTCATTTTTCCTCATTGCAGTATGCTAGCCTAACTTGAATAGCTAGTGTCTTTTTTAGTGAGCTTATTCTAGATAGACTAAATCAGAGTATTGATTGAATGAATCAACATGAAGACCTAACTTTGTGGTCCATCTAAGTTCAGACAAAAAACAATAGTTTTACGTGATTTCGTATAATCCAAGGAGCTGTGTTCTAGAAACATTTCATGGACTTTTCTCTGATCCTATGGCTCCATGGGGGACTATTTGTCACAATCATTTTACGTTCATAATTGTGGAAAGTTTTAGCAGGAAAATCTGGAGAAATATTTTTATCTGGTTTGGAATTAATAATAACATAAGCTCATAAAAGGTCATTTAGATGGTCTATCTAGCATGAAGAGTTTGGGTTTAGAACTCGTTGTCCTTGTGGATAAAAATAGGTATCAAAATATTATTATATAAGTTGTAGAATGCAGTACTTTCTTCTTGGTTTCTAGGTTTCTGCTTTAATGAATTAAATGTATTGCAAATCAAAAATTCACTTATCAGTAGTGTGCTTTTACATTTAGTTACTCTCAGTCTCACTGTACCTTCTTTATTAATTATTCCTTCTCTCAGGGAAAGAGATTCTGACAAAGATGGCAAGGTTAACTTTCAAGAGTTTTTCCACGGGCTATTCGATTTGGTGAGAAATTATGATGAAGAAGGTCATAATTCTTCACATCTGTCAGACAATTTAATGGAGGCCCCTGCTAAGAAGTTGTTCGATGAGCTAGACAAAGATGGTGACGGGTATTCATCTGGTGTTCTCTCTGTTTTTTTTTTTTTTTTCCTTGCTCTTTAGTATTATTTGACTAGTAATCTTATTTCCACAAATGGTTTAGAAGTTCCATTAATACCTTGACCTGGCTGTGTGCCCTTCATAGATTTTTGTCAGACATAGAATTGCTACCTATAATTGGGAAACTTCATCCATCAGAGCGTTATTATGCAAAACAACAAGCTGATTACATCTTGTCACAGGTAATATCTTGACTGCAAATAGCTTTTATGTCTGATTGATAATTGATGTATGACTCTGTGCTTGCTAGCCTTGTTACCATTGTATTTGTGATGGCAAAATGACGATTTAGAAGATATTTTGAGTGTAGAAGGTCCGTTTTGAATATTATATGAAATATATCGCAGGCTGATACGGATAAAGATGGACGTCTATCCTTGACAGAGATGATTGAGAACCCATATGTATTTTACAGTGCTATTTTCAGTGACGAAGATGACGACTATGACATACATGATGAGTTCCGTTAATTTCTGTTAGGCAGGTGGTACTGCTACTCTACCTTCCCTTTTTTGTTTTTTTTTAAAAAAAAGTCATTTTAGCTATGTTTTGCACTTAAATTTATTTATTTTGCATCCTTAATTACAGGATATTTCTCAAAAAAAGAAAACAGCAGTAGAACTCATTCTTTTGTGGTTTATACATTGGTAATGATAAAGTTTTTACAACGTTCACGAGGATTGCGCACCACAACTTTCTTTTTTGGTGAGTGCTTGTGCTGTCATATAATTCTACTGTTTTTTATTTTATTTTCTTTTCTTTTTCTGAATGATTTAAGGTGCAAAAAATAAAGGTTTTTATTCTCATTCTTGCAGATTGCTATGGAGCCCAACTCATTCTGTAGTGAAATTTACCACTGGATCATTTAGTTGGACTATCGACTTTCTGGCAAAAATTTGTTGAATTACGCTTGTTTTTTAGATTTTTGGTTTTCAATTTGTGATATTTCTATCTAGTCAACATGCAAGTATGTATTATATAAGACTTAACATCATTAATTGTTTAGAGCGAGGTAATTTGAAGCAACAGACAGTAGCTTTTGTACACTGTCAAAAATGAGTTTCTAAGAGTTTCAGCCATGGCGTTGCATTCGACTAGTGCAAATATAGCTTTTTTTGTTATTCTTATTTTTGCTTGTCATATTTTTTCAAGTTAAAGGCCTGATCTATCAATGGAGCAAGCAAGCTTGATTTAAAGGCCTGATTTACTTTACATGGTGCAGTTTGACTTGAAATGCCGTTTTTCTATATCTAAATGAATCTCAGATTCGTTCACTGATTCTGTAGATTATGTTTATGTGCGTAATCAATCATTCCCATTGGTGGAGTCCTGGGAAAAACTTGCTAAAAAACAGAAATATTCATGTAACAGGTTCTCTAATTACAAGGTTGACTAGGGCAACTTTGCATTTGCTGTGAGGTCTTCAAGAGGTTGCTAGAACATTTGCTCCTTTGAAAGTAATGGACATCCAAGAAATCGACGTCGGTGTTTTTGATTTACGGGATATGTTCTGAAAGTGCCTTCGGAACCACTCTTAAGAGTCACCCTTTAATAAATCTGTCATCACGCAATCTCCTATAGGGAACCGACTCTGCTCTGCTCTCCTGTTGATGTTACTTTGTTGCTGATCACACCTAATTTTCATTTCACCACCATTCCAAAGATTGCAGAGCATTTCCCCCTTATTTTCGCGATAAACAAGTTTTGTTTTTTTACCAAAGTAAGAACAATGGCAGCTGCGTTTCTTAAGTTTGCCTAGGAGGGGACATTGGAAGGGTGGGCTCCTTCGCTGCTGAAGGGATCAGAGTTGCGTGGGGATGAAAGGACAGCTGCAAAATGTAAACGAGTCGAGAGCTGTTCTCCAAGATGCTGGGGAAAGGAAAGTGAAAGGCGAGCCAGTGAAAGGACAGGTGCAAAATGTAAACGAGTCAATGACATTAATAGAAGCTTTCTCTGAGATGCTGAGAAAAGGAAAGTGAATGAAGCTACCGTAGGTTATAATGCCGAAGAAGTTTTAGACGATTTTGCTTATGAGGCGCTTCGCAAAGATCAGCAGAAGGGAGAGGAATGGGATTTCTTTTCACTACACAATCCTGTTGCATTTGATATGAAAAATTAATAGAGCCCTCAGCGAAATCAAGAAACTTTCAGTAAGTTGGCTGTGGGCTTGGGATTTCATCTGCGAATAGAACTCATGAAGTTAGCTGGGATCCTGACCAGGAGACAGATTCCTTCTTTGACAGCTCGGAAATTGTCATAGAAATGGAGGAAGATGTGTCTAAAGTTATGGGATTGCTTATTAAATCAACAAGTTATTCCAGTCGTCTCGACTGCGGGGATGGCGGGTCTCGGAAAGAATAGTTTAGCAGAAAAAAAGCTTGTGTGTGAAGCAGTGAAGGAGGGAACTTTTTGATGTAACAGTATGGGTTTGTCTTTCTAATGATTTTAATGATGGCTGGATTTTAGGAGAGATGCTGCAAACTGTTGGTGGAATTTTGAAATGTTGGTTGATCAAATTTTAAATTTTTTTTATATTAATATTAAAAATAATTTTTTTAAAAAAAATATTATTTTAATATACTTTAAAAAAAAAACTTTGAAAAATAATTACTTTCATATTCTAAATATTTTAAAATCCAGATAAGTTAAGTCATCTAGACGTTATTACAAGAGACCTTGAAACAAAGCTGGAAAAGAAAATGTTGTGCTTGAAAAAGAAAAAACTTATTTTTTAATTTAAAAAATATTCTCTAACGTAAATACTATTAATATTTAAATATTTAAAATCATTTATAGATAACTAAAAAACTCTTAATGAGGTTAGTAAAAAAATCAAAATTTTATCATAAAACTTTGTTCCACGTCGGATTAAAATTCTTCTTTGCTTTTCCAAGGCCTGTAGATTTTATCTCGTATAAAAAAAGATAGATTATTCTTCTCTTCCAAGGCATGCATGGGTGTAATTTGTTAAACTAAAATTTAGGGCACTAATTAAAAGTATGATAACTCAATTAGATTGCATGCATGTTCATAAATCAAAATAAAATACTTAAACTTGCAATTTAATTAAAACAAATTTATAACATGCATGCATAATAAGCATGCAGTAAAATATTAAAAGTTGTAATTGAATAAACAAAATCATAATAATAATGTTCTTTATTTTTGTTTTGTCCTTTGAAGATTCTTTGGTTGTAGAAGTTTATTTTTCAATTTTATTATTTTATATTGTATTGATTTAGAATTAAATTTGATAAATTATTTTAATTTATTTTTTATCGTGTTGTTATGGTGTCAAAAAAACATTGTGCTCTTAAATTGCTACTTGATTTTACAAAATAATAATAATAATAATAATTTTGTTGCTTCCAATAAATTAAAAATCCGGTGATCAAATTTGACTGTGAGGCAACAATGCAAGTTTTTTTTTAACTATCAATTAAGCTTTTTTTACCAACTTTGACTTGTAAAGTTTTTTTCATTTTTATTTTGATCATTATAGTTTTAAAATTTCAAGTTTTGATATAAAATTTTATTTTATTCACATCTTAGCTTCTGAGTTTAAGAGAAAATCACAGGGAAATAATGAATGAGAGAGAATGCAGTCGGCTAGTCAAATATTATGTATCATGATTGAAAAGAATTTTTGTTTTTATTTAATTTTATGTTTTTAATTGATCCAAGAGTTTTGAATTGACAATTTAATTTATCAAGATTCTAAGTGTGTTTATTATATTTTTTAAATGAATATATAATAAATAAATGGTATTTTAGTCCAAAATATCCTACTTGATTTTTCAGCCCCGCTTTCGGTGGGCAAAATTTAAACAAGCAAATAACATGTTGTTTATTGTTGTGTAAAAAATGCAAGGCACGCGGCATAGCCTTGGTGGCCCACGTGCGCTGAGCATTCTTTCCTTGGTCAAACATGAGAGCCCCCATTTCTTTGGCCCAAGCTTTTGTGTCCTTTATATGTTTTTGTTTTTCAATATTTTTTTTATTTTGATTAAAATGCATTATAAAAAATGCTTAACATTATATTTAAATTATTATTAAATTTTGTCATGATTCTTAAATAATATTATATTTTTTTATAGGAATGGTAGTAAAGATGGGTTTTTACTTATTATTCAAGCATTGACCATTATTTTTTTATATATTTGAGAACAAAATCCTCTTAAAATAAATAATTGTAGTGATATTTTTAAAAATCATCTGATCATACCCATTCTCTTTAAATAAAAAAAATCGAAAGAATTGAAATAAAAAATAAATTACATCGCGACCGACACTTGCCTGGTGAATTTTTGCTCTCTCCTCTTTACTTTTTCTGTGGTTGGAAATTCTGTGGTTCACAGTTCATTTTCCACCAAAGCAATCACAGTCGCCAGCTGTCTTGACGACCCCAGAACAAAAAATCAATCGTTTTCTGCTGGATGCAGGCCAACTTGGACCCACGCGAAATGTGAAAGGAAGCCCCTCATTTGTCTGTAAGTGGACCCTACCATCACATGCATTACCGCGTGGCATGTTTTCAATTTGAGGAACCAGGGGTGGCCATGGTTCTGTATATTCCGTGGTATAAATCATTCTAACAACCAAATTACCAGATGTCAGAAGTTTTTAACAACATTCGTGGCACGTTTGTTTTTGTAGTCGTGGAAAGCTTTTACCTCTTTTTTAAAAAAAATTATTTTTAAAATTATTTTAATTTACTGATATTAAAAATAAATTTTAAAAAATTCAAGATATTATTTTGATATATTTCCAAGTAAAAAATTACTTGAAAAAACAATATCTAACACAATATTGAATGGGCTCTAATAGGGTGTTTGAAATAGCGGTATAAATTATTTTTCAAAATATTTTTAACTTGAAAATTCATTCAAATAATATATATTTTTATTTTTAAAAATTTATCTTTAACATTAACATACAAAAAAAATCCCAAAACACAAAAAAGTAATTTGAAGCGAATTCTTTTAGTTTTTTCAATAAATGACAAAACAACGGTTTAATCACTGCACCAGATGGTCCCTAAACCTACACCCTCTTCGCTGCGGGCTATAACATTTTTTTTAAAAAAAAATGGGTATATAAGCTATTTTTTTACGTAAAGAAATTCAAATTATAAATTGAAAATTTTATCATATATTTAATCAAATAAATTGATAATTATCTATGTAAGCAAACAAAAAAAATCGTTAACAGTAACTAAAAGAGAAACTGTAAAAATTGAGAGAAAGATGTAGATCGCGATATTTTTTATATGAAAAAATGAGATACTTATCTGCTTGTTTCTACTTGATTTGTTTATTTAAATTAATAAAAGATGATGGATTATAGAAACACATATGAAACTGGGTGAATAAAAAAAATATTATGCAAGGCTGGACAAATCAAAAATATTATTTTTAAATAACTATTTTTTTATAGAATAAAGCTTATATGTATAATTAAAAAATAAAAGTTCTTAAAAAATAAAATGCAAAACAAAGTTTTAAAAAACATGTATAAAAAAAAGGCCTGCAAAACTCGTGGTCTAAATTATGAGATTGTGATAAACCGATAGAAAAAAATTGAATATAATCACAAAACTATGTTTTATATATAAAAAAAACAATGTATAATTATAAAATCATAAAAAATAAGGAAAAAAAAAGATCTCTAACAGTGTTAACTCTTAAAACGCATGGCCCATGTCATTGGATCGGAAGCGCGACAAATAAGAAAGCCACAAATCCTAATCCTGAATAGATTAGACGTCGAATGATGACACTAAACAAAAATCAATCACGCAGAAAAATAAAATAAAAAATAAATTAGAGAGCATAAAAAAAATTAAATTGGAGGGTTAAATTGAAAAAAAAACCTTAACAAAAAAAAATTAAAAAGAAAGAGGGCTAAATTGAAAAAAATAAAACAATATCAACTTTAATTAAATTATGAAATTAAAAACCAACATAACTTTAACGAAAGAGCTAGGGGAAAAAATCACAAATCAAAATAATAAGGAGTGAATTGAAAAAAATAATATATGACAAATTATAATTTAAGAACTAAATTGAAAGCATAAAAAACTTTACTAAAATGGTTAAGGATGAAAAAACAATAAAAAAAGATATAAATTGAAAAAGAAAAAAGTACACACATGTACTTTATCTGGAAAAGAGAGAATAAAAGGAAATAAAATAGACTATCAACAACAAACTGTCCATCATCTGCTGTCACACGCTACACCAGGAGTAAGAGAGTGTGTTGGTGCTACTAAGGACACGATAAAAAGCCAAGTTTGATTATCAGATAGTGTCACACACGCCATCCAAAAAACACAAACTCTACTCATATGCTTACACATAACATGTACTTGTCAATAACTTTTAAGAATAAAAAATTATAAAAACATCAAAGTATTCCTCA
>Ga0307510_10011668_pt1 | contig 10432 bp, 21 predicted proteins | sample 12_EM_MG_FD_207224 | JGI IMG/M metagenome (GOLD analysis project Ga0307510, IMG submission 207224) | Populus trichocarpa ectomycorrhiza microbial communities from riparian zone in the Pacific Northwest, United States - 12_EM | ecosystem: Host-associated > Plants > Roots > Unclassified | place...
GGTATTCGATGAGGCCATTCGAGTACCATTCCCTGGCAATGTTTCTCCACTTCTCACGCTCTGGTAGAAGTTCCATCGCTCTTGCGGCTTCGACGCCGACGCTTGGACTGTTTCCCTTTGGTAAAATTGGGTTGTCGCTTATCTGGCTAGCCTTCGTATCGTCCGCGCTGATCGACATGGCGACGTCGTCGGAAATATTTGCCACTTGAGAGACAGCGGATTGGGTGAGAGAAGTGGAGTGGGATGTCCTGTTGGTTACGAGTTCGGATACAGCCATCCGATACCGAGCAAGGTCGCCAAGTGACTCGACCCAGCTGCTTCGGTAAACCGACAAGTTCTCCTCCTCGAAAAGGCATGAGTAGAATGTGTAGGCATAGTAGATAAAATCTTGGAGATGTTCAAGGGCGACAATCGAGTTGTTGAAAGCGCATCGTCGAAGGTTCTCTAGCGGACGGTGAAAACCGTGCAGCCAGAGCCGCATAATGAGGTTGTATTTTTCAGGGACGGCCCTCAATGAGACTGGGACGTTGTGGGCAAGGGTAAGCCGGAGCAGGTTATGAATCATGTCTGCGAGCCTCCAATGGCCGTCAAAAAAAAACATCGTCGATCGAGAGCAAGAGGACCTACTTCTTGTGGTCTTCGAGCACGCGTTTCCACCGATCCCTTTCTGTATCCTCGTCCTTCTTTTCCTTGCCCTTGAGCGTGACCCTGGGCTCGTCTAGGGCTTCGTCCCCGTCTTCACGAGATACCTTTGCTTCCAAGAGAGATATCTCGCGATACAGCCGCTTGAGCTGTGCGGAAAGGACGGTGCCAGTGGTCTCCGATCGGGGTTTACCTTCAAACAAGGCCGAAGAAGCGGATGAACCGTCTGTAGAGAGGGTGAAGTTGGACGACAGAGTCGACTGCGCATACGATGACGTTGATGAGGCAGAAACGTAGTCCACCGAAGATCGGGGTGAGGGTGTTGGTGGCTTAGTTGCTTGCGGAGTGCCATTGGGTCTTGTCATGCTTGAGAAACGAACGGGATCGTCCTTACGATGATCGAACAACTGGCGCTGCTGCGCATTCTCGCGCTGAGGAGAGTGCTGTTGTGGACGAGGTAGGATTGCAGGGCGCGAAGAAAGATGAGATGGGCCGCGTTCGACCAAGACTTCGGAGTCTTGATGATGGCGCATTGAAATGGTATCGGTGTTTGGGTTGTAGAGCTTCTGATGGGGTCGAGGACTCGAGTGGGGAGAAACGGATATCTTGAGTCGACGAGAAAACTCGTCTGGGTCCGCCTCTTGGAGGTGGTTAGAGGCGGTTAGGCCTGGTGTGGGTGTCGCGTGTGGCTTCCTGGGGGAAACGGATGTGGCGGGGAGGTTGGGGGGGATGGGACGCTCAGATCGATCCCTGGGCTTTGTCGAGCTAGAAATTGAACGGAGGGGTCAGCAACAGGTGAGGTTGAGGTCGGGTGCATGCATATAAGGTGACGGAAAATGTGGAGAGGACGTACGCAGCAGTTCTGCGCTGATGAGCAATAAACTTTTCTGCGAGATCTGTGGGTACGGGATCTCTGGTCTGGTCGCGTTCCTTGCCCTTTTTCGAAGGGCGAGCGGAAGTAATATCGGGCATGGTCTGGGAGGATGGAGGAGAGGAGGGGGGATGGAAGAGAAGAGAGGATGAGTTGTGTCACCGGTGCTTGTCTTCAGCAGCGGTTTGCTTGACGGTCGGGCTGCGCATTAGGTCGATCATTGGATCACGTGAGGAATGCGCAGCTTTGACGCGGCAACATCCGAGAGAGTCGACGATTACCACGAGGAAGAGGAAAGTGAGAGAAAAAATTCTTGTTTGTTTACAAATCGTGCTGGGAAGGCGTAGAAGAAAAAGAGACAATAGACAGTATACGCCAACATGCAAACACCCATTAACCCCCATTCTGCGTGTTTCCTTGCCAGAGCCCGTACGTCTTGCCAGGAGTTGTCTGCCACAACCGGATGGTGCCTGCGAGTGAGGATAAAATTAGTACCAGAACGGGGTCTGCCCAAAAATACGTAAGACTGACCATCCTCTGCAGGGGGCGGGAGGGTGAAGTCGGTCAATTGTTCATCGCTCGGTGAGAAGAAAACACTCACCGCTTCCGCTCGCATACAGTTCACCGTCTGGGCTAAACTCGATGCAGTGGACCGGGCCATGATGGCCCTTCAAAACCTCATGCTGCTCACCATCGATCGCGTGCACGCGGACCCATTCGTCTGTCAGACTGCCGGTAACGAAGCGGTCTTGTAAGATGGGATGGATGGACGCGGATGAAGGCGAATACGGTAGTGTAACGTTATGAGTGGGCGGACCGTTCGGGGCAGCGGAGATGAAGGCGACGGTTTTGCCAGAAGTGGCAACAAGTCTACTTGTTTGAGGGGAGAGTTCCATAGAGGTGATCGCGGTAGGGAAAGAGATGCTCGCAACGACCGCTCGCGACCTCAAGTCCCACCATCTGAGAATTGTCGGTCAATTACTGGTCTGGTTTGGTCAAGTCGCAAGAGGTTACACACTTGATGTTTCCATCTTCTCCGGCCGTCACTCCAAGATTTTCGGCTGTCCAGACGACGCTCTTGACAGTTCCCTCATGGGCCAAGCCGTTGGTGTCTTCCAAAAAATCTGGAGGGGCATCGGGCCTGTTGATGTCAAAAATCCTGGCCCTCTTCTCTTGGCCGCCGGTAAGGAGATGAGAGGAGGTTGAGGATAGGGCAACGGTCCGAACGATGTGATTATGGGGGAAAGAGTGGAGACACTGTCCTGTGTAGGTATCCCAGATCTTGCTGGCGACGCGGTTGGGTGAGACAATTGAGAAACCCTGGCAGAAACTGTGTGGATGGGACGTACGCGGTAAAGTCAGCACTTCCTGATGCGGCTTTAGAGGTGTCTCTCGAGATCTTGCTATTCCAGACGGCACCCTTGTGACCGATAAAGGTGCCAATCCAGTCGCCGGTCCACTCTCTCAGCATCGGGTTGCCGTCTTTACAGCTGGATATTAACATGTAGGTTTTGTCATCTTGAAGAGGCGAAAAAGATAAGTGGGTGACGGGGCGTGTATGGCCAGGAGCGACGAGGGGGACGGACTTGAAGGTGGTGGTCATTAGGGAGACGTGAGAAATGGGGAGGGCTTTGGTAGAAGGAAAAGGATATGTAGCAGTAAGATTGTGCAGTGCGACGTTATACAGGCGCACCGCGCACTGAGAAGCGGAAGGAGAGGATAGAAATCAAAAACAGCCGCGAAAGATGATGTTCGCCACGTGTGACGCCTGCACGGAACAAGCGTGTGCTATACATGCTACTACTCGACGATCCACCCGGTCCCCCCGGCACGCAACGTAGGGCAAGGGCGAGGAAGCAACAGGGCGGGGTAGAAGGTGTTCACTGTGAGAGTCTGGTCGTCGTGTCGGTGTTCTGAACCGCCGAACGTCACACATCAGTCCGATGCAAAGGTATAGGGGGCGGATGACGGAAGGGATTGAGATCTTGGACTTGGACTGGCTGCTCGTGGTCTTTATCCACGATCCAGCCCTGTGGAACGGGACCATGCCGCTGTTTGGCCGGGCAGCGGTTGCTGAGGGAAGATGAGATGATTAGCTGATATTAGGACTCTGTTCCAAGGCACCAGGGGTGGTCACCGTGTTATCTGCGGTGGATGAAAGAGGCTAGCGAACGACCGAGCACGACATTCCTCACTAACACTGCGTCTTTCGCATTCAGATGTCTCGACCCTCCTGCCTCTCGTCTTGATCCGCTGGTCGACGATCACTGATCGGCCCCATCCTCCGCTTGCGTCAACGACTCTGTTGATTGCGTGCTACTAAATCGACTGCACATGCCCTGGGCGGACATTTATCCTGGTGCAACCCCAGCTGCACAGTTATGGGCTCGTCGCCTTCTGCTGCCCACGCCCGTACGACTTCCCTCCACCTCTCGTTCTTCCGGCGACTCGCCTCTTTCTCCTCGTTTCCCTCGTGTTTCCGACCGGACAGCTGCTTTTCGGCCAATCCAACGGAAATTTCGTAAATCCTTTTTCAAGTCTAGCCCCAAGGATAACGACATCGTTGCCTGACCACACGTATACCGAACGACGCCTATTCCGATTGGACACCCCGGCCAAACGGCGCCGCTCTCGACACTCTATATAACATAGAATCCCCTGCCCACCTCCACTCCCCAGGCCCCCCTCTCCCCCCCATCATGACCGCCAAAGACGCAAAAGACAAGGCCAAAAAGCTCGCTAAAAAGGTCCTCGACCTTCCTGAAGAGCCTGTCCCCGTCGTCTCTAGCGTTGACTGGATCCGCAATCTCTTCGATTTCAACTTTGTCACCTCTGTTCGTAGATTCAGCCCCTCTCCTCTTCATCATTCGATCCTCACCTTTCCTTCCAGGTGATCGTCTACGTTAAGAGCCTATTCCCTGTATTGGGATGGATCACACGATACAGTAACGCTCTTCCCTCGGCCTTATCGACCGCCCGTACCGCCTGACATTCAATCCCCAGACTTCACTTGGTTGATTGGTGACCTCATCGCCGGTGTTACCGGTATGCATCCTTCTCACACCCATTTATCCTCCCCTCATACTCGTTCCCACAGTCGCACTGGTCTTGGTACCACAGAGCATGTCTTACGCAATTGTAACCCTTCTCCCTTGTCCTCCCTGCAACTTGCGTCCTGAGTCCACCCCCTAGCTTGCTACTCTTCCTGCTGAATACGGCCTCTACTCATCCTTCGTCGGCGTCACCATCTATTGTGTGAGTCCCAGCCTCCATTTTTATTTCGATCACCGCATTAATTCCCTCCCCTAGTTCTTTGCCACCTCCAAAGATGTCTCGATCGGTCCCGTGGCTGTCATGTCCTTGACCATATCTCAGATCATCAAGCACGTGCAGACTCAATATCCCAACACTTGGCAAGGCCCACAGATCGCTACCACTGTGGCTTTCATCTCTGTAAGTCTTCCTCCCTCCCTCCCCGTATCAGACAGCTGATATGTCCACACAGGGTTTCACCGTCCTTGGCATTGGCCTTTTACGACTCGGTTGGATCGTAGAGTTCATCCCCGCCCCTGCCGTAAGCGGTTTCATGACCGGTTCCGCCATTACGATTGCCTCTGGTCAGGTCCGCATCTTTCCTTTTCCATCCTTTCACCCATCCTCACCCTCTGATCCAGGTGCCCGGTTTGATGGGTATCACCGGATTCGAGTGAGTTGTGCATCGCAACAGCCCCCTCACGACCATTAATATCTCCACCCCAGTACACGTGCTGCATGCTACAAGGTCATCATCAACACCTTGAAGGGCTTACCAAGGACCCAGCTGGATGCTGCCTTCGGCCTCACCGGTCTCTTTTTCCTGTACTTTATCAGATTCGCCTGTGATTATGCGAGCAAGAAATATCCGCGATACGGTCAGTATACCCACCAGGTTACTCTTCAAACAACGATCTCATCCATCCATCCAGCCCGCCCCCTGTTCTTCGTCTCAGTTTTGAGAAATGCATTTGTTATGGTCGTCCTTACCCTCTCCGCCTGGCTTTACTGCCGCCACAGGGTCAATTCCAGCGGCAAATACCCCATCAGGATTTTGGGCCCCGTTCCTCGAGGATTCAAGCACATTGGAACCCCCGATATCGACCCTGCTTTGGTCTCAGCCCTTGCTTCTCAGCTCCCTGTTGCCACCATCATCCTCCTGCTTGAACATATCGCCATTTCTAAATGTACGTTTCTTCTCCCTTCTCACTCCCAGCTCCCGCTGATGCCTGTTGTTCCAATTCCAACCAGCTTTTGGGCGCATCAACGGTTATAAGATTAACCCAAACCAGGAGCTAATCGCCATCGGTGTCACCAACACTGTCGGAACGTGCTTCGGTGCCTATCCCGCTACCGGTTCCTTCTCGCGTTCGGCGCTCAAATCCAAGTCTGGTGTCAGGACCCCAATCGCTGGTATCTTCACCGCCATTGGTGTCATTGTCGCTCTCTATGGCCTGACCGACGCTTTCTACTGGATCCCTACCGCCGGCCTTTCCGCAGTCATTATCCACGCCGTTGCTGATCTCGTAGCCTCCCCGTCTCAGGTTTACACCTACTGGCGAGTCTCTCCTTTGGAATTCCTCATCTGGTTGGCCGGTGTCCTCGCCATCATATTCACAACAATCGAAATCGGTATATACACCGTCATCATTGCTTCTCTTGTCCTCCTCCTTCTGCGCATCGCCCGCCCTCGTGGCAGGTTCTTGGGCAAGGTTAAGATACGCTCCACAAGTGAGCTGCAGTCCGAGTCCAGAGAGGTCTACGTACCCTTGAACCCAAGCGCCGACGTCATGAATCCCGATTTGCAGATCATCCCTCCTGCACCTGGCGTTATCTTATACCGCTTCGAAGAAAGTTACCTGTACCCCAACTCTTCGATCATCAACTCCACCCTGGTTGACTATGCCAAGGAAAAGACTCGCCGAGGGCGGGATTTCACCGGCGTCAGCGCCAGCCAAAGACCGTGGAACGACCCTGGCCCCAGGAAGGGTGCCGTTGTTGAGGACGACAGCCACAAACCCCTTCTCCGTGCTGTTGTCCTAGATTTCTCTGGAGTGTACGTCTCCCTCAGTATATAAGATCCCCTACTGGTACGCTGACGACCGATACAGTGCACATATTGACACTACTGGTGTCCAAGCTCTCATGGATACCAGGAGTGAGTTGGAACGATGGGTTGATGGCCCTGTCGAGGTACGTGTAACTTGATGTCCCTGGGTGAAGCTTGTGACCTATAATTCCTGCTTAGTTCCATTTCGCTACTGTCCTCTCCCCTTGGACCCGCCGTGCACTGATCGCTGGCGGCTTCGGCATCGGCAACCATGACCCCACCTCAAACGTTCGGGAGATTGCCGCGGTAGTGCCATATAGAGAAGGCCAACGTGATGAAACCATCGAGGAGGGCAAGCGATCAGACCTAGAGAGCGGCGTTGACAATAAGCGACCGTCTCGATCACGCGAGACTGCCGTCTACGGCGAAGATGGGGCCGCATTGGTTCCCCTTGACACTCCATTCTTCCACTTTGACCTTGTTGGTGCAGTCCGTGCTGCAGAGAGCGGACTCATGCGGCAGTTGAGCCGTCGTTCATCTACCTCCGGGGAAGAAGATTGTTCGAAGACCAAGTGATTTGAAGCTTTACGCTCCTTTTTTAAAGATCACGTTGGGGGTTTTATTTGTAATGAGAATTAAAGGAACGCACCACGATGCTGCCGTCTACGGGTAATTCATTCTATTTGCCACTTCTTGGACTTCTTGTTCTCCTCTCGCCTTGTTACACATGTATACATTATCACCTGGCGACTAATAGATTTGAACAAGTAGTGATCGATCGGAGTGAAGCACGACACCTTTCTTCCAATCACGAATGACAACAGAGGAGCTCCTGAAGCTGATTCGTATCCCCCCTGAGTACGCTCATATGGGGGACACCACTAACCCGTCCGTCCAGCTGGAGAGATGGAGAACGGAGGTTGCCACCCGATTGGGCGATTTGGGTTCCCACCTCACAACTTCCGGGAGCCTTTCCACAGAGAAACAGAGCCACCTGGTCATACACGTTGCACAGCACGTTGGAGATGATCCCTGGGTTTCCAACGACGTTCGATCTCGGGCAGAAGGTACCTCTGTTGTACCCCCTCCGTGCCTGAGTGAAGCTCACACTCCAGAGCTAACAGAGATCTTGGATAGTTACGTTTCACAAGACATACAGTTAATCACCCACGTACTCTCCAGTCGAGTACGGCCGGTCTTTCAATCGCACGTACATCCCAAAGTCAACCCGTCAACTGGACGGGTTCTGAGTAGGGTGGCCGGAGGACCGTTGGCATCTCAGGACCTGTATACTTCACAATCTTGGAAAGAAAGTTACCCAGGGATCTCTAATGTTCTCTTCTGGGTCGTAGCCCGCATCAAGGTGAAACCGTCCCGCGTCGCATGTTGTACTTACACCTCAGTCGATTCAGAGTTCGGATTACGACAGGCTTTGGCATCTGCTCGTCCCACCGGTCATGACCTTATTGGATGATTACGAAGTCGTATACAAACTACGCGGTGTCGCCATCATCTCACGCATACTCAAAACCGTACCGCCCGACCTCCTACGACGGACGGGGGTCGACGAGCTCATCTTCTCCGTATGTCTTTCGTTTGGTATTTTTATTCCGGCAAAGATTCTCACGCCCTGTATCAGTCCCTGAAAGGAACTCTTGTGTTCCTGCATGACCCTAACACTCCAGAACTGTTGTCCACCTCTATCCCCACGATCGTGGAACTCGTCGATCTTCTGCTTCCAGCCAGAACGCCCAGCAAAGCAGGAGGGAAACAGCGATTCGACCGCCTGTGTTCGGTGCTCGGAGAGGCTATCATCGGGAGAATATGGATTCATGCTTCTCGGGACATTGCTACCATCCGAGCCACTATTGACCAAGTTCCGCTGCTCGTAGAATCTCTGGGCATTTGTGCGGTTAGGTATCTCAAGGCGAGTCTCTTTCGGCCTTCATCACATGTTTTATTCGCTGAAGGAGGTTTATCAAGCCGTTGATCCTTCAACTCCTCAATCCTCTCTACCCTCCACCTCCTGGGGTACCACGAGCGGCGTCTCAGCAGGAGGTCGAACTTAGGATTTCCTCCCTCAAATCACTTTCGTCAGTAATCAAGACGTGTCGGGACCGGATATCTGCTTGGAAGAAGACCATTTTGGACGCAGCTGCGCGATGTTGGGTGTACGAACTTGACAACCCAGGGCGTAAGTTCGTTTTAGCTCGTAAGTGGTAGGCTAGGTGACCGGTACTTTCTGTGAGCAGCAGACACTCCAAAGGTCAGACTCGGTCTTCTCGAAGTCATTTCCTCACTTTCAGCGGCCTGCCCTACCATTATCGAGGTACGCTGGGCGGCATACTTTTGCAACGGAGACTCGACTGAACGTTGTCCCCAAGGATGAGGTACCAAGGATGAGGGCGGCGTTCCCGGCTCTTGGCGACATATTCCCCGACGTGCAGACGAACAGTGTCGTAGAACGGGTGTTTGACAATGGTAGGGATAGTAGGCAGGACATACAGGGTGGATCAATGTAATATTACAAGTGAATCCCCCATATCAGCGTCATCCGGAGTCTTCGAGCTGTGTGATTGTTTCTGTTTGAGTGCGTGATACTGTTTTTGGTATTAGAAACGGAGTGACAAGTTTAGCGGCGGGGGCCAACCTTCTTCTTGAATAACAGCCTGGAATCCCTAAGCTCTTTGATCTCCTCGTCTTTTTTCGAGAGCTCGCTCTCGGCGATCTCCGTCCGTGTGGACGCGGCCTGGAGGTCGCGACGGAGAGATGATTCTTGGATAGCATACCTCTCGTTCATACGTTTCAGGTCCTGCCCATGTTTTCGTGCAAGTTTTTCACCGCTTTTCACCAGCTCGATATGTTTACGTTTCAGCCTTTGGTACTTTTTCTTAAGTGTATCGCGTTCAGTCTGGAGTTGTTGATAGGTTGCGCGCAGTTGAGCAAAGTCCTGATATCGGCCTTTAACATGATGAGAGCGAGGTGGTAGGAACCACGACATACGTTTTCGATCCTACGTAGCGCAATGCTGACAAGGTTCACGATCCTCTGTGTTTCCAAATATCAGCAGTGGCGTACGTGGGGAGTTTCTGGCAAGAGAATTACAGAGAAATAGTCCGGCAGGATTTGAGTAACCGTGCTCTGCAGAAAATCGCGTGTGCTGTGGTCATGAGGAGGTCAAGCCGTGAAGGATAAAAGAGATAGGAGCACGCACGCGCCAAAGATGTCTGTGGCCTGGTCCGCGACAGCTTGCAGAAAGTGCTCAGATGAGACTTGGAGGTCAGTCTCAGGTTCTCGTGGAACTACCACCGCAGTGGATTGTGCACTCTGTTGCGCGCGTTGGGGGATATCGTAGTAAATCCGAATGAGGTTCGAACGGGTCTGGGGTTGTCGGCACTTGGGGCATGTCTCCTTGCCACTTGCAAACCAGTTCATACGACACATGTCGCAGCAGACGTGCCCGCATCTCGTCAGGTATAGAATTGGAGTGCCAGACCCTTGAGAAAGAAAGTCCGTGTCGAGGTGGCAGGCGGAACACTCGACGTTCATGATCCTGGTTGAGGCAGAAGCCTTCGTGATCGCGATCTCTTGTGACTACTGCTACCGCTCGGAGCACCTTGCACTGGGCCACCACCACTGCTGGTGATCCCCAGTGTGGATCCTTAGTCTACGTAGGGCTACCTCATTTTGTTTACGGCTGTCAGTGTGCAGTGTCTAATTCGGGGTGGGCATCTCTACTAATCTTACCGAGATATCGGGGGGCCGAGCGCAAACTCACATGTTCGCGAACGCGGGATGCTTACTTCTCACCATGGTGGAGACTCCTGCAAGAGCAA
>Ga0307510_10011669_pt1 | contig 10432 bp, 9 predicted proteins | sample 12_EM_MG_FD_207224 | JGI IMG/M metagenome (GOLD analysis project Ga0307510, IMG submission 207224) | Populus trichocarpa ectomycorrhiza microbial communities from riparian zone in the Pacific Northwest, United States - 12_EM | ecosystem: Host-associated > Plants > Roots > Unclassified | place...
CCTCCAACAATGGGCTATCACTTGGGTAGGCTCTCTCGAACCCTTCGGGCTCCAAATATATCTAACCTTAAATGAAGGGTATTTTGATCCAATATTTCGTTCAATATGGCGCATCCTATTACGGGGGTGGCCCGGAGGATGAGAATCAAGGCCCTGCTGCATTCCGCATCCCATGGGCTATCCAGATTATCCCTGCGGCCATTCTCATCGGCGGTCTCTTCTACCTCCCCGAATCCCCACGTTGGTTGGCAGTTAGTGATCGATGGGAAGATGCTCTTCGGGTCCTTGCCGATGTCCACGGAAACGGGGACCTGAACAATCCAGTTGTGTTGGCACAGTATCAAGAAATTGAGGATGTTATCCGATTCGAACGTGAGGAGGCAATTTCATCCTACGCTGAACTAACAAAACCCAGGATTCTCAAGCGTGTTATTCTTGGTATGAGTATTCAGATGTGGTCTCAGTTGTGTGGCATGAACGTCATGAGTAAGCTCTCCTAGAAGTAGTAATCACATCGCGCAGGGCCCCACTGACAATCTGATAGTGTACTACATCGTCTACGTTATGCAGGGTGCTGGTATCGACAACCCCCTTCTTCCTGCCTCCATTCAATACATAATCAACGTTCTCATGACTGTTCCCGCTATCATCTGGATGGACAAGTGGGGTCGCCGGCCTACTCTCCTGCTCGGTTCTTTCGTTATGATGTCCTTGCTACTAATCTCCGGCTCCATCCAAGGAGCCTTTGGTCACCCTGTAAAAAACCCAGAATCTGCCGTAACCTGGGCTATGCCCAACGATGGGAGTCGATCTAACGCTGTTGTTGCTTGCTCTTATCTTTTCGTCGCTACCTTTGCTATCTCCTGGGGCCCCGTCTCCTGGACTATGCCTGCTGAGGTTTTCCCTAACAAGGTGCGGGCCATGGCCGTGTCCCTCTCCACCGCCTCCAATTGGGCCTGGAATTGCGTCTTGGCCTTTGCTGTCCCACCTCTTCTCAGAACAATCAATTGGAAAATGTACATGATCTTCGCTGCTTTCAATGGAGCAGCTTTCATTCATATGTTTTTCACCGCCCCCGAGACAAAGGGTATTACCTTGGAGGAGATGGACGATGTCTTTGACGTTCGTAGCTTCGTTAGTCCCTTTCTATCAATGTGTTTGTCGGCTAACTTCCTTCCTCAAACAGAGCGGCCACCCACCCTGGAAAACCCGCTCCCCCGTGTCGCGTCTGGACAACCTCCAGAGGGACATCGCGGATGGAACCGTCAAGGTCGACATCGGAGGTGCGACTAACCGCCACACCGAGACCCTCCGAATCATCTCGAAGGAGTAGTTTTTTTTTTCTTACCCGCATGTCGGCAATACAAGGGAAAATTTTGTGTAGCTTGACATTTCGCCTCTAGCGATATTAATTAGTTTTTTACAAAAAAAAAAACTCGCAGGAATGCGATTAGGTTTTGAGCGATTAATTCATGAAGGGTTATGTTCAGGTTGGCTTCTCGTTTTTTGCTGAAAGAGTTAGTACCTCAACGGAAAGTCAACGGAGTGCACATTCCATAAGCCGGCGGCGTTCCGGAACTTTCCATTTTCCCGAGATTCTATCCGCGTCATTTACAGGAGCGCAAAAAAAAAAAAATGCTGGGCTCCATTCCACTGCAGAGTGCAGTCCAAGCTGCCGGTTGCGATCAATTTTCCCGGTTTGGAGGCTTTGATCCGCCTCGCGGGAGATCCCAAGAACTTTTGAAAAAATTTGTATGTCTAGTCATCTTAGTCAGCGAATAAACAGAAGCATGGCATCTCACTCGCTGATGTCTTGGGTTGGGTCTGAAGTTTTCCATCCCATCTCGACATCCACAATTAGATTCAAAAGATTCCTCATCAGTGGTTGTTGTTGTTTTTGCTGTATTCTGACGCCTTTGAGCTTCTAAAGTAGATATATGCATATATAAAGAAAGCTAGTGACAACTTTTCGGGTGGTAGAACTAAGAGCACAACCACCTTACGTAAAGTATCTACCCTGACAGAAGTGCAGCCACGTGGTTTCTGCATACGATGATAGTAACCCACTTCCCCATAAGGAAATCGCTCTCGTCATGCAATTGGGAGCGCAGATCTGAAGCGGAGCTAGAATTGCAAAAAATAACAGGAACCCCGATCTGTTAAGTCTTCTAGATCTATCATATCATACCTACAATAGTAATTAATTCTAAGTGGGTTAGGGTTATACCCTTCGTTGGAGGAATCGTAGTTCGGTGAGTCCGAAAAATTGACCCTTAAAGCTGAGGGGTACGGTATGCCCGTGGCAGCCAGAGCGAGGAACCGGGCTTGGCCAGAGCGAGGCTGCAGAGACTACTATACTTTGAATCCTCCGGGTTGGTATCTCATGGGAATGATACCGCACAAATAAATTTTGTGGTCCCGTTTCGGTACTGATCTAATAGAGCTGGCATCTGGGGAATTGTTACTGCACATTACTGCATATCTTTCCTTTCTTTGGTGTTAGCCCCGGTTAAACGCCTGCTAGTGGAAAGCATTCCCGTGGGGGCTGGGTGCGCCCCAAGGTCGGATACATCTGCGATATGGCGATGCGAGAGGAATTTGGATATAGTGTGACAAGAAATAATACTCCACCAGTCCCGTGGGACGGTCTTATTTGATGGCCTTTCGGAGTATAATGGGATATTCTTCAGCAAAGAAAGTGTTCTCTAAAAAATTCTATTCACTCTATAACATCTACTCCTCCTTGAATATCTACTTGTTTTCTTGAACATTTATTGTCAGCTTTGCCGTTTCCTACCTTATTACCACCCATTATACCTTGACTCCCACTTACCGTAGATTCGCCAATATCAATACACATACTCGAGTAGTACGGTACTCTATCCCCACCGGGCCTCCGGGAAAAGCCGCCAACTCCCTCCCCCGGATACGGCCCGACTCTATTGGACACTCGCCACGAGCCCATCAACCCAGCCCACATGGCGACATTTATCCGGCTCCATTGGAGTTAACCATAAATCAGCCCCAGCGCTGTATTCGAGTACGACCATTCGAGCACAAGAGGGTACTTTCATCTCCACAATACCAGAACTTCGGGTGCTGAAACAATAATTACGGTGATTGGGTAATAAGAGAAGCCTCTAACTTCTTCCGCCTATCGTCACTTGCCCATGTTCGGTAGAGAGAATTCGGGTCCCAGGACAGGCCAAAGTATGACACGCCAAAATATGACTTGGCATATTGTTGCCATGGCAGGTGTGTAGCTAGCCAAGGCTCGCAAGGGTTTCTGGCCCACCGTACCCAGGTCCGGAGTTGAGCACATTCACTAACCACAAAGGCTTTAGACGGCAATCAGGCGACCCACCTAACACATCGTCAAAGGTTGGTCAAAAGTACTGCCTAAATACCAACCAGTTGTGTTGCCGTGAGAGGAGCGTCAGAGGAGAGAAAGGGGAGGTTCAGCGTTGCCGAGGTTGTTGAGTACCATTCAATCGTATCTCTTTTACTGTCGTCATTGAGCGCAAGAGAGCCACACCACCAAGAAACGGATAGAATTTTGGGACCATTGCCCCTCGTTTCCTTCCACCCCCCCAAATTTTCTTCCCCACTAGCCTCACCCTTTGATGACTGAAGATATGCAGGTTGGGACGGTACATCCAATACGCCGCCCCCCTGCGGCTTCCAATATCTCTCACGAGGGCCAAAGACCGGATGACAAAAGGTGATGTCAACTAGACGCTAGATGCGCCACCGCGGCTTTTTCGGTTAATTAGTTCCTACTGCTTCAACCTATAAGATTCTCTTGGCACCTCTCCCAACAAGTAAATCGAATCCCGGGGGCGCGTTTTCGGTTTTTATAGCGCAGACATGGAAAAAAGGCGCAATTGAAAAAGGCGGGAATTAACAGAGAACCGTATCCTCACTTTTCGCTCTTCTTTCGCCCTTATTTCGAGTCACTTCTGGTTTTCCCGGAACCTTGCTAAAGCTAGAGGATACGGCATTGATCCCCGCTCCGAAAGCTTGGCCCGCCGCAGCAGCGCCGTTGTCCCGAGCTAGAAGCACTTGAGCATGGGGTCCCGAACCCACTGGTAAGGAATTGACCTGGCAGAGTTCTTTATGAGAAGAAAAACCGAGGGACTAGGATACCTCACAAACTCATAGATTCCGCGATCTCCATCAGCCCAGGATAGGTTTGGTTTGACAAGTTGTTGGCAGAATTGCGAATACCGGTGAATCCCAACAAGCAATGATTCCTAGCTTATCCCTTGGGTGGTGTGAAATATTATAGTAAAATTTGGTGACATGCACGCCAAACCAAACGTGACTGCCAAACAGCTGATGTGGTAGCAAAATTGGACTTTTCAGACCATAACCGACCCAGAACCTCCAGGTCTGCTGAATTCTCAACAGGTCCCAAGACCCGGTTCGTTCCACATCCAGTTTAGCGCGCCCGGCGGGGAGTTTGAGTGCTCTACTAGTACGAGTACACCGCTCAAGTGATACAACGTCAGAAAAACACTAATCATTCTCGTGTGCTACTGTCCCGGAATCCGCAGATTACAGGGTTGACACGAGTTCTCACGGTATGGTGCCGGGCCCTTGAGACCGGCACTGATGGGTAATTCATTTTGCCCACATAAATCACACAAAAAAGTTGTGCTTGGCTAAAATCGCCTAGAAGAGGACGATACATGGGTAATTCGGGATCTCACCGTCTCCACGAGTATTGCTCTCATTGAATACCAGAAAAGATAGAATTAGGGAGGAATTGCCCCTGAGAATTTCTACGGAGTCATATCTTCCCAAAGGAGTGGTATTGGCGGGGAATTCTCGAAAATTGTTACTCGAGTATTGTTGGCTTTTAGTTCAATTCGAGTGGCCGGCATCATGCAGAAGTTATGGTGTAACGCGCCCAACTTACCCGTCGGTCCTCTGTAAATTACCGAATCGCTTGTGAACACGAGTAAGTTAGTCCCCTTCCAACCAATCCAACTTCAAAGCATGAAGCTAGAGTTCTAGCACTGAATTTACTCCGCGATCTCCGCCCAGCGTCTAATTACCATATTCAGAGACAAGCCCTCCTAAGGAGGAATAGTGTTTTCCTGGAAAGGTGTAGCCTGGGTATTGTTGGTGTGGGGGTCTCATCGACTGGAAGTTGCAATTCAGTTAACTCGCCCAACTAGGTTAGGCTTATCGCGAGCTGATACGCCGGTATCCGATACCATAGTAGATTGCACAAGCAAATACGGTATACTCTAGTAGGGATGGAAAAGTCGGAAAGAATGATCAGGAAGACCCTAGGAACAGTAAGTAGATAGTATGAATGGATAGTAATGAGTTCCACATGTATAACTTGGAGCAGATACCAAACACCAATAACGATGTCCCAAGCCGATAATTAGAGTTCCCTAATATGGGTTGGCTCTGTAGGGATTGTTTGGGACCCACAGGAGCCCCTCGGGGTCTCTGAGATTCGTGTTTTTGAGAGATGTGGGCGTTACCGGTACTGCAACTGGCCCAGATGTCTAATTTCCACAAAGTTTGTTTATTCATTAACGTGAATCTTCATCCCTCCTCCTGGCAAAATGCCAGGCCAATACTGCTGGTGTCGGCACGAATCAAAAATTAGTAAACGCATCCCAGCAGCAACAGTAAAATGCCAAGATCACTAGTAAGAGCCTCCATCGAGGGTTGTGCTCACCGAGCTCACACAAATCACCCCAATGCAGTAGGAACTTTCAGTCAATCCTGCAAGGTGAAATGTTCGGATCCGCAATGTAAGGGATTTCATGGAACCCCCATTCTTCCTTAGTGTTGTCTGTGACCTTTTAGTTATTTTTGATAGGTTAGTAGTGTCCTATATTGCAAGTATTTATCATACTAGAGTATGGTGCATTCCCACCAAACTTTTGTACAGTACTTCCCCCCGGCTAATTCCCCAAGCTGCAAATCCGACTAAAAACAGAAAACTACATACCCATTCCCTCAAGGAAGGACTTGGTACTTCTTATTATCTCAAAGTTCGTTCCTGAGATTCTCTAATTAGAGATCTTGTTTTTACATTTTCTAGGACCCTGTTTGAGAGCCGCTGCGTGGCAGAGCCCCCGGGCTGTAGCCCTTTACGGGGAGAGCAAATTTTCGCGATGGTGCGGCAAGGGCTCCGCCGCATTCCCAATCCGTTCTTTACTCCGCTCTTCCCCGTTGGAGCTGCGGAATCAGTTGCCGCGGAATCCGGAAGGCCTTTAGTTCAATGCTTACCCGCAGTTAGACCTGCACCTCAAGACCCATTTGTTCTGCTAGGACGGTTTTAGTGGCCGATAGTGCAAAAACCGGTTTTCGGGGAGTAGAAGATTTTTGTGACGTACTGGTAGTGGAACCTGTCTATAACGGATGATAGAAACTTGAGGCTAGGCATTCGCTAGCCTGAGATTCACTACACTAAGGATTATTAGGGGTCTTTGCTGGAAGAAAGTGTAAACAAAGTTTAATAACCTTCCTCAAGGAGTTTTATCTTTCGACTCTCAAATACTAGGAGCAGTAGAGAACTCGAACAAACGGATCATGCGCCAGTTGGTCTAAAATCCCCTCTGGAAGAGGGGGACATCAAGAAAAGCTCCTCTTCTAGACCGATATAAAAAAAGCAAAAGATTCTAGGTATTACTAGAACAAGTAACTCCAACGTCCTAGCACGTGGTGAGATTATTCAAGCTCTTACCGTATAATAAGACTTGGAGTAAATTATATGCAGCCCGTACCCTTTGGTTTGTAGTAGTGCTCCAGATTAGACTGGCCCCTCTGGAAACACTGGTGCTAGGTTTCAACGAGTAATAGCCTGCCTAGCGAGCTTGAGAGGGAGATCTTATAGCATCCGTGAGCTGGATCGATTTCATACTCCTCATGGGACTCCTGCTCAATTTTAATGTGGCTCAGCCCGGCCTATCTTTTTGGAAATTACAGCCGACCATGAATTTTCATTTTTTATGCCCGGCCCGCTCACAATTTCCTGTTCACTATACTGTCGGCGTTTTTCCACTATAGACAATTGGACGTGGATTGGGACCGGATTTTCCTGTATAGGCCATCCACTATAGCCAGAAATACACTCTACTCAGGTTCATTATAGCCAGGTACTGCTGTATAGGCCTGCATGGATCATGGCTCCATTAGAAGCCCGGGATATTTTAGAGACAAGGTTTCCCTGTCGTATTTGATAAAACCTATACTACCACCACTATGTGCAAATGCAAAAACTCGTAGGGCTGCCAATTCTGGTGCTGTCGGCTTGGCCATCCCTCGATCCGGGGGCCGCATATTTTCATCGGTGGGCTCAAAGTTTGGTAGTGGCCGATAGAACCTTGTGAAGGTATTGTGGTGGCCTTCGCGAGGGGGGGGTATGGGAGAGATTTTCCAACGATGGGGATTTGGGTTGTTTAACCAGAGGTATGTTCAGGGTATATTTTTCGGGCTGTTCGGGGGTTTCTTCTAACACTTGGGTTTCCACCGCCACCCATTCAATGTTCCCAAGCGTCCAGTCAGTCGGGCTTTTGTTTATGAAGGGACGGACGCCGGGTTCTAGGACCCCCCTAGACGGAAGCTCGTCCTATAGTTGGCCCTAACCTCTGCCGCTAACGTACGGTAGGGCCCTACATGTGTCTCGCTCAGGAATGCCTACAGGTGGCGGCCGGACTCTGCTGATGACGAGAGGGCTGGGCAGCGCACGACCGGAACATCCTACTTCACCCCCGTCTGCAGGGCCCGTCAGTCAACCTCTAGGACTGCAGCCATTACGAAAGAAGGACGCTGTACCCTGGCGTTCCTGTTCTCACCGCCCTGGAGACCCGGGGCAGCCTGGAACACTGCACCCATTCCCGCAGCGGTGCCCGATAGTATCATCCGCCAGAGCTCAATTCTAGTATCGGTACCTCAGTTAGCTTATAATCTACGGACGCAGGCAAGTGTCTCCGGGGGTCAAAACAGGGGGTGGACTATCGGGACTACGGTGCCCCTAGGGGAGCAAAGTGGTTGATGAAAATGCTCTTTGAAAGTGCTGAAAATCTAGTGACAGCCGAGTAGAATGACAGGCTGCATTTCAATGGGGGGTAGAGGAGGCGGGGTGCAGGTAAAGGGCTGGAGAAGGGAGTAAGAGGCTGAAGAAAACCTCTCAATAGAAAGCACATGTTTCGATTACATTTGAACTACTTGCTCGCAAGCCTCACCAGCCCGTTACCGAAATCTGCAACAGAGGAATGCGCTCCCCAAACAACTATAATACTACTACTCGGCCTCCATAATACTTCATCCTACTGCACACACCGGGAGGAGTCAAGTGGAATCCGAAGCTAGCATACCCGGAAGACTCTCTGGCAGTGAAATGATGATTCCGGGGGGGAGGGGCACCCAGAGGGCTAGGAAGAACTTTTAGCCAGTGTTCCTAGTAATTAAGGTATCACATCAATCACACATTGGAGGAGTTGCGATATTAAAATTTAGGCTAGTATATAGCGAATACTAAGGACCACGAAAATGCCTTCTAGGTGAATAGGCGTTAGAGATTTTTAATTTTCCATCTAGGCATGAAACATGTGGAAATAGATCAATCGGGAACAGTGAGGTGTATCATATTTCTAGGTATCTTGAACAAATCTTGAAAAATTGTCGGGCGGAACAAATAATCCGGTAGAGTGAAATCAGAGACAACTAGGTACGACTGTAAATGTACTATTGCTACACTGGAACAGTGGGCTCCGCTGCGGGGGAGCTGTTCTACCGGTAGGACACTTTAATTACATGATGGAGCCCTGGTAGTAAGATGTAGTATCATATAGTTCTCATGCGGCCAAGTCTATGTAAATCACGTGATTTTCATTCAGGTTTGCCAACGATTTTCATGGGCAATTTGGTGTTTCTCTTTCTCTTTCTTTGACTCCGAAGGACCAGGAGATAGGAGGAGGGTCAAAGCCTTTGAACATTCTACTCACCTCCATTGTCGAGTAATTTGCGGAATCAAGCTCATGTGATTTACCTATCACTCAGCCGGATGAGTATGTACGTATATCAAGATAGTCTTCCAGGACTATACTAAGATAGTAGATTGGGTTAATTCCTATAGAAAGGAAGACTATAGTATACAAGATAAGTACTTACCATTACAATAATTAACTTAATCTTAGTTTTTACTTGTATATCAATAATATCCAATTGCCATACCTTATCCTCTCTATGGAAACAATAGACAATTCTTCTGTTACTATTTACATGGCTCCAAATAATGCACCATATGCTCAGTTGGAAATATGATACTATAACGGAAGTGTATATATAAAGAATTGCCTAAGTCTACCGATTTCTTAATTGAAGATCCAACTTTAAAGATATTTGTACTTCAGAAATGAGGGAAGATATTCTGGTAACAATATTATTATCCTACTATCTCCGTTGGCAAGAACGCACTAGCACTTCAAGAGGCTCGAATATCAAATACTTGGATTGGAATGTACTCGGAGACTTTAGGCTCTACTTTATATAAATGCAAAATAATATATAAAGCTGCAGCACCGATAAATTGTTATTTCTTATTTCTGCTACTATCTATTTTAAAATTGAGTTTGTATATTTTTTCGACGGTTAACTCTACTCTAGGTTGCAGTTCTGCTACGGGCAAACGTACTGTACAAGGACTTAGAAATACCAGTATCCGGAAATCTTGACACAGTTTTTAGGCCTGTGAAATCGAGGGATCGCAGGATATACTTTTAGGATAAACAAAGAGACCCGTCTACGCCTTGGCATGGTTAGGGCTGGTTAGGGTTTCCTGCCCGAAAGACTGCTCTTCTGTCCTTTCACTTTGTGCTTAATCTACCTCGTTTTAGCGCTGTCCTGCCCCAGAATAGACGTCTTCCTATCCAATCGGAGATGACCTCTCTCCCCAGCCGCACACATATCCCCTCAATCACTGAAGTCAAGCTCAATACCGGCACGAATTGGGCTGAGCTCCCCAAGTTTTGGAACAGGTTCGGCCCCGAGTCCAACCGAATAGGCTAAATACGATAATTTTTGGCGAAGGAAAAAGGGCTGTCGAGCTCTTATCAAACTCTTATCGCAGTGGCGAGGGCAAACACCATTCTTTGAGTGGTAGGGAAGGTCTTGGAGCCAATTGGGGGAAACCGGGCAGACATACCGCCCATACCCGCGGTATGATACATGTAAGACATGGAGAGCTGTTAACTTAGCAAACACACCCAAAATCTCGCACAACGTGATTGATTCCATTGTGTAAAATCTCCTCTCGGGTGGATTGTTGGTGACACTTTGTGGTACTCGTCCCTGGCAAGAAGTACCCGAAAATTGGACTTTGACCTTTTTTGTATGGGCGCACTGATGTGCACAGACGGTCGGCCATACAAAATCCCCTTGCTCTATCCCTGAATTATCC
>Ga0307510_10011670_pt1 | contig 10432 bp, 6 predicted proteins | sample 12_EM_MG_FD_207224 | JGI IMG/M metagenome (GOLD analysis project Ga0307510, IMG submission 207224) | Populus trichocarpa ectomycorrhiza microbial communities from riparian zone in the Pacific Northwest, United States - 12_EM | ecosystem: Host-associated > Plants > Roots > Unclassified | place...
AAGGGTTCCGTCGCCGTCGCTGCGACCACCAACATTGCAACGATCACCATTCAGTGGGTGGACAGCCGGGGAGGCGACTCGAGCGAATGTACCGGCGCGAATCTCGATACGTGCACGCCCATTTCCTTTACGACGGTGACTCAGCTATGAAGCCCGTGAAATTCAGCCAGCGCCGGCACAGCGCCGGCTTCAGTCTCATCGAGCTCATGGTGGCCCTGACCCTGAGCATGATCCTGATGGCCGGTGCACTGTCGATCCTCTACAGCACGAAACTCACCTCGTCCGAGAATGAGCGGCTGGCGCGCGTGCAGGAAGCCGGCAGGACGGCCTTCGAGCTGATCCGTCAGGACGCTCGCGCGGCGGGTTACCTGGGATGCACCAAACCCAGGATCGACAAGTCACTCAGTCCGCCGACCAGCACTTTCAGCAATGGCTTGAACAGCACATCCTTGTTGTGGAACTTCGGCTTTCCTGTGACGGGTTTCGAGGCCACCAGCGCGACCGTCTGGGCCCCGGTTCTGGATGCCGCGATTCCCGCGGTTCCGGTCCCCGCCGGTGGCAATGATGTGTTGGTGCTGCGGGCCGCGCGGCCCGGCTCACCTGTCTTCAGGACTAACGCCGCGTTTGCCGTGGGCGATCAGATCCCGGTCGATCGTGACCCGAACGTCACTCTCACGACGCCGGTGCCGATTGTCATCAGCGATTGCAAAGGCGCCACGGTGTTCATGGCCACGGCGTTTGCCGGAACGGCCGGGACCGCGAAGATTTCACACGATACCACTGGAACACCAGCCAACTCTTCTTCGTCTCTGCTGCGCTCCTTCGCCCTCGATTCGTTGGTTCAGCCCGTTCAGACAGTCATCTACTACGTTGCAAGTTGCACGGCCGTGAATGCTCCTGTCTGCCCGGCAATAACTCCGCCCGCGTTGTGGCAGATCGTCGGCGGCGGCACTCCCCAGGAGTTGATCCAGGGTGTCGAGGGAATGCAGCTTCTCTATGGTGTCGACACCGACGGCGATCAACTGGCCAATGTCTATCAGAAGGCCAACGCCGTGGCGGACTGGAGCACGGTTGTGAGCGTCAATATCGCAGTCCTCGCCCGCTCGATCGATGAAACGGGTGTCGAGAAGGACAAGCAGACTTACAAGCTGTTGGGCGGAACCGCCAACAGCGGGGCCGACTACGGACCGTTCAACGATCGGCGTCAACGCCAGATATTCACGACAACCATCACCTTACGGAACGCGACAACGTGAGCAAGCAACCCATCACCCTGCGGCGCCGGCAGTCGGGCGCGGTTCTGATCGTCAGCCTGCTGTTGTTGCTCGTGTTGACGGTACTCGGAGTCGTGATGATGCAGACGACCCGCATGCAGGAGCGCATGTCGGGAGCCACTCGCGACCTGAACATGTCATTGCAGGGTGCGGAGGCCGGCCTGCGCTACGGTGAGTCGGTCATCGCAGCCTATCCGTCGCTGCCGGACTCGACGGGCGCAATGCCCTGCACGGTCTGCCAGAAAGGCGTCCTGCCGATGGCTATTTACGATACTGCTCAATTTGACTGGAACGTCAATGCCCAGGTGTACGGGCAGGCGGGCCTCACGGGCGGCTACGACAAGTTGTTCGAAAACCCGCGCTACACGGTTGAAGACCTCGGATTTCAACAGGACAGCCTGGTCACGGGCCAGGACCCGCCCGAGGGGCGCGAGTTCTACCAGGTCTCGGCGCGCTCGACCGGCGCCACCAGTCTGGCCACCACTGTATTGCAAAGCACGTACACGCGCGTGTTCTGACAATTGAGGGAACTGTTATGACGACTGTTCGCACCATCTCCGGGAGCCGTCCGCTCGCCCTTCTAGGCGCAGCGGTGCTCGCGGTGCTGTTCGGATCGACTGCGTCTGCGGCGCCGCTCGCAATTGCGGACGTGCCGGTGTTTCTCAACGCAACGAACGCGGAGCCTCTCGTGATGCTCGCTCTGTCCAACGACGAGCAGCTCTATCACAAGGCTTACACGGATTTCGACGACGTCGACGGCGATGGCTCGATCGATTCGACCTACAAGGACACAATCAACTACTACGGCTACTTCGATCCGCAGAAGTGCTACAGCTATTCGGGCGCCTCGGACACGGGCAGCTTCAGCCCCACTGCCGGTGCGAGCGGTACCAACAGTCACAACTGTAACGGTACTTCCGGCGGTGGACGTTGGAGCGGCAACTTCCTCAACTGGGCGTCCATGACTCGTATGGATGCGCTGCGCAAGGTTCTGTTCGGCGGCTACCGCAGCACGGATACCGCGACGGCGACGACTCTCGAGCGCGTTCACATCCCGTCGGACAATCACGCGTGGGCCAAGTTCTATTCGGCTTCGGATCTGGGTAACTACACGCCGTATGACGCGGGCACCTACACCAACGGAATCACGCTGTGTAACCTTACTCCGCCGGACTCCGCCAACAACCCGTCCCAGACCAATACAAACTCACCGCGCCTGCGTGTTGCGAACGGCCAGTGGAGCGAATGGGCCGCGCAGGAGAGCAAGCAGTGCCTGTGGACTTCCGCAACTTCGAGCCAGAACGAGATGACGCCGAATGCGTCCAACCCGAATGCGAGCCCGAGCATCAGCGCCGGCAACAAGGTCGATGAATTCACCGTGCGCGTGCAGGTCTGTGTCAGCGGCCTCATCGGCACGGAGAAGTGCAAATCCTATGGTACGAGCTCGAAGCCCGTGGGCCTGCTCCAGGACTTCGCGGACGCCGACCAGCTCAAAATCCGTTTCGGCCTGATGACCGGCACGTACGGCAGGCGCAAATCCGGTGGCGAGCTTCGCAAGAACGTCTCGCGCTTCACCGATGAGGTCAACGCGGCGGACGGCACGTTTACCACCGCCACGGGTATCGTGAAGTCGATCAACCTGATGCGCATCTCGCGCTACTCGTATTCGGACCCGGGTTATGGCGGTACCGACGGCTGTCCGTCCGGCCAGAACACCTGGGTCAACGGCAAGTGCTCCGACTGGGGCAACCCGATGGGTGAGATGTTCCTCGAGTCCTTGCGCTACTTTGTGGGCGGCAAGAGCCCGAACTCCAATTTCACCTCGGATGACACGCCCTGGATTGCGAATCTGACTTCACCGACCTGGGTCAATCCCTACGGCGCCGCTTCAACCTCACCGGCCGGCGGTGGCGCCTCTTCGTGCGCGAAGCCTAATGTGATGCCCATCAGCGGTGTCGTGAGCTTCGACAACGACGAATACGGCACGGCGACCGATATCCCGGGCCTGAGCCAGTCGACGATGAATTCCAAGACGGACGCCATCGGCTCCAATGAAGGGATCAATGGACAGTCATGGTACGTCGGCAGCCTGACCGGTGGCTCGCCGAACGATGTCTGTAAGTCCCTGAGCGTCAGTGCCCTGAGCGCGGTGACGGGTATCTGCCCCGAGGCCGCCGGCTCGCAGGGATCCTTCGCAGTTGCAGGTCTCGCCTACTACGCGCACCAGAAGTCACTGCAGACGGTGGGCACGAGGGCAATCCCGACCGTGGACACGTACGCCGTGTCGCTCGCGCCACCGACTCCGACGCTCAAGATTCCAGTGGGAACCAACACGGTTACGCTGCTTCCGGCCGGCTATAACCTGCGCAACAGCAACGCCATGCAGCTCATTAATTTCCGCGTCATCTCGCAGGCGACGGATAACAGCTCGGGCACCTACTTCATGAACTTCGAGAACGCGCCGGCGGGCTCGGACTACGACAACGACATGAAGGGGTATCTGTCGTACCAGGTGAGCGCCGGTACCGTGAAAATCAAGATGTGGGTGACCGGATCTTCCGCCGGTGCGACCCAGACGATGGGCTACACGATCTCCGGTGTCACCGACTCCGGTACGTATTACATCGTATCCAACACCAACAGCTTCACGGTGAACGACGCCACGAGCAAATTCTTCTCGACCACCCAGACAGCCGTGGACACTGCCTGCGCCACGGCGGGATTCCCCGGCACCGCTGCAACGGAGTCCTGCCAATACAACGTGGCGGATACGGGTGGCACGGTGCTGAGCCGTTACATGCGCGGCATCAAGACGCACACGGCTGGAACGGCTTCCACCGGCCTGCTGAAACAGCCGCTGTGGTACGCGGCCAAGTACGGCGGATTCAAGGACATCGACAACGACGGCAAGCCGAGCACCACCAACGAGTGGGATGCGAACGGTGACGGCATTCCCGACAACTACTTCTTTGTTCAGAATCCTTCTATGCTGGAGTCGCAGTTGTCGAACGCCTTCAATGCGATCCTGGCGCACGCCGGCTCGGCCTCATCGGCGTCGGTCAACAGCGGCTCGATCAGCAGCAATACGCGGGTGTTCCAGGCCAAATTCGACACGGAGGCCTGGAGCGGCCAGTTGCTGGCGTTCGCCATCGCCACCGATGGCACGATCTCATCCACACCGGCCTGGGATGCCTCGCTGAAAATGCCGGTTCCCGCCAGCCGTAACATCATCACCACCAACGCGAGCGGTGCCGGCATCGCATTTACGTGGGCGAGCCTGAGCACTGGGCAGCAGTCCCTGCTGCAGAACACCGATTCCGCCACGGTGGCCCAGAATCGCCTGAACTACCTGCGCGGCGATCAGACCAAGGAGATCGCCAACGGCGGCGCGTTCCGCAACCGCGACACGCCCCTGGGTGACATCGTCAACTCGGCGCCCGTGTACATGGCCAAGCCGCCGTTCCGCTACTCCGACAGCCTGGAGTCGGTCTCGTACAGCTCGTTCCGGACGGCGAAAGTTGGCCGCAGGCCCATGGTTTATGTCGGCGCCAACGACGGCATGCTGCACGGGTTCGATGCGAGCACCAATGCAAGTCCGCCGGACCCGACCGGTGCCGGCGTGGAGAGGTTCGCGTTCATTCCGAGCGCGGTGTTCCCGAATCTCTACCAGTTGTCCAACCCGGGCTACACGCACCTGTACTACGATGACGGCACGCCGACAGTAGTCGATGCGTTCTTCGCCGGTGCCTGGCACACCGTCCTGGCATCCGGCCTGAACAAGGGCGGTCGGGAAGTCTACGCACTCGATGTTACCGATCCCGACCTGATTACCGAGACCAACGCAGCGAACCTGGTGCTCTGGGAGTTTACCTCCGCCAGCGACGCCGACCTGGGTTATACCTACAGCCGCCCTGCGATCGTCAAGATGCACAATGGCAAGTGGGCCGCCGTGTTTGGAAATGGCTATAACGGAACCGGCACCGGGCGTGCCTACCTGTATGTACTCGACATCAGCAACGGTTCGGTGCTCGCCAAGATCGACACCAAAGTCGGTTCGTCCGGTACCCCCAACGGACTCGCCACGCCTGCAGCCATCGACCTCGACAGTGACGGCGTCATCGACTATGTCTACGCCGGCGATCTGCAGGGCAACATGTGGAAGTTTGACGTAAGGGACCCCGCGGCTACCAACTGGAAAGTCGCTTACACGAGTTCCGGCAACCCGGCGCCCTTGTTTACGGCAACGGACGCTGCCAGCCCGACACCTAATCCGCAGCCGATCACCGAACGCCCGCAGGTGGGCTTCGGCCCGGGCGGAGCGGGACTGGTCGTACTGTTCGGCACGGGTAAGTTCATCGAAGCGTCCGACCGGACGGTGGACACGACGACCGCCAATCAACGGCCGCAGTCGTTCTATGGAATCTTCGATGCCAACACGGGCGCCAACTCGGACATCGTGAGCGGTCGCAGCGCGCTGCAGGTGCAGACCATCACCGCCGAGCAATCCGTGACCGTCTCGGTACTCGACAGCAGCGGCAACCCGGTCAATGAGACACTCAATGTCCGGGTCACGAGCGCCAACACCGTCGACACCACGACGAAGAAGGGTTGGTACATCGACCTGATCTCCCCGGTAAACGGCTATGAGGGTGAGAAACAGGTGTCCGATCCGATCCTGCGCAACGGCAAGGTCATCTTCACAACCACGATCGCCGACAAGGACCCGTGTGCCTACGGCGGCCGCAGCTGGCTGATGGAGATGGATTCGCTCACCGGCGCGCAGTTGCAATACTCGCCGTTCGATCTGAACAACGACAAGAACTTCAATGACACGGACTTCGTTCAGGTCACAGTCGGCGGCGTCACCATGAAAGTCCCGGTCACCGGACTGCAGTCCAACGATGGCCTGTTGACCAAGCCCGGTATCGTCTCGAGCGCGAATTCTGAGTACGCCATTACGCCCGATACCAGCGGTAACCTCGAAGAGCACCGGCAGAATCCGGGCCCGGGCGCCCTGGGCCGGCAGTCGTGGCGGCAGCTACGCTAGTGGCAATGGAGCACAATATGCACAGGCAACGTGGGTTTTCGCTGATTGAACTGATGGTGACGGTGGCGATCGTGGGTACCCTCGCCGCCATCGCCATCCCGAGCTACAACTCATACGTCCGCAGGTCCAAGCGCGCGGATGCAAAGGTTGCATTGACCGGGCTCGCTCAGCAGTACGAGCGTTGCTACACGCGCTACAACGCCTACAACAATGTGAACTGCGCTGTGGCGCTGAATTTTCCTACCCAAAACAAGGCGTACACGATTGCTGCCGATGCCGCCGGCGTGAACGTCAACGACTTTGCGATCATGGCCACCCCGACGGGGGACCAGGTCAAGGACACGGCCTGCGGAACGTTCAAGCTGAATTCGGCCGGTGTCAAAACCGTGACTGGAGCGGCCACGAATTGCTGGTAGAGTAACGCCCCGGGGGAGACAACTCTAATCGCCTCGCGAGGTCGCCATGGGCTGGATTGTTCTGCTCGTCGTCGTCGGGATCGTCCTGGTCTTCATCTCGACGTACAACCGGCTGGTGACCGCGCGCAATGGTTTCAAGAATGCCTTTGCGCAGATCGATGTGCAGCTCACCCGCCGCTACGATCTGATTCCGAACCTGGTTGAGACGGTCAAGGGCTACATCAAGCACGAGCGCGAGACCCTGGAGGCCGTGATCAAGGCCCGCAATGCCGCGTATGCGGGATTGAAGACGGCCGCCGCCGATCCGGGCAATGCCACGGCCGTGCAGCAGCTTTCGGGCGCCGACCAGCAGTTGGGCGGTGCGCTGGGGCGATTGATGGCGGTGGCTGAGGCCTACCCGGACCTGAAGGCCAACCAGAACATGATGCAGTTGTCGGAAGAGCTGACCTCCACCGAGAACAAGGTCGCGTTCGCGCGCCAGGCGTACAACGATTCGGTGCTGACCTACAACAACGCGCGGGAAGTCTTCCCCAGCAGCATCGTGGCCGGCATGTTCAACTTCCAGCCGGCGAGCCCGCTGGATATCGCCAAGCCCGAAGCGCGGGAAGCGCCCAAGGTCAGCTTCACCTGACTGCGCTTGACGGGCGCGCCGCTCGCACGTGGATTTCTTCGCCCGGCAGGCAGCAGCACGCGGTCAGTCGCGCTGGCTCGTCATCGCCTTCATTCTATCGCTGCTCGCCGTAGCGCTCGCTCTCGACCTGGTGTTGTTTACCTTCCTGGCCTCCGCCCGGGCACACCGGCCCGAGATCGATCCCCTGGCGTTCGCTGCCCAGAATCCGGGTCTGGCCTTTTTCAGCACTTTGCTCGTGATGGGCGTGCTGGGGTTGGCGAGCCTGTACAAATCGATGGAGCTGCGCGGCGGCGGTGGCGTCGTCGCCCGCAGTCTGGGCGGTGTGCTGGTCGACACCGATACCCGGGACAGCAAGCGCAAGCGGCTGTTGAATGTTGTTTCCGAGATGGCGATCGCTTCGGGTGTGGCCATGCCCGAAGTGTATGTGCTCGAGCAGGAGTCGGCGATCAATGCCTTTGCGGCCGGACACACGCCGGCCAATGCCGCGGTCACGGTGACTCAGGGCGCGCTCGACCGGTTGAACCGCGACCAGTTGCAGGGCGTGATCGGGCACGAGTTCAGTCATATTTTGAACGGCGACATGCGCCTGAACGTGCAGCTCATGGGCTGGGTGTTCGGGTTGTTCGTGGTGGGGCTCATCGGCCGGCTCATCCTCGACTTTAGTCCACGGGACCGGCGCAACAACAACAACGCCATTGTCGTGCTGGGACTCGCCGTCATGGTGCTGGGTTACGTTGGCCTCTTCTTTGGACGGTTGTTGCAGGCAGCGGTGTCGCGCCAGCGCGAGCGCCTGGCGGACGCCTCCGGCGTGCAGTTCACCCGCAATCCGCAGGGGTTGAAGGATGCGCTCATTAAAATCGCCGCGCTGCCAGACGGCTCGGTGTTGATGACACCGCAGGCCGAGCAGGCGGCGCACATGTTCTTTGCCGAAGGCCTGAATCGGGCCTTCGCGACGCATCCGCCGCTGCTCGAGCGCATCCGGCAGTTGGATCCGAAGTTTGACGAGAGTGAGATCGCGCGCGTTGCCGCGCAGATGTCCGCGGAACTCCCGGGGGCCGCTGATGTTGGTACGCGCGATTTCGGGGGCGCGCCCAGCGGCACGGCCGCAGGCGCCGCCTTCGCCAGCATCTCAGCCCTCACCGGCACCCTGACGCCGAGTGACATCCGGCACGCGCAAACACTTTACGCCGCTTTGCCCGATACAATCCGCGACTTCCAATCACCTGGGCGCGCTCAGGCCCTGGTCGTTGCGTTGCTGTTGAGCAAAGAGCCCGCGGTCCGTCAGCGCCAGTTCGCGCTGTTGGAACAGAAGCTGAGTGCCGGCAACGTCGCGTTTGTTCAGCAGGTTGTTCCCGTGGTGGATGCCATCGATCCCATGTTGCGTCTGCCTGCGCTCCAACAGGTCTTCCCCTCTCTGCGACGGGTTCCTGTGGCGCAACGGCGGGCGCTGGCCGGCCTGGCCTCCGATCTGATTCACGCCGACGCGCGCATCGATGCATTCGAGTTCTCCCTGGCGAAGCTGTTGGAAACTCTGTTGAATGATGAGCTGGAGGCGCGCGTGCCGCACGGCACTGTGTCGCTCGAAGGCGCGCAGGAGGAAATCAACGTGCTGTTCGCAACCCTGGCGCAGCTTGGGGCGCAAGATGAGCACAGCGCGCGGACCGCGTATGAGGCCGGGATGACCGTAGTTCTGCCGATGCGGTATCCCGAGTACACCGCATTGAGCGATTGGCCTCGTCAGTTGAGTGAGGCGCTGCCGCGACTCGAGCGGTTGGAGCCGCTCGCGAAGAAGCGGCTGATGGATGGCCTGGTGAAGACCATTACCACTGATGAAGTGATGACGGAGGCGGAATCGGAGTTGCTGCGGACAGTGTGTGCGCTACTTCACTGCCCACTTCCGCCCCTGTTGGCTGGTCCTCAACTCTGATCCAAAAACGCGCGCATCTCGTTGCCGAACCGCTTGATGTCAATCAGGAACGAATCGTGACCCTCGATGCAATCCAACGGCGCGAACGTCGTCACAGCCCCGGCTTGCTCGAACGCCTGCGCCAACCGCTTCTGCTCATCGATTGCAAACAACATGTCTGATTCGACTCCGATGACCAGCGCTCGCTCCACTGCTGAGCGTTTGAGCACCGCGGTGTGCGAGTCGCCATGTGCTGCCAGGTCGAACCGATCCATGGCGCGCGACAGGTACAGGTAGCAGTTGGGATCGAAGGCGCGCACGAACTTGCGGGCGTGCACTTCCAGGTAGCTTTGAATGGCGAACTCGGGAGCGAACGGACCGACTTCGGGTGGCTCAGTCGGTGTGGCCGGCAAGCGTGCGAATCGCTCGCGCCACTCATGCGCCGAGCGATAGGTCATCATGCCGAGCTTGCGCGCGATGCGCATACCCGTTGCCGGCGGTTGTTCGTCTGTGTACGCGCCGCCGCGCCAATCCGGATCCCGCAAGATGGCTTCACGTTGAATCGAGCGCAATGCTATTGCAAACGGTGATGCGGCCGCCGAGCCCGAAATGCTGATCAGCCGGCGAGCCGCGCGTGGAAACTGTGCCGCAAAGGCCAGCACCGACATTCCGCCCAACGACGGCCCGATAATCGTGTTGGCGCGCTCGATCTTCAGTGAGCGCAAGGTTTCATAGCCCGCGCGCGCAATGTCTTCGACGCTCAGTTCCGGAAACGACAAACGGTAGGCAGCGCCCGTGGCCGGGTTGATCGACGCTGCGCCCGTGGATCCAAAACAACTGCCGAGGGAGTTGATGCAAATGACGCAGTAGCGATTGGAATCAATCGCCAACCCCGGCCCCACCATGCCTTCCCACCAACCTTGCGTGGAGTCCTCAGGCGATGCGGCCGCGTGCGCCGACGGCGAGAGTCCCGTGAACAACAAAATCGCGTTGTCACGGGCCTCGTTCAACTTTCCCCAGGTCTCGTAGGCGACCACGGCCTCGTGAAGCTGGCCGCCCCGATACATGGGGAACGGATCGGGCAGCCGCGCGAACTTGCGAGCGTCATCGCGGCCTCCCGTTCCGAAAACCGACGAGCCTTCAGAATCGGTCACAGCC
>Ga0307510_10011671_pt1 | contig 10431 bp, 12 predicted proteins | sample 12_EM_MG_FD_207224 | JGI IMG/M metagenome (GOLD analysis project Ga0307510, IMG submission 207224) | Populus trichocarpa ectomycorrhiza microbial communities from riparian zone in the Pacific Northwest, United States - 12_EM | ecosystem: Host-associated > Plants > Roots > Unclassified | place...
AGTATCTCACGTCTCTCTGCATCGGTCGGCTCGGCTAGCAGCTTCCGGTACAACCTGATGTCCTCGTCATGAATAGACTTTTCCATTTTGAGGCTCGGCGTTCGGTCGCGACCGGCGGCTGTTGAGCTTGGCATACGCGGAAGTCCGGTTTCGGCCACCGCAGGAGGACGTTACCCTATACCCGGTACGCACCGGACACCTGTTCAATGTTGCTCAATAGCCGAGATTGAGGTCTTCAGTGCCGCATCGATTTTCAATTGAACGCGGCGCGCGGCTAAAGCGGCCAGTCTGGTTCTGGTTTTGCCGGTTTTGACACTCTCGCCGATCCGGAATTGCCATTGCCAGATGTCCGGCTCGACAGTGGGTGCGACGGTGTATTGGACACCTTTGTGGATCACGGTCATGGAATCCCTCTCGCCAATCTGTGGTTGGGCAGGGACAATATTTCACTCTCTTACACAATCCGGTTAACTACGGGGGGCGCGAGGCCTCGAGGATAGAGGCTTGTGACGGCGTTGGATTCCGCAAAATTCTTCATGGAAAAAAAACAGAGGTCCTGGTTCCAACATGCCCGTGAAGCTGGCTGATGCTTTGAAGCGCTGCGCGAGCAGGGCTGGCCCCACGACGATGCCGTATTCAGTTGTCGTGCCGTAAGTGCTGCATCGCATCGCGCGGTTGATGACCGCCGGACTCACGCGGCTCGTTTGGTCCGGCGCTGATGATCCAAAAAAAGACTTGCGCCGTCGGGCAAATCACCTGCACAACGTAATCCTCGCAAGAGTTGAGCCCGCGCCGGGAGACCGGCCGCGGGCTTTTTCGTATCGGACGGCGCTCCGCACGTCACGACGCTCCATCTCCCCGTGAGCACATTGCCGCAAGACGCGTCGCAAGCGAGCGCCGTCCGAGCCTTGCATTCGATTTTCAGACTCGCAAGCCGCGAGCGAAGATCGAACTGCCTTGCGACAGCACAAGGAGCCGACATGACCGCGTATCTGATCTCGCTCTCATTGGTCGGCCTGATCGCGATCGCGATCGCGATTTGGGAAGGAATTTCGTGAGTGCAAGATTATTCGATTCATCCCGCAACCCAATGACATCTAAGGCGAATTGCGGATGAGCAGGGCAAGGTCAATCCTGGAAATCCGCTCGCTGGCGCGAAGTCATACCCAGACCGCGCTCAACATCCTGGTCAGCGTCATGCGCAGCAACGATGCGACCGCCGCCGCCAAGATCTCCGCCGCCAACGCGATACTGGATCGCGGCTGGGGCAAGGCGCCGCAGGCTATTCAAAATGGCGAGGACGGCGCGTTCGAACTGATCCAGAGAATCGACCGCATCATTGTCCATCCTGAAAATCCCGACAGCTAAGATATTCGAGCCGCTGCTGGCGCCCTCGCGGTTCAAGGGTGTGTACGGAGGGCGCGGCTCCGGCAAATCGCACTTCTTCGGCGAATTGCTGGTGGAGACCTGCCAGGCGGAACGCGGCACGTCCGCGGTCTGCATTCGCGAGGCGCAACGAGCGCTGGCGCAATCGAGCAAGCGCCTGATCGAAAGCAAGATCGCCGCTCTGGGCCTCGGCCACCGGTTCAAGGTCTTCACCGACAAGATCGAAACCCCCGGCGACGGCGTCGTCATCTTTCGGGGCATGCAAAATCACACCGCGGAATCCATAAAATCGCTGGAAGGTTTCAAGATTGCCTGGATCGATGAAGCGCAAAACCTGAGTGCGCGCAGTCTTTCATTGCTGCGCCCGACCATTCGAAGCGATGGCTCGGAACTTTGGGCGAGCTGGAATCCGCGGCGGAAGTCCGACGCGATTGACGATTTCTTTCGGCCAAGAACCCTGAAGGCGCCATTCTGGTCAACGCCAACTGGCGCGACAATCCGTGGTTTCCTCCCGTGCTGGAAGCCGAACGTCAGCTCGACCTGTCGCTGTATCCCGATCGCTATGAGCACGTTTGGGAAGGCGATTACGCCAGGGCGTTCGAAGGCGCTTATTTCGCGCAGATGCTGTCCGAAGCGCGTGCGCAGGGGCGGATCGGAAGGGTCGCCGCCGATCCGCTGCTGCCGTTGCGCGCCTTCATCGACATCGGCGGCGCCGGCGGGCGCGCCGATGCCTTCGCGATCTGGATCGTGCAATGGGTGGGCGCCGAATCGCGAGCGGATTTTCAGCACCTGCGGCGCTGGCGCCAGAGCGTCGAGCAGGCGCAAAGCTATACGTTCAAGGCCGTCATTACCATCATCGTCAGCGGCCTCGTCGGAGCGGTGTGGCTCGGCGTCAAGGTCATGCTTGGCAAATGACCCGCATTGTCATGGTGGTTGGAGTGCTGCTGCTTTCATGGCCGGCGCACGCGATTCCCTGCTGGGTCGTGAAGAAAGCCGTCGCTCAATATGGCGAGGCGGCTGTCGAGTCCTGGGCTCGAGCAAAAGGCATTTCCGACAAGGAAATCGAACAAGCCAAACGGTGCCTCAAGTGACTTGCCCGAGGCTTTCGTTGATGCCCAAGACCGGGATCAGCATGGTGCGCTCGGGCTGGCACGAGCCAGTTGCGTATTGAAAGCCTCGCCGATGTTCAGGATACGCGAGATCGACGGGGATGACGACGAAATCGCCGACACTCTGGCCGAACTGCATCGGTTGACGTTCTTTGACAGTGCACCAATTCCAGAATTTAACCAGGGACATTGGTGGCTCGCTTATCGAGAGGCAGTACCCGTGGCGTTTGCCGGTGTCGTTCCCTCGACGCATGAGCACAATGCGGGATATCTTTGTCGAGTTGGGGTATTGAGAAAATACTGCGGAAATGAGCTTCAACTGCGGCTGACGCGGGCGTTAGAGCTGCGTGCACGACATATTGGATGGAGTTCCGTCGTTTCAGATACGACGGAAAATCTTGCCTCTGCGAACAACTTTATCCGCGCCGGCTATCGACTATACCGGCCGCCCTCGCCATGGGCCTGGCCGAACACATTGTACTGGCGGAAATCGATCGGGTGAAGGTCTGTTAGATGCAAACACGATAACCGTAAGTCGTTCAATGTAGGCGCGGAAAATCCTGCGTCGTCCGAAATTCCCGCACGCCCGGTGGCCTCACGGCCACCGGGCCTTTTTTTGTTTTTCGGTGGGCAAGAAACTGATCAAGCCACAGGCGTGCCGGCCGCTATTCCAGTCCGGCCCGTCGGAACCCGTCTAGATAATGCTCGCGGTCAACATCCTGCTTCATTGGCATCTCGCTTGCGATCCAGGTAAGCGAAATGTTGGGCTGGACGCGGCGGAGTTCCTGCAATGCGGTTCTAGCGACGTCGTCAAGTCCGGCCATGCCCGCGGCGGCGGTCAGTACGCGATGTCCCCCGACGAAGTCGCCGCGTTGCCGGAGCGCTTCCTGCGCCAGACGGATGGCCTCCTCGTAGTGGCGTCCGATGAACTGGGCGTAGGCGGCTATGCCGTAATAGAGCGCGGAGGATGGATCGCGTGGGCTTAGCCGCAGCGCGCGGCGCGCAGCCAGGTCGCCTTCTTCCCAGCGACCGCAGTAGCAAAGCGCCACACCGTAAAACGCTTGGGCAAGCGAGAAGTTCGAATTCAGCCGCAACGCGAGCTCGAATTCGGCCAGCGAGTCATCGAAACGGCGCGCGAACAAATAAACATAGGCGAGCCCATGATGGGCCCATGGGTCCTCGCTGTCGACCCGTACCGCCGATAGCGCGGCGCGTTCGGCCACCATGGCGACGGCCGCTATCTCTGCCCAGCCCATATGGGCGCTGAACATATGGCTGGTGGCGAGCACGCCGAGCGCCTGACCGTAGTTCGGATCGATCGCGATCGCCTTTTCCAGCAATGCCTGTGCAACCACATTGTCCTGTCGCGTTACCCGCCAGAAATGTGACAGTGCTCGCATCACGAGATCCCAGGCGTCGAGGCTGCCGGGAGGCTTGCGCCGGGCGCGGAAATTCTCCGCGGCATAGAGCAGCGGTTCGATCGCGGCGACAATGGATTCGGTGATCTCGTCCTGGACCGCGAAGACGTCGGCGAGATCGCGATCGTAACGTTCCGCCCAGATGTGGCTTCCGGTCGAGACATCGTTGAGCTGTGCCGTGATGCGCACGCGATCGCCGCTCTTGCGCACGCTGCCTTCGAGCACATAGCCGACCCCAAGCTCTTCGGCGACCTGCTTCATGTGTACGGCCTTGCCCTTGTAGATGAATGAGGAGTTGCGGGCGATCACGAAGAACCAGCGCAGCTTGGACAGCGCCGTGATGATGTCCTCACTGATCCCGTCGGAAAAATACTCCTGCTCCGGATCGCCGCTCATGTTGGTGAAAGGAAGCACCGCAATGGCAGGTCGATCCGGTAGCGGTAACGCCGGTCGCGGCGGCTCGTGGCCCTCGGCCGCTAGTGGACCGGCGGCGGCTTGGGTCGGCTGGTCATTGTGATTTTCCGTGTGTACGACGCCGACGAAGCGCAGGCCCTTGCGCGGGATGGTTCGGATCAACTGCTGCCGACGGCCGCTATCTCCGACCGCGGTTCGCGCCGCATTGATGCGGCTGGTCAACGTTGATTCGGATACGATCCGACCACCCCAGACTGAGGCGATGACATCATCCTTGGTGACGACGCGGTCGCGATTCTGCACCAGGTAGACGAGAAGATCGAACACCTGCGGCTCAACATGGACGGCGCGTTTTGCCCGCCGTATTTCACGCCGTTCAGGATCGATCTCACAGTCGCCAAAGCTGAAGGTCATGAGTGGTCCTGTGGCATTGGGTAGAGGCCGATATCAGCGGCAGCCGGCAACAAGGCTTGGCATTTCCAGTTGCTCCAGGCGGCGTTCAGGCGCCGAATGCATGATTGCCAGAAGCGCATCCCAAACTGATCTAGGAAATAAATCACAGCCTCGCAGAGTTTGCGGCGGCTGCTACGGGCTTGCTGCCTGCATCCCCGCGCCGCCGGGCGACACTAGCTGTCCTTAGGGAGCGCAATAGCATTGGTGGCGGTTCATCACATCCAGATTCTGTCCAATTCCGGACAAAAGCCGGCTGGTTCGACGATAGACTACCGCGATCGTATCGAATGACGGCGATGCTAGGGCCACACAAGGCGTGGCTGCGATGGAGCCAAGCACAGATGGCGGCATCGGTACCTCGCCTAGGCGGCCGTCATTTTCTATTACCTTCAGCACCACAAAATGGCAGAATGCGCCGCAGCGGCGCATCGAAATCTGTCTCGTGGAAGTCGTTGTCAAGAGGGATTGTCATGAAGGCGATTGTTGGTGTGGGATTCGCGATGTTGGTCGGGCTGTTTCTCGCGATCGACGCCGCCAGGGCTCAACCCGCCAATATGGGTTGTACGCCTGAAAATCCGGCGAACGCTCCACAGACGTTGCGATGCGAAGGGGGTGTAACCATCGTCGCCGAAAGCGGCGCGCGATTTTCTCTTCTGGATCGTGACGGAAACGGTCGTGTCGATTCGGTCGAACTGAGCAGCAAGGCTTTGCTGCTGGAAGTTCCAAAAAAGCCGGGCGGCAATCGCTTCGAGGTCACGACACCGCAAGCCATTGCGGCGGTGCGTGGCACGAAATGGGCGGTGGACGCCGGGGAAGGCAAGACATCCGTTTTTGTCGTCAACGGACGGGTAAGCGTGGGCCGGCATGCCGGAGCCCATCATGTCGTGCTCGGGGCCGGCGAGGGCGTAGATCTGGAAGCGACCGCCCCCCTGACTGTGAAGCGCTGGGGAAAGGCCCGTGTTGCTGCCCTGATGGCGCGGCTTGGACAATAACAGGCGAATGGGTATTCGACATCTCCTGACACTAATTGCGGTACTCATCAGCGGCCTTTGGGGAACGGCCGTGTTTTACGCGCACGAAGGCGGCCATCTGAGGTTTCTCGACCGCATCGAATCCGCCATGACAGACCTTCGAACGCTGGCCCGTGGTGCGCGGAGACCACCCGATGTCGTCACCATTGTCGCGATAGACGATGCCGTAGTGAAGCAGGGCGGAAGTTATCCGCTTGCGCGAAGTGACCTCGCCAGAATTATCGACGCGATCGCGCAGCTGGAGCCTAAGGTTATCGCGGTTGATCTCCTGCTGGTCGATCGAGGAACCAACGACGGTGACGGGGCGCTCGAAAGATCGCTGACCGGACGGGCCAGTGTGATTGCGGGAGCTGCAGTATTTGCGCAATCTCGTCAGTCGATCGCGGGACATAACGACGGGCCGCTCGCCGGCCTGCCCAGGGCCGACAGGTTCTTGCTGCCACTGGATAGATTTGCCGATCATGCGAAAATTGGCATTGTCAATGTGACAACCGATCGAAGCGGTACTCCCAGTTCGATTCCAATGCTGTTTCGAACGCAGGATAGAATCGAAATGTCGTTTGCGTTGCGTGTGGCAGCGCTTGCGATCGGCAGGGAGCCCACCATTGAATCGGACCGTCTGGTGCTGGGTGAACGGTCCGTCGCCACCGACACCGACCATGCGCTGCCGCTTACTTTCTACGGTCCGCGCCGGACCATCCGAACGATAAGCGCCGCCTCGATGCTTTCCGGTGAGATCGCCGCCGATGTCGTCCATGATCGTATTATTGTTGTCGGGGCAACCGTCACAGGCGGTGGAGATTTCTTTCCGACCCCGTTCGACCCCGTCGTGCCGGGGGTTGAAGTCCTCTCAACGGCGATCACGCACTTGTTGGCTGGAGACAGTATATTGCGGAACCAGTCAACACGTCGCGCTGACGGCATCATTGCCGTCGTTCTGCCGATGACGCTGGCCGGTTTGCTCGCGTGGCGTCGAAGCGCGATTGGGCTTATCGCGACATTGATGGTCGCCGCGGCATGCGTGGCGGCGAACGTCTTCGCTTTTTCGCGGGGGATATGGCTGAGCGCGGCGTTACCGATTGCCGCGGCCGCACCGCCCGCGATTTTATTTGCCGGCGTGCAGGTGTGGTCGGGTAGGCGGCGCGCGCAGTACTTCGCCACGCGGAGCAAATTGCTTGGACAATTTCAGGCGCCGGATGTTCAGGAGTGGCTGACGCGCGATCCTGATTTCCTTAAAGAGCCGATACGCCAGAATGCCGCGGTGATTTTTATCGACCTGTCTGGTTTCACCGCGCTCAGCGAGAGCCTCGGACCGGGCCCGGTCCGCGATTTGCTGAAGGAATTTCATGCCTTGGTTGATACTGAGGCGGTCAGCTCCGGGGGAATGATCACTAGCTTTTTGGGAGACGGGGCGATGATCCTGTTCGGGCTGCCGCAGGCTGCCCCGGACGATGCTCTCAGGGCAACTCAATGCGCGACAGGACTCTGTGTCAGCGTGCAGCGATGGGTTGCCTTGTTGCCGGAACCTGTCAGGTCGAGACTCGGATTCAAGGTCGGCGCCCATTTCGGGGCCATCGTTGCATCGAGACTTGGCGGCGAAAGTTATCACCATATTACCGCGACGGGCGACACCGTAAACGTGGCGAACCGGCTGATGGAGGTCGCACCGGCTCACGGCGTAGAGCTCGCAGTGAGCGACGAATTGCTCCGCGCCGCCGGCCGCGATAGTTCGCTGTTTGACGCCGGCGCTCTCACCGGGCCTATCGAGACGCAACTTCGCGGGCGTTCAAGCTCGCTTGCGGTTTGGCTCTGGCAAAGCAGGTCCGGGAGTTCGTGAACCTGCGCTGTGAAGCCTTCAAAGCAGCGCCTCGTGGCTCGTAATTCCAGAGCGTTCCCACCCGCAGCCGGGCTGCCATCTCGGTTGAGGCTCTAGCCGAGCGGCAGGCTGCTGTGCTTTGATGTAGCAAAGGCTGAGGCCCAAATAGCAAGCCGTGCTAAACGGCGGTCGATGACGGATGTTGCCGGCCAGAAAGTCCAAGGGAGGATAGGCGATTGGAAGAGCCCGCCCGTACGCTACTGGCCAAAATCTGGGATCAGCACGTTATTGCCCGGATTGGCGATGATACCGATCTGCTCCATGTGGATCGTCATTTGCTGCACGATCTCGGGGGATCGCGCGGCCTGCTCGATCTCAAGAGCCGCGATCTTGGTGTCCATAATCCGGAACTGACCTTCGCGACGCCGGATCACGCAATTTCCACGGCCCGTGGCCGGGCAGGGACAAGCAAGATCGGGCAGGAATTGCTGACGGGTTTGAGGGCGGAAACCAGCGCCACGGGCATCCAGATGTTCGATATTGACGAACCCGGTCAGGGCATCGTTCATGTCATTGGTCCTGAACTTGGCCTTAGCCTTCCCGGATGCCTGATCGTCTGCGGCGATAGCCATACCTGCACGCATGGCGGACTGGGGGCGTTGGCGTTTGGCATTGGATCGAGCGAGCTGACTCATGTGCTGGCCACACAAGCGCTCATTCAGCGCCGTCCCAAAACCATGAGGGTCTGTTTCGAGGGCAAGCTTCCATTGGGCGTGACCGCCAAGGATCTCATCCTTGCGCTGATCGGCCATATCGGGGCGGCGGGCGGTACCGGCTATGCCGTCGAATATGCCGGCGGCGCGATCCGCGATCTGCCGATCGAAGGGCGGCTCACCATCTGCAATCTTTCGATCGAACTCGGTGCCAAGATGGGCTTGATCGCTCCTGATGAGAAGACCTTTGATTACCTCCGCGGCAGGACCTATGCGCCGCAGGGCGCGATGTGGGAGCGGGCGGTTGCGGCATGGCGTGAGCTGCCGAGTGATCCCGATGCGGTGTTCGACAAGGAACTCGTGATCGATGTCGAGAAGATCATTCCGCAGGTGACTTGGGGTATCAGCCCGGAACACGTTATCGGCGTCGATGCCCTTGTTCCCGATCCGCAGGCAATTGCCGACCCGGCACGTCGCGCGGCATTTGAGACCGCGCTCGACTATATGGGTCTCTCGGCCGGTGCGCCGATCGCCGGTACGCCCGTCGATTGGGTCTTCATCGGCTCATGCACCAATAGCCGGTTGAGCGATTTGCGTGCCGCAGCCGAAGTCGCGCGCGGCCGCAAGGTCGCGCCGGGTGTGCGGGCCTGGGTCGTGCCGGGCTCGGAGACGGTCAAGCGGGATGCGGTCGCAGAAGGGCTCGACAAGCTTTTCACCGACGCCGGCTTCGAATGGCGGGAGCCAGGCTGCTCGATGTGCCTTGCCGCCAATGGAGAAACCGTGGCTCCCGGCCAGCGCTCGGTCTCCACTTCCAATCGCAATTTCATCGGCCGCCAGGGTCCGCGCGCTCGCACCCATCTGGCGAGCCCGGCGAGTGCCGCAGCTGCGGCGATCGCCGGTGCCATTGCCGATGTTCGGACGATGGAGCGCTGAAATGCCAAAGCCCTTTAGCAAGCTGACGGCAATTGCCGCGCCGATCATGCGCAGCAATATCGACACCGACGTCGTTATCCGCATCGAGCGATTGGTTGGAAATTCAATCCGCGGCACGCTCGGCAAATGGGCGTTTGGTGCGTTGCGCTATCTCCCGGATGGTTCAGAAAATCCGGAGTTTATCTTGAACCGCGAACCTTACCGACAGGCGGAAATCCTCGTCACCGGACCGAATTTTGGCTGCGGCTCGTCGCGTGAAGGGGCCGTGTGGGCGTTACAGGAAATGGGTATTCGTGCCGTTATCGGCTCGGGTTTCGGCGATATCTTCTTCGCCAATTGCTTCCAGAACGGAATTCTTCCCGTTGTCATCGACAAGGAGATTGTCGATGGGCTTGCTGCTGAGATCGAAATCACCCAAGGCGCAGGCAGGATCGCGATCGATCTCGAGGAGCAGACGATCACGTCTCCCTCGGGCAAACGACACAGCTTCGAGATCGATCCACGCCGGCGCACCGGATTGCTGGGAGGTCTGGACGAGATCGCATTAACGTTGCAGCGCGACCACGAAATCAGGGCTTTTCAGGCGGCTGACCGCGAACAGCGCCCCTGGATACACTTCGCAAGGAAAACGGCATGAATAATCTGTCCAATATGATCAAGGTGGCTGTGGTGGGGGGAGAGGGAATTGGTCCCGAAGTGACCGCGCAATCGCATCGGGTTCTCAACTGGTTTGCCACCAGGCGCGGCGTGCCGATGGTGCTGCGAGAAGCCCAGTATGGAATTATTCCTTATCTCGCGACCGGCAAGGTGCTGCCGGACGACACCGCTGAGGCCATGGAGGAGGCCGACGCCATTTTTTGGGGGGCGACTGGCGGCCCGGAGACGACAGAGGTTCCGGCTGCCGCGCGGAAAGCGGGAAGCCTGCTGTCGTTGCGCCGTAAATACGATCTCTATGCCAATCTCAGGCCGATCGTTGCCAATCCGGCGCTGGCTGACTCGGCGCCGCTGAAGGCCCGGGTGCTGAAAGACGTCGATTTCGTCATTATCCGCGAACTGACCAGCGGCATTTATTTCGGGGAGCCGCGCGGCATCGAAACGCTCGCCGACGGACAGCGTCGTGGTTTCAACACCGAACAGTATACCACCGATCAGATCCGC
>Ga0307510_10011672_pt1 | contig 10431 bp, 9 predicted proteins | sample 12_EM_MG_FD_207224 | JGI IMG/M metagenome (GOLD analysis project Ga0307510, IMG submission 207224) | Populus trichocarpa ectomycorrhiza microbial communities from riparian zone in the Pacific Northwest, United States - 12_EM | ecosystem: Host-associated > Plants > Roots > Unclassified | place...
CCGCGCCGAGGGAATGATAAGGAGTGCAGAGGATGAGGTTTGTTGAGCAGAGTACAGTAATTGCACGTAAGAGCTTTCGCAGTGGTAATAAATAGGAGGAGTAGGTGGTGGTGGTGGTTGTAAGAACAGGCAGGGGCTGGAGCAGCAGGGAGAGAGGGAGAAAGAGGGTGTTGAGGGAAAGATGAGCAGGCCCGGAGCAGGTGTTCGGATTCACTCCACCACTTCGCGTGTACTAGTAACCTTTAGTTTTATTCTCTTCTTCCAGCTTTTCATTTTTCCACTTCCTATCCTTTTCGCCCATTTTATTTTTTTCGCTTCCCTTCCCACCCCCTGCCTGCCCTGCTTTCTTTTTTACATGGCTGCATAAGGTGCCCGATGGGCCCTGCTGCTGCTGCTGCTACTGCTGCTACTGCTTTGTGTGGATAGGATCCAACAAACCCTTGAGGAATTACGGCCGTGCCATCAGTAGATCAGATTAGATCTTTCGCGCACATGTTTTTCCATTAGAGCTGCTGTCGGTTTACTGCACGAGTAGCTGTGCTGGCTGAGCCTTGCTCGCTTTGTGCGTGGAACCAACCAAGCAGAGACAAAACGTTGGTGGGGCTGTGCTACCGATATCGTAGTTATGAAGATTGCTCTGCTCTTGCCTCTGCTTCTGCTTGTTCCTCCACTGTTTCTGCTGCCCTGGCTGCCTCTGCTGCTTCTGCTGTTTCTCAACTCTCTATTATGTGCAGCTCAGCAGCTCAGCAGCTCAGCAGCTCAGCAGCTTTGCACTCACTGCACAGCTGCTCTACCTCGGAGGTACAAAATATGCATCCTTCCCCCGTGTCGATGGAGAATACCGGTAATTTTTACTGGCATTATTCCAGGGTCCAAGATCCGTCCGTCCATCGATCCTTTAATCTTTTCGGCCCAACAGAAACAGATATCAGAAAATAACCGGTGGCGCTCATTGAATGGTTTGCTTAGGATGTTTATTGATTGATTGCCTGATTTACCGGTAGACAGCTTGCCTTTCTCTGGATCCACCCGGGACCCCACGACAAATGACGTGACACCGCGTCCCTCCTTCTCGCTCACCCTCCCTCCCACCTCTCTCACCACACCCTCTTATCTATCTGTCTTTCCTAATCATCAAATTCATTACCCGCCCGCCACCCAGAGTTTACTGACTTGGGTTTCGTGCTTCGATCCCGACTTTATTCTCGATTTAGCAAACCCTTCTCATCCCCCCGCTCGTGTCCAAGGAGCTGGAACGAACTTACGAGTACAATCGCAGCACCGCACATCTCGTTTCGCTGCTGTAGCTGCCGCAACATTTGGCAATCGTTTTTTCCCTTTTTGTCGACACCTCTTCTCTTCTCTGAACCCCTCCACCATGCCTTCCTACCGTTACCAGCCGGCTGAAGCTCGCAGCTATGCGTGGCAAGCAGGCTGATACTATTTTGCATAGAGGCTGGAGCAAAAAAGCAGAAGAGGAGGTGAAAAAAAAGTCAATGAAAAAAGCTGTCTTCTATCTGCGGTCTTCTGTCCTCTGGCCCACCCATGCGTGCCGAGGCTTTCAGGGCCGACGACCAACGGGTCGGCGTCTGGCTCTCAAGTTTTGCTTTAAGGTAACATCAAGGGGGCGAGATGGGCTCCAGTGCCCCCTAGGTCACCGAGGCGGGGCGCCCCCACATTAAAACTCCCGATAGTTCAGTTCCCTTCTGCGCAGTGAGTACGGTACGATCAGTGTTAGACTAAAGGATTCACGCAACAGAAACGTGTCTACTAGCTTGGCCAAATCCCAGTTGAACGCCGGTACGAAGTACACGAGGGTTTCTATCATGCCACCAAACATCAAGTGTTTCTTGGAAGTTTTGGAGGCCTATTCGGTGAACCATGTTATTCGTACCCCCATTGAATGCCATACACAACACAAACAGGAGCGTGGAGCCATAGGGTGTGCATGTAAAGGAAAAGAGGCTTCCTACGAATAATTTTTGCAAAACGGGAGTTTGCTTGGCTATCGTGGCTTCCTGGTCGAGGTGGGGGAACCGGGCAATTCGGGCCGGGAATTTAACCTTCAGACCCATAATAGGGCTTCGCGCATTGACCTCTCTCTTGATAAGCTGGGATTCTCTGGAACCGCATTCGCGAATTGAACCAATTTCTGTGGATGTTTCTGTCCCGCCGTCCGCTGCCCAGTTTGCACAAGCCCAACACAGCAGCAACAGAAATGTTCGCCCTACCGTACCCTGGCTCAATACTTGTTGCCTTTTCCAGAGCGGTTATGCTGCCCCCTTTTCCGCCCTCTTTTTCTTAGAGATATAAAATGGATACATACAACGGAATTCCACTGCGGGCTCGCCCCAATGCGGCCAACCGTAGGGAATGTCGTGGATGACCCACCCTACAGGAGTGCGAGATCTATTATCGAAGAAAGCCTTAGACCGCGCAATACCCAGGATTAAAGTGCCGGCCCGTGGGGTAAGTTGGATGGAGATGGAAAGTGAAAAAACTCATCAGAGTAAATCACTACTAATAAACCATTACTAGATTCGGGGGAGGGGAGGACTAGAACCAATGAAACATGTAAACCCCTAATAGAAAGATGGATGAGCTGGAACGCTTGGGTTCGCAGGCGGTCCCGAATAGATTATTCCCCCACACCTAGCATTTCTACTTACCGCACCCCCTTCCCCGGATTAGGCCCCTCACAAGTGAAATAGTTAAAACGGAATGAAATGAAGAGGACATGAGAGGGAGGGATGGTGTGCTGTTTCCTATTTACAGTACGGGAGAGTACTATACTTTAGATACAAGAGGATGCGGTACCGGTAAGTACTGTACTTGTCACCCGTAACCAACCGACTCCAGGCGACATTAGAATCCTGTTTCTCCCTTTTGCAATAGTTTTGCTATCAGCTCGCGCAAGTGCAGGGCAGATGTTTTTGTGCGGGACAGGGATTATTTTTGCTTGCTAGCCTAGACTCAATATTCACTAACTTATCGTGGACGTTTGTACAGAAAACCGCGTTACGTTGCTAGTAGTCTAATAAAAAAATTCGCTCACTCACTCACTCGCCCATTCACTCATCCCCACCACTCCCTACGAGAGCAGGACCCGTTAACTGGAACAGGCAGGGAATATTTGGCTAGTTAACCTTAAATAACTGTTATGCAACTTGTTAGGGACCTTTGTGCTCTGGCTGCAGTACACACGTCTCTTTCCTCACCAGACATCCGGCTTGCGAAGGCCTTCTTTGCAGAGACGTGTGAGCGTATTGCTTGCTTGACAACTAGTGAAGGAAAGAAAAAAGACGTTTGCCCATGTGCCCTTACCCATCCGAGAGGGCCGGCTTAACCCTTTCCAAGTAGATAGCCGTAGATAGCTCCCTCAATTATCGTGTTCGTTCGCCATAGCAAGGAATGGAAAAGCAAAATCTGACAGCTCGCCCAACGTGAATTCCGATCCCATGGAGCACAGCTGATAGCTAGTTAATTTCTGCAGTTAAACTATTCATTGGGTTCAAAAAAAACTGAAGAGAGAAAACTCTAGGCATTTTAAAACTAACTACCTTCATTTAATTAGACATTCCCTTTCTTTTTTCATTCTTTCATTCCTCCATTCCAAGTCTGACTTTCTTCCTTTCCTTCTCCTATCGATGATGCTAACTCCCTGGCTTGCCTGAACATGCAGCTCACAGCAGGCGAGATAATGCAGTCTCGTCCCTACGAACGAATAGATCAATCTCCTCCCTCTTCTCTCCCCTTGTCTGGCAGAGCTAGTATGAGCTCTTTTTCTTTCCCCCTGATTCCCTCCTGCTACCGCAATACGATCCCCACCCTCCTCCATGTGTCCGAATTTGCTTTGCCGCAATGTTAATCATTGATGCTACCGCACTTGTATTGCACGGCACTGTATGATATCGAACCTGGGAATAACACTCTCCTTGTAGCTAGAGCTCTAATGCCCTATATTTACCACCATACACCAGTCTTTCGGAAAAGACCAGCCATCCGAGGGGGGGGCCTTTTTGTATTTTTCTCTTTACCCACTTTACATTGAACTTTTTAGTATCTATTTTTTCTGTAGTGGGTCTTCTTCGATCGGTGGGTCTAACGGATTTACACGGGTATCGAATCTGGTATGAGGATCTTTGATGTCATAGTACGGTGATAAGGTGGGGCCGTTTTCTCTCTTTCTTGTGGATTGGTCTGACGAGTTGTAGGTAAGTTAGGTGGGTCGTGAGCCCCTCTAAGAAATGAACAGTCGGGGAGAGACGGATTGACGAATTGAATTGAGAAGGAGAAGGAGAAGGCTTAGGAGGAGATAACTGTGCTGTATGAGAAGCTAGCTGGGCTTTATTTTGTGTTTAAGGTTGTATGTTCACACTGTTTGTGCTCCGCTCGGCAGCTGTGATAGCACGGCTTATGTAGCTATTATGCTATAGTGGGGTAAGTTACTGTATTATAGCTACGGTAGTTGATCTGATAGCTATGTAGCTAGCTATCATGTTGAGTACGGTGTGTAGTTCGCCAGCTCATCTGCTTACTTGCAAGCACTGGCTAGCTGCCTTCTTGCCGTGAACTCCTTGCTTACACTCCAGTCAAACAAAGGAAGTCCCACCCTTCAGCTTATAACGAGCACCGGGCGGACAAACACAAGGTCTCACTATCCAAAAGTCTAATTTTCCCTCTCTCTCCCCTGTTCCCTCTCTTTCTCTGTCTCTCTGTCTGACCCTCGCCAAGCACCCAACTTATGTCAAGTCAACTCACCTCAATTCGCGCCTATTACCCGCTGCACCAACAGTTCTGTTTTAAATCCGCCCTACTAAGTACTCGCGTAGCTTACCCTAGTACAGTAGAGTGCAGTACTGCACGTCCGCCAAATTCTTCAACTAACCAATCAGCCAACCCAATGCACCAGAGAAGAGAGAAAAAAACAGAAAGAAAGAAGAAGAAAAAGTCATAGCGCAACCAACCTCCATTGAGAGACCCGCAATACAGCATAAAATTGTATTTCATCTTTTTAGTTTAGTCTCCAAAGCTAGTATTAGTTCTCCGAATAGCACGAGTGCCATATCGTGATGGCGGCGCACGAGCCACCAGCGATGGCTGTTCGCAAAAAAGCAGCTAGCGGCGGCTACTCAACCCCGACGGACACTGCGAACAATATGATGTGACCCCTCTTTTTCTGTCGTGTAAACCCTCGTAGTGACAATTTACCCAGGGAGACAGAAAAGGATGAAACTGACCAAAGGCCATGAGCTTGCTCCTTGTTCTATGTATCCCTCCTAATAGTACCAGCACATAAGTGACCTGCCTTGGAGTTGGGGGAGGATTGGCCATCTGCTCGAAAACTTGCCAGTGGTTCACTCTTCATGTCTTCAAATTTCCCAATATATTCCCAATCAGCACTTTAATCATTCCTTAGAATAAAATGCCCCCAACAAGAATCTAAAAAGCGCAAAAGCTTAGGTTTTCCAACAGCCGCTATGATAAACACTATACCATAAGAACTCCAATGATTGGATCATGTGCCAGGGCCCTGGAGCTGCTTCTCTCCTAGTAAGGTGTCGCATTTTGTGATTTATATTTGTCCCAAGGAGCAGGATTCCTGGTGTGTTTTGAGCCGCATTTGGGTGAAAGTCAATTTTGGGGCTATGATATCTAGTAGACAGTCCAGTGATTCAAGTTCTTAGCGTACATACACAAGAATAAAACACCCTGACTCCTCCTCAGTAGGGCAGGAGTAAGGATATGTTCACGATCCCAATATGGCAAACGAACGCCTACTTTTTTATCGGTGTTCTCAACGGGGCAGTCCGTCTGTCCTGGGCCAGGGCGAGGACGGACGACATTATGTCGTCCCGTCCCGTCCCGTCTTTTTCCAAACTTGCCCTGCAACTCGCCGCCAAGGGCAAGTGCCCCATCGCCCCAGGGGAGAAACGTCTCACTCTAGCCGTCCTGCAGTCCCCCGCAGTCCCCGTCAGTCCCCAGCAGTCTCCGCCAGTCACCCGCAGTCCCCCTATTCCCTAGTATTGACAGTCACCGGGTATCACTCACTTCTTTCCTGTTCTTTTTGTGTTCTTTTTTTTTACGCGTTGGTATTGTATTTACTGCTACCGTATTGTTTCCTCTGTCTTTGGTGTTTTTCCTTATCACTCGATTTCCCCTGCCGTAACCCGGTTTGGATTGATGGAACTGGAGATGGAAATCCAACTTATGGCTGTCATGGATACTGGGGCTGTGCCAGTACGGGGACAAAAGGGTTCGTCCGATGCCCTTTTTTCTGCCAAAAATGGACATTTTTAAACAAACAATTCTCAACACTGCTTATATACAAACACTTGAAATATTTCCACCAGCTAGGGAATCACTACCTATTGAAACCTCTCCGGGTAGAAGTGTAAGAAATCAAAGCTGTCTTCATTGTTCATGATTGCGTCAGCGAGTGTGAAAGTGACTTAGATTTTTGTATGGGGTGCCATACAAAAAGGTACATGGCAATTGATACCAGATACCTAAATGACCATTTCTCCATCGCTTGGTAATATTTAAGGATTCCTTTTTCATGTTATCTACAGGTTTGCTAATGCAAGGACAAATTTTCGCTGATTCTCATAGACGTTGCGCAATGAGAGAGGGTGGTGAAGATGGGCACTTTTGGTGTAAAAAGGGCATAGGACGAACCCTTGTTGTCCTAGTATTGTAGCATCACAATGGCTAATTGTGTGAAAGACTTTCTTTACATTTGGTGGTTCTTGTGCACGGGAAGATATCAATTATCATGGCAATGGATGTCGTGCTTCATTGTTATTCTCACGGTCTATCATATTTCCGATTTATTTTCCACTCAGGTCAATCATAGAATATTGGGAGGGACTCTATTCAATAAGAGTCCCTTCCCTCTAGCAGTTAGAATGGAATAACACACTTCTTTTATTGTCTTTTACACAGATCTCTACTTCTGTTTGGCGCACACAAAATTATTGAATGGCGCCAGAAGCTTTACCCGGCAGTCCCCCATAGTCCCCTATGTTAGTTTGTCTTATATTGCAGGGCCCACCGTCCTGAGGCATCCCGAGCAAACCTTTATAACACCATGCGCTTTGGCGGTCAACCCTTTCGGATACCATCGACCGAGAAATTTACCATTGAAAAAGCGAAACCTTGACAGGTGCAATCCACATTGCAATGAACAAAATGTTTACATACACCTTGGGATATCCTTTTATCCCTCAAACAATGCAAAGAAATTGAAAAAAAGTTACAGAAAAAACAATGGATTACTTTAACTCTGCTAGTGTTTTTATAGAATTTTCCTACAGTTTTTTAGTGATTTTCTATGGATTCTTGGCATAAAAAACCACTCTGAACCTACCACTCTCAAGAGAGTAGACCAGCACACAGGAAGCTATTCTGAGGGCGGAAAAATAAATATATGACATTGACTGCATTTAGTGATCCTTTCTCACTTTATTTTTTAATTCCTATTCACTATCCCATGGTGCCCGAAGAGAGTCAATATTCCATAGAGGTTGACCGTCAAGCGCATAGCATTCTAAAGGTTTTCTCGAGGTTTCCCGGACGAGGGCGGACCGCGTTTTGTCGTCCCGTCCCGTCCCGGGATCTTGGAAGTCGCCTCGTGGGGCCTCGGACTGTTGAGAACACTGCCTTTTATTCACCAGTGTGTTGTTTAGTGGAAGGCCTAGAGCTTGGAGCACGGCATCGGTACGTGAAGCTAACACCTATTAGTTAGTATTTTTTTTCTTATGTTGTATTCGATAAGCTTTACCTACTATCTGGTGCAAGAATGTCTGTGGGTGTCTTAGGAAAATCAGGTATTGGATTATTGTTGATACCTAATAGTGGCTTTAAGGGAAACTCCCTGTGGGCAGCAGGTGAATTAAAAACGCGCGCCTCATTGCCGGCATTCCTGTTTATTTGTCAACCCTGATCTCTAGATAAAATGGAGAAGGTCTACACACGAGCGTGCAATGTCATGGTGGATTTGAATAATGACCCCGAATATCTGATTTATGTGTGCACTGATTTGGTTGAGTTGATGGGCAATAGTGACTTGTCCAAGGTTTTGTACTCCGTCTATTTCATGGCGGACTCGAATGATGACCCCGAATATCTGATTTATGTGTTCACTGATCTGGTTGAGCTGACGGCCAATAGCGACTGGTCCAAGGTTTTGTACTCCGCTTGGTCCAGGGTGGAGTTGAATGATGATTTGGAGTATCTGATCTTTGTGTGGATTGATCTGGTTGAGTTGATGGGCAATAGTGACTCGTCCAAGGTTTTGTGCTCCGTTTATTTCATGGCGGATCTGAATGAGGACCTTGAGTATCCGAATCATGTGTAAAGCGATCTGATTGAGCTCACGGGTAATAGTGAGACGTCCAAGGTTTAGTACTCCGTTTGTTTCAGTTGCAGCACTACACACACCCACAGCTGCATCGCTAAGTTCATTCGCTATGTTGGTCATAGAGGGTAGAGGACGCTGTTGTCGGACCGAGCTAGGAAAGCCTTGTGGTGTGGTGGATTTGTGGTGATGCGGTAATTGGGGTTTGGCGGAGTGAAAATTGTGGAGATGCAAGAGTCGGGGGAGAAAAGCGTCTCTTATATTATACAGTATTTAACACTATTGCCGGGCCGACGATTAGACACGAGCACCGCACCAGCTGGTCAAATTTGACTCGCACTAGAGGCGACTAGCTCAAAATAAGGTTAGTCTACAGGTTACATTTCGTTTGGATAGGGTTCAGGCAGTCACAAGATTACGGGCACATTACGAGCATCATACATTACGGCCTATCGCACACGGGCTTTTCCAGTGCTGTACCGGGGGTTGTGGGTAAGTCTGACGAACGTGGCTCTTAGAATTTCTATGTAAATGGCAGCCAAGACCCCGCCATACTTACACCCCTAGTACTCCTACTAGTCATAGCGCAGTATTAGGTACCGTACGTTGGATCAAGGTCGGCGAATTCGAGTGAGGGGTTATGATAAACAAGTCTTGAGTTTAGTGTTAGATATCATCGGTTGTTTGCCGAAGCTGCATGGCTGTCATTGGTTGTGGGGCGTGCTTGTCTACTTTGCTTTCTCTCCTTTTCTCTCTCCTTTCCTCAACAAGTTCTTTTTATCAAAGACGAACAAAACAAATGAAACTGGTTTTAGCGAGGCTCTTATTTGATCTCCAATCTCTCTTGTTTTCACCTTCATAAAGCCCTTTCCGCACTTTCTCTACCCAACAAGCGGCTGTGCAAAGACTTCATTCCACCTATAGCTTATGAGTTCGGTTCGCCAAAGATCATTTCCAACATTTAGTAATGTAAAGGTATGGATTAGGGTTGTGGTCATGCAATGTCACTCATTAGGATAGTGGTAATTGGCCTTGAAAATAATCGATGTGGAGGAATTGATCTGCAAGGAGGGCTTTACACAGCTGAGTAGAATGGCTCATGTGGAGACACAGGAGGGAAGGAAAGAATCGAGGAAGACAAGGAGGAAAGGAAGGTAGATGGGAGGAGACTTTTCATAGCCTGCCCCTCGCTCTGCTAGTGTATGTGTCAGCCCGATGAGATAGGACTTTAAAAAATAATTAATCCATTGGACCGGAAAAAGGTCCGTTAAAATGTACCAAAAAAATGAAAATATGGAAATCTCAATGAAGGACTTCCCGTAGGAATCTGGAAGAGATTTAGAAGTGGTATTGGCATATTTTCACACTGGAGGACTTCCCGTAGGAATCTAGAAGAGATTTAGAAGTGGTCTTGGCATATTTTCACGCTAAAATCTAGAATATCGACATCTAAATTCTAAATTTTCTCAAATCTGAACCAGGGGGGGGAGGGGGTGGTTCAGATTTGAAAAGGTTCAGAATCTAGAAACTTGCATACAATTGGTCAACCGGCCCCAAGACTACATTTCTCGACCCATTATGCCCCAGTTCTCAATGCACAAAATGAAGGGCTGACAACTTATAGCAGGACACAATCCTATGAAAAATAATTTCCTACTTGTATCTATTTGGCTTCATATGTGTGGTTTCAATTTTCCACAACGATCATGATCTAGAAATTTGGAAAATCTTTTTTTTCTATGGGAACAACCTGCGATCCAGATTCCTGCTCCAAGCTCCAGATTTCTCTAGATTCCTACGGGAAGTCCTCCAATGGAGGCACAACCATGAAAAGATGAGGTTCAGAAGGGAGGGAGATATCACTGATGGTGCACTATTTTAGTTGTTCCTGCTTTCGCGGTGAATTTGCAGTATTTATTTTGTCGAACCTCTCATAGAAAAGAAAGAAAGAAAAAAACAGTGCTAGACAGGTAACAGCAAGTGAGGTCCAAAAAAAAAAGATCCCGGGGCGGTAACTAGTTGTCTCTTCGCTTTTCTTTTCCCCTATCCACTCATCCATCCTGCTTTATTCA
>Ga0307510_10011673_pt1 | contig 10431 bp, 6 predicted proteins | sample 12_EM_MG_FD_207224 | JGI IMG/M metagenome (GOLD analysis project Ga0307510, IMG submission 207224) | Populus trichocarpa ectomycorrhiza microbial communities from riparian zone in the Pacific Northwest, United States - 12_EM | ecosystem: Host-associated > Plants > Roots > Unclassified | place...
TTTATTTAGTAATTCACTATAATAATATCCTTATTGTTAAACAAACATTAAAAGAAAATTCTCTCTATGCAATTGTCACGTCCATTTAATGGTATCTTAATTTGAGAATTTTCATTAATTAAAAAAAAAGAGAAAGTTTATTCTATCCATAAACATCAAAACAATGCGTTCTACCACTCTAATTTTATATCGTTATTGTTATACCTTTGTTCACTAATTTAATTTCGTACTATATTACTTTGATTTATTGTTGGTTATGTATTACTCAAGGGTAAATTATACCTTTGATCGATTCAATAATGTTCCTCTTCTTCCCCATAGTGTAGAATTACTCAATTTTACTCTCATAATTTCTTAAGAGTTTCAATTTTATCCTTTACTAAATAACATATAATAAAATATCACTTTTAATCTCAATTTATTTCAGTATGTCTTGATTTCTCTCATTTTTCCTCTTAAATCCCTGTAACTATTATAATATCTCGCATAAGCACTCAAAAGGGTAACATTGGGAGATTCTAAATAAAGGGATATAAATGGAGTATTGATGAATTTATAGGAGCAAAAATGAAGTTTACCCATCACTTATCAACAATGAACGGTGCCGTTTACGTGTGCGCCAGTCATTTTCAAAATTTCAAGCATGCGACCCAATGACGGGGATTCTGTCGTTTTAGCCACTCGCCGAACGGAACACAACGACAGCAATGCCACGTCGCTATTGGCCCCTCAATCCTCACGGCCTTGTACAGTAAGGGGCGGTTTGTTCAAGTTGAAGATTAAAATATATTTGGAAGTAATAAATAAATAAAGTTAATTAGTTTGAGCAAGGAAAATAAATGTCTGGTTAGATAAACTTGTTTGTTTTTATATTTTAAAAATGTTTTTTAAAAATTTAAATTTTTTATTTTTTCTACTTTAAATTAATTTTTTTTAGTGTTTTTTATATCATTTTGATTCACTAATTTCAAAAATAATTTTTTAAAAATAAAAAATATTATTTTAATACATTTCTAAGTGAAAAACACTTTGAAAAACAATCGCAATCACACTTCCAAACACGCGCTGATATTTGTTATTGCTATGAGGATAGTTTTTTTATAGAAAATAGTCAAGAATTGAAAATGTATTAAAATATTTTTTTATTTTTAATATTAATATATTAAAAATATTAAAAATATTAATTTGATATTTCTTTTAAGATAAATATACTTAAATGAAATTAAAATTTAAAAATATAATACCAATAACAGAAAAATCAAGTGAAAAAAAACTAGGATTAACTTCATTTTTAATTCATAAAGGTTGCTTTTATAAACGAGAATAGTGGTAACATAAGCTATATATATATATATAATAAAATTGTCTTGAAAATAATTTTCCCTTTGATATTTTAATTTTTTCTATCTCCACTACTATTACCTTTATAATTTTCAATTTCATCTAATATCACCTTTCTAGCTCCAATGAAATTCTCATATTTATCGATAACCAAGAAATAGTCATTTTATATAGTTAATATATCATTTTTCTAGAGTTTCGAGGATTGTTGCGAGTAATGTAGCAGAAAATGTTGGTTTAAAAAGAATTCTGAATGAGAGAAAAAAATATATAAAAAAAGTGAGAATTTCGGTAGTTATTTATAGTAAAAAGTAGATTAATTATCAAGTATATATCTAAAGTAAACATCTATCTTCTATGAAAATAATATTTTTTTATTTTTTAAATTTATGATTTATAATGGATTCCATGTTCATGTGAGAAAGATGAACATAGCTTCATAAACACTCGGTAATTTATTTTTATTTTAAAATTATAGGAGTAAAATTAAAAAAAACTACAAGTACAAAATTTATAGTCTTGACGAATCTATATGGATAAAAATGAAGTTTACCCAATAATAATCCACCACCCCGGCGTATTTTATCCTACGCTGGGCCTCACTCCTCACTCTCTTCCTCTTCCTCGCCCGCTCATACTCTTCCTCCTCCTCCTCCTACTTTCCTTCTCCCTTACACTCACTGACGCTCCTGATTCTCCACTTCCCGCGTCTTCCTATCCCTCCCTCCCACTCAGACGAACAGGTAAATTCTGCTCTTGCTTCCTCGTGATCTGTGCAGGATCTGCATTTCTGTAATATTTTTTATTTTTTTCCCTTTCATGGATTCTTGCTGCATTTTGAGCTTCAATTGCTTTGATTCGGTTCAAATTCTCTGAACTTAGAATTTTTTAAGGTTTATTTATTTCTTGTTTTTTTAGATTTTCAGATAATTCGTGTTAAATTGATTTCCCCCCCTTTTTGGCTATTTGGAAGCAGGGTAGTGTGCTAAAGTGACCGGCACCATGGGTGTCTCAGGGAAATGGTTTAAAGCATTGGTTGGTTTAAAGAAGTCTGAAAAGTCACAGTCTTTGGACAAGGATGAAAATGTGGGTTTCTTATTTTTCACTGTTTTTTTTTTTTTTTTTATTTCTAGTTTGAATTTGATATATGCTGTTTTTTTTTGCCTTTAATCCTCACAGAGGACGAGTGCCAGCAAGTTTCGGCATAGGAGGAAGCATTCGGTTGAGTTTGACGGTGATAAATTTGAAGAGGAGTTTGATAATCATGACAATGTAGCTACAGTTGGTGATACCAACGTTGTTTCCGTTCCAGATGCGTCGGAATCTCCTTCTGCTTCACTTCAAGTTCAGGATGTTGCTCATAATCAACAAGTTCTGAGAGAAGAATGGGCTGCCACTCGCATCCAGACAGCTTTTCGAGGGTTTTTGGTATGACTTGTTTATGCTATATCAGTATCTGCGTTGAATAGGATTTATAAGCCCACTGCTTGTGACATCACTAATTTTTAAATGAAAGGTGGATTTTAAATGTTTCTGCATTATCTCTGTACTTAGAAGTGTTTTGAATTCTTGCTTGTGAAGATTGCCCAGGGAAATTATGCAGAATGCAAGTTCGATTGACCATTTGTTGTGGATAAGGAAGCTTGGCATCTCAATTATGTGATTCATTTACTATTTTTAACAAAAACATGATAATCCCTCGTGCTTAAAATGGAAATATTGGTTTAACCATGCTTTATACCATTATTGTCTAATGCCATTAAGATTGCTCTCCTTGCTGAGTATATGCAATGTGGTTATCCCATAGATATTGTATTTTTTTTTCCACCGAGGATGGAAATAGATCGTTTGGTAATCCTTTTAGGGCAGGGGGCAGATAGTAACTTCTTGTCTAGCATTTTGGTCTGTGAGGTAGGAAATCTGTCCCGTAACTTGGGTCTCCCGTTGAGTGCTAATTTTAAGGATACAATGACATGAAATACTGTTGAGAAAACAGGTTAACCTTTAGTGGGGATTATGATGTGATCGAGATGGAAATTATCAAAAGAAGGTAATTGATGTGAAATCTTTCTATAGAGCTGTGTGGAAAGATCACCACAATGAAAGGAAGAGTAATTTTCTTTGGAGAGCTATTTGAATGACTAACACCTTGTTTGGAATCAAATCACATGCTGAATTAAATTCAATTTTTAAGCAAATTTGAATTCAATTGATAACATATTATAATTCTTATGTTTGAAATAAAATATTAAACCACACAATTGAATTCATTTATACTGTTTGGAATAATTGTGGAAATGAATTGAATTAACAATCTTGATTATTTTGCACTTAATTTAGAAATCATTTTTGTTACTTAAATTATTATTTTTTTGTTATAAGGACCCTTATATTTATTTAAAATAACATAAAATATAGGCATTTTAAAGAAGATATAAATATATTTATGTCATATTAATTGTTTATTAAATATTTGTTGAAAAAAAATGAAAAATATATATTTGTTAAAAAAAAATTCGATAAAAGTCTTTTCATTGGAATGTTGAGAAAAAGAAAATTCTAGAAATATTCCAATAACCATTCTTACATTTTACTCTAATCAAACTTGAATAAAATTAATATCAAACCAACGCAAATCACATTACCAAATAAACAAGTTAATGACTAATATATTTTGACAATGTTAATAATTCAAAAAAGTACCATGATTTTTAGTTCTAATTACTCAAAAATATCACCATACAAATCATGCAATAAGAAGTTTCAACTTCAAAATGAGTTTTTGACAATTGGATAAATAAGTTTGTGGCAATTGTCTAAATATTGGTTCTAACTTTCATGCATATCTTGAACTCTTCAATAACATATTACCGACTCATTTTTTCACCAACCATTCAAAGCGTAGCTCTTCTATATATCCGAAAAATATTCCAATAAGATTAGAATGATATACTATGATGGCAATCTAAGAAATGATTTGAGTTGGGTGTTAAGACTTTATCTATTGTCACTCCACCTAAAAAATAGGAACCGATAGTTATACTATTTTTGTTACTATATACTAGCTATAATTTTAAATACTACTTTTCAATCCTTACTTATTTTTAATTTATACCCATTCACGCATCAGTCAACCATCATCCATGCATATTACCAAAAACAAAACCCCATCATCTACGTATAATTGGCTGAGCAAAACCAAAAAAAGAAAGAAAAAAACAGGAAAGGAAAGATTCAGGCAAAAACCAAAAAAAAAAAAAAAGAACGAAAAAAGGAAATGAAAGATTAATAACATCCCTTATGAGAAACAAGAATATCTTAACGAGTATTGATGTCAATTAGAGAAATAAAGGATATTTTGTTGCCAATGGTTTTTGGAAGGAAAGAAAGAGGTGTATGAGAGAGACAAATCAAAAATAGAATTTGTGCTAACATGGGGGTATTTTTGAAATATTGTTTTCAACGTTAATTTCAAGAGAGATTATTGTAGCAAATCAGAGGGTCTCCCCTCTTATTTAATTTTGCACCTTTTTTATAAGTAGAATTCCAAACACAAGAATTCATTTAACCCTCTGAATTGAATTCACAGGATTCCAAACAGGCTGTAAAGTAATCCAGATTATCTTGGTGTTATTTGGGAAAATGACATTTTAGCTGTCTATTGTGTGCCTTCATTTATTCTGATTCATCAACCTTTTATTTCGATTCATTTTTTTTAAAATCATTTCAGCTGCATTCAAGTTTCAACTTACACTTCTGATAAATATTTGAATTGTTTTGCAAACATGCAAGGCAAGAAGAGCTCTTCGAGCTTTGAAAGGATTAGTGAGACTGCAAGCCCTTGTTCGGGGCCATGCTGTGAGGAAACAAGCTGCAATAACTCTTCGCTGTATGCAAGCTTTGGTGAGAGTTCAGGCTCGTGTTCGTGCAAGACGTGTTCGCTTAGCATTGGAGAGTCAAACAGCTCAACATAAACTTCAGCAACAACTAGCTAATGAGGCTCGCGTTCGAGAAATAGAGGTAGCAACAATGAGTTTTTTCTTATTAGTTATAGAAATATGTCCACGCATATGCACTGTACTTATATCGTGCATGCGCATGACTGGTAAATCTTGTTCTTATGGAAAAAACTTGACCTTAGTTCATACTGTCAATTGTGCAAGTTTCTACTTTTACTGCCTCTTTTTCTTCTAATGTCAATGTTCTTAAATTAGTTATTCTATCATTAATGCCTCAGAATGTATGTTTTCTTTGTTACTCCATTTATGAAATGTTGTTCATTACATAAATGGCAAAAGGTTGTGAGGCAGCTACATTGGATGGATTTAGACAACCAGTCTGATATATTGTATATTTTTTCTCCATAGACTTGTGAGCTTCATGATTTGTTTTAACTTATATGTTGAATAGCAGTCCTTTATACCTGCCAGGATGTCATTGCAATGTCTTTTTCAATAAAGGATTGTTAGGTAAATGGCCTTGGAGCTCTAGCTGAAATAATATGGTTTGTGTCACTTTGGCCTTCATCTTTGAAGAGTGATTATTTTATCATGGGATGAATTTAAAATTAATTCATCTGAAATAGGGTGAAGCTTATTAACAAATTTATAGTTGCAATGCCATGATGCTATAGTCAATGAAGTTCTAGTCAATTTGCAGTTGCAAATCACAAGAAATACTTGGGAGGCTTTTTATCACCCCCTTAGGTTGAAAGATGTGGTCAGATGCATTAGATACAAACATATATCTCAAGTGCTTCTCTCTCTGTTTTTTTCTTTCTGTTTATGATTCTGCCAAATATATGTCATTGGTGGGAATCAATGGATTGCTTTGCTTCTACAGCTTGGCTATTCCTTTGCTCCTGTATGAGGTTTTGTCATGTTCCTGGTTTTTTGGAGTTTGATGCTGTAGTTCTCTGGGTAAAAAATGGTCATGATGCTTTTCTTGGCCTGTGCGGCTACAGCATTACACCTTTGGGTGAAATGTTAGTCATCCACTAGGGCAGAGAAAAAACAATGCATAATGAGTTTTAGACTTTAGTTTTTTTTTATTTTTAATGATATATGTTGATTGTTTCCTTTAAGCTTTTTCTATTATCAGCTTCTGTAAGGATTAAGCATCTTCTTGTCTGAATGCTTAATCTCCAATTGACATTTTCACATATAAACAACTATTGCTAGCATGGGTTGAAATGCAGAACTGAAGATTTTTAAATTACTACCATAATGATTGATAAATTTATGGTTTACATCAAAACATGGGTCATGCAACTTTGTCTTCTGTGGTGGCCAAATAGCTGATAGTTGGAATGTTGGATAGATTTCCAATTGTGTTTGCATAGCAATTCCCTTTTTTCTGCTTGTCTTTCTTTCCACCTCTATGTAAACAAAGCTAAATAGGACTTCATCGCTGTCTATTCTTATATAGTAACAGAAAGGATTGTGTGAGATGTACCAGTGCAAAAGAATAACATCATACAGAACAAAAATGTTATATGCTACAAGTGTTGCATTTTACCATTCTAAGACAGTGGTTAAAAGATACTTCATCTGCTGAACTGCTCGTTTCTTTACACTAGCAGCTTTAATTTTTGTTAGGCTTGCTGAGTGTTTCACATCAATTTCACTTTTACACAGGAAGGATGGTGTGATAGTGTGGGATCTGTTGAACAAATTCAAGCCAAGTTGCTGAAGCGGCAGGAGGCTGCAGCTAAGCGTGAGAGAGCCATGGCATATGCTTTGGCCCATCAGGTAAAAATATGATACCTTCATGGGTTGTGCTCACAGTTCTTTGCTTTTTTATGAATTTGATTGTATATAATCCTACATTCTTTAACTTAGAGTGCAGACAGAAATTGTGCCTCTGAGTGATCATTGATGTCATTTAGGGGTTTTGAGCTAGAGTGTGATGTAAAATCTTTCCTTAAAACGTGTTTTTGGAGGACACTTGCATAATATTAGCTCAATGGCATCGTTTTCATTGCTAGAAAAGGTGAATACTTTTTTTTGTTTTGCCTTTTACCTCTGCATGGATATTTATAACCATCATTTCTACAAAAGCTTTGTTACCCTTTCATATATCTCTTCATTGATTGCTGGTACACTTCTCACTGTATGCGTGATTGATGGTTTATATGTACCATCCAGTTTCTTTCAGTGACTATTACTGTGGAATAATTCTATTAACACCTTGGTAGAGTGTAAGGCTTCCAATCCTATTTATGGCTTTGTGGAGAATTAGATGCAACCAAAGTAATTCAATCACAATGGCAAACACTAGCCTGATCTTCTATCTAACTGAGAAAAGGGGGAAAATGTGGCAGAAACTTTATAACTTCATTTTTGTTGAGTTGTGCTGCTTAGTTGTTTATTATTTGAAGACTACTACAAAGATCTTCTGTTTGCACAGTGGCAGGCTGGGTCGAGACTGCAGGCTGCTCCCTCTGGGTTTGAACCTGATAAAAGCAGTTGGGGCTGGAACTGGTTGGAGAGATGGATGGCTGTTCGCCCATGGGAAAACCGCTTTCTTGACATAAATCTCAGAGATGGAGTGATGATTTATGAAGATGAAACAGCTGCTGAGGTCAAGAATGGCAGCAAATCCCAGCTAAAAACTACTACCAAGAAAGGAGTTGCCTCAAACCTTCAATCAACCATTTCAAGTCAGAAAACAGGTCCATCTCATTCTGATGGTGGCAGTTCCTCCCCTAGTAAGTCAGCAGGCATGTTAGATGTGCCCGACACTCTTTTTACTAAACCAAAGCCAAAGCTAGTTCTTGAAGACCTGGTTGAAGAAGCCAACTCAAGACGTGCTATTGTTACAAGATCTCACAGCAACCCAAAGGAGAGAACTACCCAATTAGATAAACAGGCAAGGAAGAGATTGTCTCTGCCTAACAGTGGTTAGTTTTCTCTCCCATCAATACTCACATTCCCATGAACATGTACATAGGTTCAAAAGTATGCAATTGCCACACTGCTTGTCACAAAAAAGGTCACTTGACTGAAAATTCTGAACCAGCTATAGTACATCAAAGCCATGGTGCACCTTTTTTCTTCTCTCTTTTGAAATGCCTATTAATTTAGCCTTTTTTCCCTGTCAATTGTCAATAAACATTAAACCGGGCAAAAGATACCTATGTACATCTTCTTAAGATTGTTCAATGTTTTGGAGAAAACACACGTAATATAGGTGACTGTTTTCACATGTATTAAGGTAGTTAATCATATCTTCTTCAGCTTCTCCTTACGACCAAAATCACTACTTATGTATCAAACAAAGCCTCAAGGCAGACTTGATGATGGATGGTTACTTGCATGAGCATAACTATGATACTGGTCCAGTCCTACAGGTGTTATTGGTGTCTATGATAAATAGTAGCAGTTTTTTCTCTTCATTTATGACATAATTTGGTTCAGCAGGGGGGGGTACTGGCGCTCAGGTAGCCAGGCATAGCAGAAACGCTACTAGAGGGGCACCTAGCTCTCAGAAGCCCATCAAGGATAGATCCAAGTTAAACGGGAAAGGAGATCCAAACACCGCAAAGTCTGTTGCACAGGCTGTTTGATCTGTAAAGTTGAGAAACCATGGAAGATTTGACTCATTGAGGCTATTCTCCTATCCTGCTGCGGTATCACTTTGTAGATATACTTCCACGTTGCGAAAAGATGCAGGCAAATTGCATGCATTGCCTGTTATAAAAACCTGGGTTGGTTTTGACACGGCGAAGTCGAGGAGGTTGGCTTGGCTTGTCAGAGTAATAAGATAATCAGGTTTGGTTGATGAATGTTGTAATCATGTTTATTTATTGTTTTTAATTATGTCATTGTGCAGTATTTATTTTTGAAATATATGATTTTCAGAGCAGTTGCGCCACTGTAGGATTCTTTCCCGGTTCCCCTGTTTGAAGAGTGTGTAAGCATTAGTTATGCAAGAAGAAAGTAAAAAAAGGAAATAATGTTATTTTTAAGTTATTTTGTAGAATATTCCATAAATTGGACTATAGTTTTTTTAGAGTGTTTTTTTTATTCTTTGTATGGTTTTAATATATTGATGTCAACATCATTAAAAAATACTTGCAAAAGCATAAAGTTCAAAAGCATTTGTGTAAAAGCATTCATGCTGTATTGATCCCAACTATCTTATGCATAGTTGTAAAATTCAGATAGCAACAACCCGAGAAAAAAACTCCGTTACCCTGAGTTGATTTACTGAACTAATTGATTTAAGCTTGACTCGGCTAAAACTTGACTTAGAACTTGTTTTTTTTAAAAAAAAACAAATATTTTTTTGGGTTGATTCATGACTACTCAACCTTTAAGTTAGGTTTTACCATTATAATCTCATATTAAAATGGAGCTTCTTAGAAATGGACGATTTTGGACCCATTAGGTTAGGTCATGGATCGAGGAAAATAAGATGTGGATGAATGCGAACCATTTTTTAATGGTTTTTTATTGAAAGAATTTCTTTCAATGAGGGAAAAAAAATCTTAGTTTTTTATTTAACAAAACAACCTTTTATATTTACTTTATCTATCTTGAATTTATGCGATCTCTTCATTGGGTTGAAGTTATCTTCATGCTTTTAGATAATGATGTTTAATCATTTGTTTTATTACAATTCTTTCAGCATTTAAAGTTATGTTTGTTTTTTGGAATTTACTTTTCGGTAAATTATTTTTCAAACTTTTCTGTATTTGTTTGCCATTAGAAAAGTTGGTCAATGAAAAACACTTTCCAGTCAAAGAAAAATTTAGCTTGGTTTTCAGGAAAGTGTTTTCCTGAAAAATTTGGGCAGAAAACACTTTTTGGAAGTTGTGAAAAATTTAGAAATGCTATATTATTTGCTGATTATATCAAATTTGATCCTCAAACTTTTGATTGCTATATATATTTTGTTTTGAATATTTATTTTTCAATTTCATCTCTTAAAATTTAATTTTTATATTAACTTTGGTTCTTATTTTTATAATTGTTATTTGCTTTTTCCTTATCATTTTTTTATTGAAATTTTTTATGTATCAAATTTGGTCCTCATTCTTTTGATTGTTACTTATTTTATTTGAAATAATTTATGAAATGTTAATTA
>Ga0307510_10011675_pt1 | contig 10431 bp, 8 predicted proteins | sample 12_EM_MG_FD_207224 | JGI IMG/M metagenome (GOLD analysis project Ga0307510, IMG submission 207224) | Populus trichocarpa ectomycorrhiza microbial communities from riparian zone in the Pacific Northwest, United States - 12_EM | ecosystem: Host-associated > Plants > Roots > Unclassified | place...
TTGGAATAATTAGTAATTTTACTACATTATTGCATGATTTGTGTTTAATTATTTGCATTAATTTTAATTGTTAGTCTAGAGTTTTTTTTTTGAATTTATGGAATATTTTTTGCTGTTTGTATTTATATAATGATTGAATAATTTGTTGAATTCTAATTGTTAATGTTGAGTTTACCTTCGAATAAGTAATTGAATATGTTGGAATAATTAGTAATTTTACTACATTATTGCATGATTTGTGTTTAATTATTTGCATTAATTTTAATTGTTAGTCTAGAGTTTTTTTTTGAATTTATTGAATATTTTTTATTGTTTGTATTTATATAATGATTGAATATGTTGTTAATGTTGAATTTACCTTGTAATTAGTATGAATGTTATATGTATAGATGTTATGTTATATACAATATTAGTATAGATGGAGTCAATTGGTTGTGGCTTTTGTCAATATTTGCAAATTTGTGGATTTTGGTAGTATCCAGTATAGGGGAGGTGCTGTCGAATTTTTTTTAACATTCGAATTTAATTATATAATTATTCGTATACAATTGTGTAGATGCGTAGAACGAAAACCACAGCTCGTCGCTCACGTATGGTCGCCGCTAGTTCTTCTAGCAGCGAGGATGACGTATCCTTAGGTGCCTCTCAAGAAGAGACACCTATGACACCTGCGCCGTCAACCGATGATGCCTCTTCCAACGCAGGTTCACAGCACAGAGGTGGCGTGCCTTCGCAGCGGAATCAATTCACTCGCAAGTACGAGGCACAGTGGAAGGACGACCTTTCAATGTAAGTTTGTTAAGGTTTTAGTTTTTTCTTTTAAATTATAACATAATTTATGAACAATAAATCAATATTTCATTAATTTATTTTATTTTCAGGTTCACAAACATTGAGCTTCCTAAGTAATATCATCGACGTTTAAATCGTCGATGGAGATTCTATTATTTCAATGGAGTCAGGTATCCAGACATCCTGAATGGATACCTCAAATCGATGCATGGTTTAACAGATTTAAGGTTGGTGTTAATTTCTAATTTCCAGCTTATTTCTAATAATTTATTAATATAAATTATTATTTTTATTTATCTAATTATTTATACACAGCACAAATTCACCTAGGACAGGGCGCATGATAAAGTTGTGAGGGTGTGGGAAAATCACGCGGTAACTAGGTAACATCGAAAACAATACAAGATTTTTTTAGAAAAAATTTATGTTTCAACGTCTAATTTCTCGCTATGGAAGTAGGGTGCGTGATTTTTGGTATGAATCACAAAAAAAGGCAAAAAAACCCGCGAGAGATAGGGGTCTCTAAGGCTGGAATGACGTGGCGGTTTGGAGGGATTTCAAACCGATATACATCCCGGAAGATATATGGCCGCGCTATCTTGAGCACGTGATGTCTGAGCGGTTCACACGACGCTCACAGTCCAGTGCTAGCAACCAGAATCGGCCAATTCATGGATCGGTGACAACGCACACTGGCAGCTCTATTCCTTTTGCTGCACATGCGAAATGGATGGCAAGATTAATTTAAATGAAATATATCATTAAATTAATTTGTTGTTAATTAATCTTTTTTCATTATAGGCTACGTCTCTTGGACATGAGCCGAGCCCGATGGAGCTGTTTGTGGAGACGCACGTGCGGAGTCAAGACCGCCAAAAGAGGGCGCAACAGTTCGTTGACAACCGTGCTCAACACTTCGTGGTATGTTTGTTCAACCATTTTATTTTGTAAGTTATTATTTTTATTGAATTGAATATGATGATTACTTTTTTTATTTTCAGGATACATATAATAGCCGGTTGAGGTATAGGGACGATCCTTTGACCCATCCGAAATTCGATCTGGATTTGTGGATGGAGGTTGGATCGTCTGGTGGACCCGATAAAAATCGGGTTTACAGGCTCTCCAACACTACGGCTAGAGAACTTGCGGGCGACCCGTAGTGTTTCAACCGTTGGGAGCTCCCAATCAGTATCGAGCACCCAATCTAAGGAGTTCATGGCCTTGCAGCAACACATGGCTCAGCTCATCGAAAAATACGACCACCTATCAGCGGAGGATGCACAACTCAAAGCGGAGCATGCACAACAAAAAACGGATCATGAACAACTTCGCGAAATGGTCATGAACCCATCACAGAGTGGTGATACATGTGCGCCTCATCCTTTTTGGTCGTATAACCACCAGCCTCCTCCTTCTCCTCCTCCTCCACCTTTATATTAATTTGTAATAAATATTATTTACCTTTAATAGTCCATTTAATATTTTTTTTTGAAACACATTCAGTTTGTAATGAATATTATTTAACTTTATATTTTTTTGTTTTTGATGTTTAATAAAAATTTTATTTGCATAATTGGTTTTTATTACCATTAATTTATATAATTTTATATTATGTATTGTAAATAATTTTTTGAAAACATATTTAAAAATAATCATAGAGGGTTTTACCGACGGAATATACCCATCAGCATTTGACAGAAGCTGCCACAGTCACCGACGAATTTACAGACAGATATATTCGGTCAGTATTTCACACTCACCGACAAATTTACCGACGGACTTAATCCGTCGGTATTTGATAGTAGCTGCCACAATGACCGACGAATGTACAAACGGATATCTTCGGTCAGTATTTCAAACACTCACCGAGAACTTTACCGACGGTATGTATCCGTCGGTATGTCAAACTATCACCGACGGGATAAATCTGTCGGTATATTTCAAACGAGAAACTTTTTTTTTTGCGCGCAATTTTCGTCTGGAAAACCATCGGCAAATGTTTTTTTATTTTGCCGACCAATATAGTGATGGACGGTGGAATTACCGACGAACAGAAAGCCGACGGACGTATTCCGTCGGTGAGGACGTCGGTAAATAAATTACCGATGAACTCCTAATCACATACCGACGGAATATTTCCGTCGGTAAAACTGTGAAATCTTGTAGTGCATTATATATTAGGAAAGCCAAAAAGGAAAAACCTAAAGTTGTCCATATATGTGTGCCAAAGTTGTTTGGATCATGGATTTTTTAGATGTTTTTATATGATTTTAATATATTAATATAAAAAATATAATCAAAATTATTTCAATATATTTTTAATTAAAAATACTTTTAAAAAATATTCTACACTACACTATTAACTAAATAATATTTAAGCATTCTACAGAACATTAACTAACAAACTAAGCAAAGGTTAAACAATTAATATTAATTAATGTGAAATCAACTTGTTCAAATATTTTATTAGAATAAAGAGGAAAAAATGGTAGAGGGAGGTCATAATTATAGCAAATTTACAGCCCTTAGACACATACTGGAGCCTCCAACACACCACCCTGTCGATTTTACCTGGAAATTACTCGAGGCTCCCTGCTTGGCCTCTCGTTTCGTTTATCATGCATGAAAGAAAAATAACCCAATTATTTTAATTCCATAAAATACTAAAAAGACAAAAGAAAAAACACGACAATCAACTTCCTCGTGTCAAGATCTTGAACCATCTAGTAAACCAAACTTGTTCGACCTTTAACACCTGACATGGTATAAAAACCCACTTCCCTTCCCTCTCTTACCCTCACTGCATATGGCAATAATTATTAGCGCATCTCCATCGCTACAAGAACTTGCTTCGTGCTCCTCCCCCTATGAAGCAAGCATTCCTCCTGGAATGCACTTCTATTGAGTCCGCAAGAAAAAGCAAGGAAAACCCTGCTTGTTAATCATAGTCTCCAAGCTCTTCAACGCACTTTTAGAAGTCTTCTCAAGACATTTTTTGGTGAGTTCTTTTTCTGTGTATTGAGAAACAACGAGAAACTCGGTTGTTTCTATGATCATTCTAGCTAGTTTAATTAGTTTTTCTTGCGCAGAATATCGAAGAGACATGGTAGCTTCACGGCTAAGATCTTTTAATGTTTGAAGCTGCTTTTTTTTTAGCTCCTTTTGCTCTCAAATTTTTACCATCAACTTTCCTTTTTGGAGTTTTGTTTTGGGTCTTTGGAAGTGGGATTTTATCTTTCTGAATCTACAGACAAAATTGCTTTAGAGCTAAAAATGAACAAACAGAAAGTGTGAAAACATTGGAGGCCCCCCTCTCTACTTCTCTTATTTATTTTTTATTTTTTTCAAGTCCTTAAATCTATTTTATGTTTTCACTGAACTCCTTGAATTCTATCTAATTTCCGAACAAGATGCCCACAAAAATCCGAGTGTGATAGTGTTCTTTTTTCACAGGCACACGAAACTTGAAATCATCCCAAAGTTGTTTGAGATATTGATATCTAGATACTTTATTACAAGGATTAAAACAATTAAAATCTTGAGGGAGGCTAGATATATGTTTTTTTTTTTTTTACATTAATGTGAATTTAATTTAATTAGTATTCATGACTCGTGTTCATAATTGTACTGTTTGGTTCTTGTGGGTTTTTATTTTATTTTATTTTATTTTTATTTTTATGAAGGCTTGGTTTTCCCAATCAAATCAAGATCATCAACCCCCAAGAATACAGGTGACCTATCTATTAAGAGCAAGCAGTACATACATATGTCTTCATAAGGCCATAAAGAGCTAAAATACAATAATCAAAGAATTGCTACAGTCTTTGAGTGTACTCAAAACTTGTATAAAATTAGTAAAATCTAACCGGTTTCCTAGATTTGACTTTTGGAATTAGTTTTCATCAATAGTTACAAAAATTATAAAAAAATTATAAAAATTTTATTATTATTTTTTACAATAGTTACAAATATTTTTTTTAAAATACTCATTTAGAAAAAACAATTTATACCATTTCTATTCTTGCCTATATTTTTATTTTCTATCCTTGTTAGGCATGTAACTTGGAAATATATATATATATATATACCAACTTAAATATAAATAAATACAAAAATACACTGTACAAAAAATATAAAATCATGATATTCGAGATTATTAATTAGTGAAGTGAAGAAAACTATAGCTAGCTAGATTTAGAAATTATATGTATTGTAATTACTCTTACATATACAAAGTAATTGAGATAGTACTAGCCTGATTTCTCATAGTCAACACAATGTCTTCATCTGTTTTTTCTTTAATTTAATGTCCTTAATATTATATTCATTCATGTAAATAACCCAGAAATTACACCCAAAAATTCTTGTTTCAATTTCTGAAGGCAATGAAATAATGTTTAGATTCGACCAGGAGGGAGTGGTGGTAATTATTTTTTAAAGCGTTTTATTTTTTAAATATATTAAAATAATATATTTTTTAATTTTTTAAAAATATTTTTTATATCAAGGAGAAAATAAAAAATAATAATTTAAAATAAAAATAAATTTAAAATTTTTTAAAATATAATTTCAAAGACGTCACCAAATCACCCAGGCATCCACTGAAGCTTCTAATATCATGGTTTTCAAGACTTTCATAGCAAAGGATTAAAGAAAGTTCCTTTGATACGATTGAGAGCTGATAGTGAGATCATGGCCATTGTGGCTGTGAACCCTTTCATTAGAGTCATAATTGTTTAATCCAGCCTTCCTTGGGATTTGAAACCTAAGTTCTTAATTAACTATTAAAACATTAATCCCAACAACTTATTTGATTCAACTGAATTTTAATAATTTTATTTATTTAATTAAATCAAATGCAAATTATGTGGGGTCGAATATCTTCTTAAAAAAACATTATTATTTTAATAAAAATAATTAATATAAACTAGTGACACATAGATCAACCATCTATACCCTATTTTCATGGATTCCCACAATTATAATATCCCCTAAAAAAACATTATTATTTTAATTAAAATAATTGATGTAAACTAGTGACGCATGGATCAGCAATCTATACCCTTTTTCATTGATTCTCACAATTATAATATCTTCTTAAAAAACATTATTATTTTAATAAAAATAATTAATATAAACTAGTGACGCATGGATCAGCAATCTATGCCCTTATTTCATTGATTCTCACAATTATAATATCTTCTTAAAAAAACATTATTATTTTAATAAAAATAATTAATATAAACTAGTGACGCATAGATCGATCTATACCTTTTTTGTCATTGATTCTCAGAATTAAAAATAGTAATTTTAGGAGATATATATTAGTCGAAAACACCAAATCCCAGCTTCAATATCTCTATAGATCCCTAGCCATAGATACCCTTTTGACTTCTAAATTAAAGTCAATCACTTACATGGGAGATTGATGGCTCACAAATAATTTATCTATCCAAGAACACACTCTTAAACAGCTCATGGGAATTGCTTAATATGGTGACGTGTCGTGGGCCACTGAAATATTGTACCACCACACTCGTTGGATTGGCTGGCCACTTCTAAATATGCTTAATATGCTTTTTTTTTTATTGTGACTACGATGTAGATATTTTTAATAGTGTTTTTTTTATTTAAAATATTAATATATTAAAATTATTGGAATTATTGAAAAAATATTAATTTAATAATTTTCAAGATAAATACATTTTAAAAATGCATCCCAACACAATTTAAATTACACTGATATAAATTCATTCCGAACTTAGTTGAAGTTTCAACTGCTTTGTATTTTTTTCAGTCCAACCTCTGTTTCAATTGCGGATTACCGATACTAAATCTCCAATTATTAATTATTTATTAAATTTTTTTTAACTCAATTGGGTTTTGCCTTCAAAAGGTCTCATATCTATAGTTATGTTTCTAAATTCTCATCTATTTTAAGCCGCAATAATCACATACACATATTTATTAATGACTGATTAGAGATAAAGATAATTAAAAGCCCGAAAATTTATTAGGAATAATTACACTCTAATGATTGGTTCAACACAAATTTTGGTCAAATCTCTAAAGTTACATATGGCATCTCTCTCTCTCTCATCCTCTGAGTTTGTTTCCTCGTGTCTATATAGCTAATCTCTGCTCCCACCCTAGCTTTCTCTCTTCACAGAAACTCTTGTATCTCCTGAAAAAGAAATGGAACCAGTACATCTCTTCACGAAGAAACTAAAACCAACCCACATAAGCCATGCTCTTTCATTTCCAACCCATGTCCTTGAGGCTTTTCCAATTCCTGAAGGAGCCCATATGACGAATTTTGAAGTAATCGATGCTACTGATAATGCATGGAGGTTTTGTCTATCAACCCGTCTAACCGGAGCATACCCAAAGCCCGTTCTTCTACGCTCTTCTTGGCATCGTTTTGTAGAGCAGAAAGGCCTTGTTCCCGAAGACAGGGTTCTCTTCTTCATGGAGAGAGATGACATGGTTAGGAGGTACACGGTGAGAGCTCAACGAAAAGTGATGATCTTGATGGGGCAAGATCTTTGGGTTGACGTCGAGGATCTTCCCCTGTATGGTCTTTGAACAGTTTGACGTGCATGTTGTTGATACGAAAATAATCCTTTCCACTGCACTAGTAGTTTGTTAATCAATATCATGCATTTATCTGTGTAATTAGTATCTTGTTTGGTTTTCAAGTTTCTTCCCTTTTCTTCTTAACGTATGCGTGCCCCTCGTGCCCTATGAGCTTTGAATCGAAAGAATATAATATTGATGCTAATAAAAATAACTAAAAGTCTTTTCCAACAATCCATGCAAGTGAGCATCAATGGGAGAAACCAGGACCAGCAGCTGGGACTGGTTCTTGTGTTATTTCTCCTGCGCTGCTGGCTTTATTGATTCGAGTGAGGCAGAGTTGCTGGCGATATAAAAAGCCCAAGCTTAAGATCCTGGAAACTTGAGACCTTTTATGAGCTTCAATATATTGTTAAGAAGACAGTTGAGGGAAACAATTTAATTTTACACACTCACTCACACAGAGGGGCTAACCATGCAGTAGACCAACTAGCCAAAAATAGTGTTAATCTTACATTAGACTTCATTGCTTGGTTGTAATCCCTTTAATTTGTTGTTTCCTTGTTCGTTAACTCAAAAGGAAGCTTTAGAAAATAGCCATTAAGTGAGTGGCTGAAACAGAGGAAAGAAATTAAGGAAAAAAACAGGACAGGTAATAGTCAAGCTAGCTAGGAAATCAAGCTCTGCTTTGCGAATGACATGCCACAACTTCCTTCTCTCAAAGCGTGAAGAGAGGCCGCTGTTCTCAGAGTTGCCATTAATGGAAATAGAATTAAAGAGACGCAGCATGTCCTCCACGATGCTAACCTAATCTGATTCCACAGCCCAATTAAGCTGACTTGCCAACGATGAGGGAACACTAATCTCTAATGCTTTCTTAATGGGGAAAACTTCAGTCTCATTTGAATCCATGTCCTCAATCATGCAAGAGAAAACGCACAAGAAACGACCCTATGAATCCTGCACTTCCTGGTTTCCCTAAGAATCCTCAGCATTCCATTTTGCAGTACCATCCTCGGGTTTCTTCCAGCTACTGTCAAGCCAGATTTTGTTTTCCTGATGCAATGGGCTACTGGCTCATCGATCATGGATCCCCTGTATCCTTTGTTTTTTAGACCATTTTCCACATGGCATCAGCCAACTTCCATCCATACTTCTACCAAACACAATTGTAAATATTGATGCACCGAGATTCAACAATATACACAAACGAATTGAAATAATTTCTGATGTGACGGTCAATTGGCTTCGAATTTCTTGGATTCTGGATGAATATATTAAGCTAAACAACACTGCAACAGAGACCTCATCTTTACTTCTTTAAGCAATCCCATGCTAGAAATGCTTGTTATTAAAACTCTCAAGCCTCTGTAGGTTAAATGATGCAGTAAAGATGGTGGCTTGTTGATAGTGATGGGGCAGTGCTGAATTCTATTGTTAGTAGGAGTCGCCATTTTTTAGTCCTGGTGAGGATGATGTGGTGACAGCTGGAAGTGACCACGTATCCCTCATCACGGTGGTCCCTCCGGATGCCACAGGAGATGTTGACATAACCTGCAGTTCGGTGGTTTTGATGGCGGCGTTTAAGAAGACAAATGGCAAATCGTTGGTAGAAGTAGTGGTTGTGTTCTTGGGAGGCTGTATTCCTTCTGGTTTAAAATGTGTTTTATTTAAAAATATATTTTAAAAAAATTATTTCTGATATTCCTTCTGGTTTAAATCTCGTTCCAAGTATGATATCATGGTTTTACATGTACAAATTAGATAACCTGCTTTCTATGATTCCAAAAAGTATGCTTTGTGACATGATTTTTTAAATTTATTTTTTTAAAATTTTCACAGTGATTAAAATAAATAATTTTTTAGAAATTAAGAAATTAAATTATTGATAAAAATTATATTTTGTGTTAAAATTTCATTTTCTTATCCATATATTTCATTTTTGTTTTACAAAAATATGTATTTTTATAAATAGCATAATTTTTAGAAGAAAGACTTAACATAATTAAAATGAAAATTTGCAAGAACTAAAATGACTTAAATCACTAAGAAAAAACTATTTGTTTAACCAAATCTCTCCTTTCTTATTCATGTTATTTTTCCTATAATATTTTTTATAAAAAAATAATTTTTAAAATAAAAGCTTAGCATCATATGAGAATCAAATTTCAATTAAAAAAATATTGTCATAATAATTTTGATCAGAAGTATAAAAAAACAATTAGTTTAGAAAAATATATAAAATTAACAGAAAAATGAAAAAAATATATTCAAATTGAATATTCATGAGCAATTTTTTCTATAAAAAAACTTTGCATGTTAGATTTAGATAATTGTTTTTAATATGAGTTGATTGAAAATATTACCACAAAAGCTCAAATCTTATAAGGCATAATTGGATTATTTTTTTAAAATCTTTTTATTGTAATAATCCTAATAAAAAGCATTTTATTATAAAATTCAAAATCAAATTGAGAAAATACTATCTAAATTCAAATCTTTTTTTTTTTTTTGGTTTCATTGAAGGTGAAAATCACCTCTATTGAGTTCCTTCTTTACAATATAATCTATAAACACCAAAATCAAAGTTTTTGATAATTATTTTTTTAATTTCTCTACCTTTACATCTTACTCTTGAGCCGAAAGAATCATTTTGAAGTAGGACAGAATTGAAGCAGAGGTAGAAAAAGTACGTAGTACAGAGATAAAGAAATCCCTGTAGGAGAAAGAGTAGAAGAAAAGAGAATAGAGGAAGAGTAGAATATCACTTTTCAATTCAATTATTAGTAAGTTTATGTGAGATATAGATAAAAACTCACTTAAATAGGTTCAAAAATCCTAATAGTATGTTTTTTAGAGAAGGAAAGTCAATAACAGTAACTAAGAGAATCCTAACCGACTTTAAAAAGAAAAAAACAATTATTAATTATTTTTTCAGTAACTAGTTCTCTATCACATTTTTAAAGAGGATGAAAGTGAAAGGAGCTATCAGTCCATGTGTAACTCAGGGATGCAGGAGGAAGATAGAAAAGCAATAAACAAATATAAAGAAACATATAT